>Ga0169931_10011991_pt1 | contig 12101 bp, 11 predicted proteins | sample Kivu_15m_20L_FD_129675 | JGI IMG/M metagenome (GOLD analysis project Ga0169931, IMG submission 129675) | Freshwater microbial communities from Lake Kivu, Western Province, Rwanda to study Microbial Dark Matter (Phase II) - Kivu_15m_20L... | ecosystem: Environmental > Aquatic > Freshwater > Lake...
ATTCGTACCGGTAACGATACCGGGCTCTGGGCACGGCCGCAGAGCCTTTTATCTTTTCTCCATAGAGTGCTTATTGATACGGCGCACCCAATATCCATTAGTCCCGCCTTACGTTGATACCCGAATTAATCACTCCCCCATCCACCCACCCGATGCCGGGCAGACACACAGGTCTGCCCCTACCCACCCTTTACCCACCCACCCATCCCCCCATGCAGCGCACCATCATCAACACCCCCAACGCTCCCGCCCCCGTCGGCCCCTACAACCAGGCGGTGGCCGTGACGGGTCAACTACTTTTTGTGTCGGGTCAAATCGCCCTCGACCCAGCTACGGGCACTCTGGTGGGGCCGGGCGATGTGACGGCCCAGACCGAGCAGGTGATCGCCAACCTCACGGCCATCCTCACCGCCGCCGGGGCCAGTCTCGACAACGTGGTGAAAACCTCGGTGTTTCTCAAAGATATGAACGACTTCGGCACCGTCAATGGGGTCTACGCCAAGTATTTCGGTGGCGATCATGCCCCGGCCAGGGCCTGTGTCGAGGTGGCGCGACTCCCCAAGGATGTGGATGTAGAGATTGAATGCATTGCGGTGCTCTAGCCTATGCCGCCGATTGCAGCGGGGCTTTGAAGATCTACGCTGAGGGCAGGACAAAGCCGATTGTTTCATGGGCTTTTCCAACCCTAGATCTGACGGTTGATGGGCTGCTCACCCTCGGAGCCTAGGGTGCCCATACTCAGCGAGTCCTCATTCTTAACCGTTTTCTGCCATGCTAAAACTCTATCTGGAGTAAGAGCATTGCCCCTGTGAAAGTTGCCTTTATCATCGACCCCATTGCCCGCCTGGATCCCGGCCACGACACCAGCGTCGCCCTGATGGAAGCCGCCCAGGCGCGGGGCCACGAGGTGTGGATCACGGCCGTTAACGCCCTCAGCGTGGTGGGCGGCCAGGCCCTAGCGCTGATGCAGCCGGTGCAGTTGACCCCGGTACACCTGGTGGAGGGTCTGTGGGTAGCTCCCAACCCCTGGTTTGAGCTAGGGGAAACGGTGCAGCGTCCTCTGGACGAAATGGATGCGGTGTTTATGCGCACCGACCCGCCGGTCACGGTGCCCTACCTCTACGCTACCTACATTCTCGACTACGTTGACCCGGCGAACACTCGGGTCATCAACGCGCCCAGCGGGCTGCGGGCGGCCAACGAGAAAATGTATGCGCTGCAATTTGCCAACGCCATTCCCGAAACCATTGTCAGTCAGAGTAAGGCGGTCATTCGTGAGACCGTGGAGCGGTGGGGGGCGGCGGTGCTCAAGCCCCTGGGCGGCAAGGCCGGGGAGGGCATTTTGTTTTTGCAGGCGGGCGATCGCAACCTCAACTCCATGGTTGAGATCAGCACCCAGCAGGGCAAAGAGCCGGTGATGGTGCAAACCTACCTACCCGCCGCCCAAGAGGGCGACAAGCGCATTATTTTGCTCAACGGTGACCCCATCGGTGCCGTCAACCGCATTCCCACCGGCAGTGAGTTTCGCGGCAACATGGCGGTGGGGGGCCGGGTGGCCAAGGTCGACATTACCGATCGCGAACTCGACATCTGCCGCCAGCTTGCCCCCACCCTGCGGCGCGACGGCCTCTACTTTGTCGGCATTGACGTGATCGGCGGTTACCTCACCGAGGTCAACGTCACCAGCCCCACCGGCATTCGCGAAATCGATCGCCTCAACGACGTGCACCTGGGCGACCAGGTGATCGCCTGGGTCGAGCAGAGGTAGGTGAACGACTGTTGGTGTGAGGCGAGCCAGTTAGGCCAACGGTTATAGCCAAGAAAGTCCCCTTGTTTCCGAGAAAACAAGGGAGCTTGAGGGAGCTAGGTAGAGTCTCTAGTTCAGCGCTTCGAGGTAGTCACGGACGCGGTTGCGGCGCTTGGGCTGGCGCAGCTTTTGCAGCGCCTTCGACTCGATCTGGCGCACCCGCTCGCGGGAGAGTTCTAGGGCGCGGCCGATCTCGGCCAGGGAGTAGGGGGTGCCGTCGCCTAGACCAAAGCGCATGTTGATCACGTCTTGCTCACGGGAGGTGAGGTCAGACATCAGCTGTTGCAGGTCACGGCGCAGTGACTCGCGGATCAGCATGTCCTCGGGCGACATGCTGTCGGTTTCGAGCAGGTCGCCCAGTTCGGTGTCGCGGTCTTTGCCCACCTTGGTTTCAAGGGAAACCGCCCGGGGCACCCGCAGCAGCACTTCGCGCACCTGGGCCCCGGTCATGTCGAGCTCCCGGGCGATGTCGTCGATGGACGGGGTGCGGCCCTTTTCCTGGGAGAGCTTGCGCTGGGCCTTTTTGATTTTGTTGAGCTTTTCGGTGATGTGGACGGGGAGGCGAATGGTGCGGCTCTGGGTGGCGATCGCGCGGGTAATGCCCTGGCGAATCCACCAGTAGGCGTAGGTGCTAAAGCGGTAGCCCTTGGTGGGGTCAAACTTTTCCACCGCCCGCTCTAGACCCAGGGTGCCTTCTTGAATCAGATCCAGCAGCTCCATGCCCCGGTTTTGGTACTTTTTGGCCACCGAAACCACCAGGCGCAGGTTGGCCTTAATCATGTGCTCTTTGGCGCGCATGCCCTCGGCGATGGCATGCTCTAGCTCGGGCACGGTGAGGTTGCTCAGCTGGGCCCAGGCCCGTTTGCCCTCGGCTAGGGTGGGCTTGAGGTCGGCAATGGGAACCTCAGCCTCAGCCGCCCAGCGCTCTAGGGAGGGGCGATAGCCCAGGCGCGAGGAGAGGCGATCGCGGGTCTCGAGCAGGGTGCTGTAGGTGGCCAAAATACCGCCGTTCTCTGCGGCCGCTTGGCTGAGATCCGCTAGCAGCTGCATGTAGCCTTGCACACGCTGGGCTTCGGACACTTCTTCGTGGCGCTCGAGCAGCCGCACTCGACCAATTTCTTGCAGGTAGAGGCGCACCAGATCGGTTGTCCGACGACCTTTGAGGACTTCCACCGTGTCCGCTTCAAAATCGCCGTCGTCGGCGACAGAGAACTCATGGAGCTGAAGGGAATTGCTCTCATCCTCATCGCCCAGGGTGGGAGCGCTAAACTCCTGGTCGGGCAGGGCTGGGGCTGTATCTCTGCTGTAGTGGAATGTTGCTACCATGATGCTCTCTAGTAACTTGTACCAAACCTGTATCGATAGGCCATGTGCCAACCTGGTATCAGTATTCCCAACCCGCCAAGCCTTAGAACAAGGTCTGGCGTGCCAAGCACCAGCTAGGCCAGGGTTAGGCTGATCCTCAGCACCCGTGAGCGTTGAGGTACCGATATGACCCCAATGCTCAAGCCGAGTACCGGGGGGTGGTGATGTGCCGACACCTTAATCTACGGCGGTAACCCCAGCGATTCCTGATAGAACGTTACACCTTGGTAAAAACCTCACATTCGTCGCCAAGTTGCCTATAGGATGTGCACATCTGTCGTGATTGGGAGTAGGCTTCGTCCATGGCCAACGATATTTCTTGGACCCTGGAAGCCCAGGCCAAGCTCAAAAACATTCCATTTTTTGTGCGAACCCAGGCTCGTAGACGGATCGAAGCGATGGCCTGTGCCCTAGAGGCCGAGGAAATTACGGTGGATTTGGTGGAACAGGTGCGGCTGGAGTTTGGCCAATAGCTCCCCCCGGCCTCTGGCTGGAAATCGAGATCTACCCAAGGCGATCGCCCTACAGTAAAGAGGCTTGCCTGAACACTTGCCTGAACACTTGCCTGAACAAGCGGGCCCTGAGATAGTCCGCTTGGCGCTGAGGCGGCCCTGGCCTTGGCGGGCTAGGTTGACCTAGTCATTCCCCTCCACCGCCTGGACCAATGCCTCTGGCTAGATCGGTTGCAAGTCGTACTCGTAATGAGTATGATTTAGAAGGCTCAGGAATAGAATGCTACGATGCCAAAATTCGCCCCTGGGGGCGTGCCTAGATGGTTGGGCTACACCACTCCATTGTCAGTAATCGATTGTCAGTAAAAAAGAGAGGCCCTATGGTTACGACTCCTGTAAAAGCTGAAGCCAAACGTCGGTTTTACCCGACCCGCATTGATATGGCGGCCAATGTGCGATCGCAGGTTTGTGAGATTTTAAACCAAACTCTGGCTGCCACCCTAGACCTGAAAACCCAGGCTAAGCAGGCCCACTGGAATGTCAAGGGCATGGATTTTTTGCAGCTTCACGAGCTGTTTGATGAGCTGGCTGGGGAACTGGAAGGGTATGTGGATATGGTGGCTGAGCGCGTCACGGCCCTGGGGGGCACCGCCCTGGGCACCGCCCGCATTGCCGCCGCCGAGTCGATTCTGCCCGAGTATCCCCTCGATGCCATTGATGGGGTTGAGCATGTCACCGCCCTGGCCGAGCGCTTTGCCGCCTACGGCAAGCATGTGCGGGGGGCGATCGACACCACCGATGGCCTCGGCGATGCCGATACCGCTGACCTCTATACCGAGATCTCGCGCACTATCGATATGCGCCTGTGGTTCCTCGAGGCCCACCTGGTCACGAAAGCTGATCTCGCCTAGATCACCGGTACAGTAGGGCCAAAAACCCGGTTTCTTCGTCGCTGCGCTAACGGCGTGATTGGCCTTTGGGTCGAGAAACCGGGTTTCTGTACCGACGTTCTAGGTTGACACGACCGTCGTCGGTTAATGGCTGGGGAGACAGCTACTATCTCCCCGGTTTTGTATTGTCCCTAATAGGCGTCTTGGTAAATGGCGTAGAAGTCTGCCTCAGTCACGGGTTTGGGGTTGAGGGGGTGGCAGCCATCCTGAATTGCGACGGCCACCAGCGGGGCAAAGGACGCTGGGGTGACCCCCAAATCTCCCAGGGAAGCGGGAATGCCAATGGCGGCAGACAGGGCTACGATCCAATCCACAAACTCCTGGCCATCGGTGGCCTCTGGCTTGACCACTCGGGCCAGCCGCAGAAATTGCTCTGGGGCAGCGGCGAGGTTAAACCGCATCGCCGCCGGGAGCATGACGCCATTGGCCAGGCCGTGGTGGGTGTCGTACACCGTAGACAGCGCGTGGGCGCAGGAGTGGGTGACGCCCAGCCCCTTTTGAAAGGCGATCGCCCCCATCATCGACGCATTCAGCATGCCGCCCCTGGCCGCAAGATGCGCGGCGGCGGTCGCGTCGTCGAAGGTTTCTCCGGTGCGCAGCCGCTGGGCAAAGTCCACGCAAACCTGCAAATTCTGCGCCACCAGGCGAATGCCCTCTAGGGCAATGCCGTCGCAGAGAGGGTTGAAGCCCTTGGCCAAAAATGCCTCGATCAGGTGGGTGAGGGCGTCCATGCCGGTGGCGGCGGTGATGGAGGCGGGCAGCCCTAGCAGCAGCTCCGGATCCGCCAGCACTACCCTGGGCAATAGCTGGGGGTCGAACATGATTTTTTTGGCGTGGGTGTCGTCGTCTGAGATCACCGTGCTGCGACCCACTTCGCTGCCGGTGCCCGCCGTGGTAGGGATGGCCACAATCGGAGGAATGGGCTGATCAATGGGGCGAGTGCTAGCCCCATCTTCGTAGTCGAACAGGTGGCCGGGGTGGTTGGCCATTAGGGCGATCGCCTTGGCGACATCCATGGGTGCGCCGCCGCCGACGGCGACAATGCCGTCGGCCCCGTGGGCCTGCCAGGCGTCTAGTCCGGCGTTGACTTGGGAGACGACGGGGTTGCCCCAAACGCCGCTAAAGGTGGCGGCATTGAAATCGGCCAGGGAGGCGGCTAGGGCTGGAAACCAGGGTAGTTGGGCGACATCGCGATCGGTGACAATCAGCACGCGGTGAATGCCTAGAGCGGTGAGTTCGGCGGCGATTGCGTGCCGTGCCCCGGGTCCAAAGCGAATGCGGGTGGGGAAGTTGTAGGTGTAAAGGGTAGAAGACATACAGGAGTTAGGTCTGTAAAAGAAGGAGCTGTGGGGTGCATCCGCGAGCGATGCACCATTGCCTTGGGCAAAAACACACTCAAAGGGGTTGGGGGTTAAAGCCAAATCTGCTGCTGGGGGGATTTCGGTCCCCCCAGACCCCTACGAGAAGGACGTTCCGTCGTCCTTCACCTCACGGAAAGGATTGGCCGGTGGGTTGTTTAAACCTCTGTTTTGCGAATGGACTGGTTTTTCTCTGGGGTGGAAGTAAGCCGCCGTAGGGTGGGTATTGCCCATCCCTTCATCCGGCCAGAACCCAATCACCCCTGGGCATTGTCCGCCCCCTAAATATTGACGTACTGATCCATTTCCCAGGCGGTGATTTGGGCATTAAAGGCGTCCCATTCCTTGGCTTTCATGGCTAAAAAGGTTTTGGCTCCGAGCTCGCCCATCATGTCCATCAGCAAAGTGTCCTGCTTCAGGGCTTCCATGGCCTCGTAGAGGTTGTGGGGCAGGGTTTGCAGATCGGGGAATTCGTCGGCGCGAGCGAACAGGTTTTCGTCGATGCGCTGGCCGGGGGCGGCTTGGGTTTTGAGGCCCTCTAGGCCAGCGGCCAGAATGCCGGCGGAAGCCAGGTATAGATTGACGGCCCCGTCGATCATGCGGCACTCAAACCGGCCTGTATCGGGAATCCGAATCAGGTGAGAGCGGTTGTTGCCGCCGTAGGAAATGTAGCGGGGGCTCCAGGTGCTGCCGGAGGTGGTCGTGCTGGCGCCCAGACGGCGGTAGGAATTGACCGTCGGGGCGCAGAGTGCGGCTAGCCCTTTGCCGTGGGCCAAGACGCCGCCCAGAAAGTGGTAGCCGGTGGAGGAGAGCCCGCCGTCGTCGGCTCCTTCCGCAAAGACGTTGGTGTTGCCCTGCCAGAGGCTGTTGTGGACGTGGCCGCCGTTGCCGGTGATGTTGCTAAAGGGCTTGGGCATAAAGGTGGCGATTAACCCCCGCTGCTCGGCCAGGGTTTTGACCATATATTTAAAGAACACATGGCGATCGCAGGTGGTTCGTGCATCGCTGTAGATCCAGTTCAGCTCAAACTGGCCGTTGGCGTCTTCGTGGTCGCACTGGTAGGGCTCCCAGCCCAGGTCTTCCATGTAGGTGACTAGGGTGGAGATCAGATCAAACTGGCGCATCAGGTTGGTCTGGTCGTAGCAGGGGCGCTCGGCGGTGTCTTTGGTGTCGGCGATCGCGTAGCCCGTTTCTGTCTGCCGCAGTAAAAAGAACTCCGCCTCGACCCCGGTTTTGTAGGTGTAGCCCAGGGCGGTCGCCTGTTCCAGCACCCGATTGAGAATCATGCGGGGGGCCGCTGGAAACGGCTGACCCTCAAAATAGACATCGCTGGCCACCCAGCCCACTGTGGGTTCCCAGGGCAGCTGAATGAGCGAATCGGGGTCGGGCACTACGGCAATTTCTGCCGCCTCCGGCCCCAACCCCAGGTTGGATGCAAAGGAACAGAAAAATGCCCCATCTTTCTCCACTGCGGCCATTTGCGCTGTGGGCACCAGCTTAGCCCTTGTTCCCCCCAGCAAATCGGTGTAAGAGACGAGGAAAAACTTGATACCAAGGGCTTTAGCCCTGTCTACCAGGCTCTGGGCCTGGCTTACCATTCCGACCATAAAACGACTCCGGGGGTTTCAGCTTAGTAAAACAGGCTGACGGAGGTGCTTTTGTAGCTGTGGATACGGGGTGCCCTGGGGGCGAACGGGGCGCGGGGGGCGTAGGAGGGCGATCACCCCGCCGATCGGCAACGCCGCTTTCATCACCTTCATCCCATGGATTGAATCCCATGGATTGAGGCCCAGGCTGGGTGCTGGGGTTGCGCCCATGGGGCCCATGCCGCGTGGGACGAAAGTCCTAACTTCAGAACGTCAGAGAATTATTTGCCAATCTCAAAAAATTCTGAGATAACTTGATATGACAAGTTCCAAAGCCTGGGTTTGCCCCGATGGATATTCTGGTTGTTCAACACATTGAAGCTGATCCCATCGGCATTCTAGGTCGATACCTGGAAGTGAAAGGAGCCTGGCTGCACACCTGGCTGGTGCCCCAGCGCTCGACTCCGCCCCAGGGCCACTACGATGGTCTGATCGTCCTCGGGGGGCCGATGAACGCCTGCGAAGACGAGCATTTTCCTCACCTGGCGCAGGTAGCCGCCTTGATTGGTGACTTTTATAGCCAGGGTAAGCCGGTGTTGGGCATTTGCCTAGGGGCCCAGTTGATTGCCCGCACCCTGGGCAGTCGGGTTTACCCAAACGACAGGCCAGAACTGGGCTTTACGCCGCTGTTTCCGGTCGAGGGGGCTGACGAGGCGTGGCTGCAAGACTACCCGGCGGGAATGCCGATGATGCAGTGGCACTTTGACACCTTTGATCTACCCCCCGGCGCCCAACTGTTGCTGACCAATGATGCCTGCAAAAATCAGGCCTTTCGCGTCGGTAGCAATGTCTACGGTTTGCAGTTTCACCCCGAGGTCACTCCTGAGATTGTGATGGACTGGATGGCCCTTAAAACAGACTGGATTGAGGCTCACTATCCCCGCCTGTTTGAGCAACTCCGGGAGCAGCTGATGCTGTACTGGGTGCAGTCGGCCCAGTTTACGGAAAAGTTAGCCTATGCCTGGTACGACCAGGTGGTGGCCTCGGCCCAAACGGTGTCGCTGCTCCAGTAGTGCCACGTCTCGGATTGGGAGCTACAGCGCTACCTCAAGTTTTTCTAGCTGTGCCAGATTTCGGCTAAAGAAGATACCCCCATTCGGGGCGCACCGTCTGCGCCCTTGCAAGGCCGCAAAATTCTTCGGTATTTTCGGGGCCAGAATTGCCCTAGGCATGGGCGACTAGAGACCAGGGGGCAGACGACGGCTGAGGCAATAATTGCTACCTTGTCCCGGCCATTTGGCTCAAAAAGCACCATGGGTTTCAACCGAGGCGCATAAACATCTATGGTAAAAGCAGGGATATGGAACTATCTACCATAGTTAATGGCTTACGTTCCGAACAGGTATTACCGACTGCACCGGTGGGCCATGGTGAGTGTCGCCAGTATTATTGCGGTTGTGTTAGTAGCTTTTGCGACTAGGTCTGCGTCAGTGTGATTCGATCGGGGGCTATTGGTGCAGCAGATTCAGGGAGAGGTGACCGTGCTGCGATCCCAGGGTTCAGCGCCAGCGGCCCAGGGCGATCAGCTCAGTGCTGTGGGCGACGGGTTGCGCACGGGCGATCGCTCGACAGCGGTTTTAGAGCTGGATACTGACGTGGGCTTTTTGGATGTTTCTGAGGGCACCGAGCTGCGCATTCGCCGGTTAGAGATGACCGCCGATGGTGGCCGCATTACCTACCTCGCCCTACCCCAGGGGCAGGGGCGCACAAGGCTGCGCCGCTTTACCCACCAGGGGTCTGAATTTAAAATTGAAACCCCCGCTGGGATGACCGGCGTGCGGGGTACCGAGTTTGGTGTCAGCGTGCAGGAGGATGGTAAGACTAGCATTGCGACGCTCACCGGAGCCGTAGACACCACCGCCGCCGGAACAACTGTGGCGGTGCCAGCGGGCTTTCAAAACCTGATGCAGCCCGGCGAGCCCCCCACCGAGCCAGTGCCCCTGCGGGATGACCCGGTCTACAGTACGAGCGACAGTTTTTTTTTGAAATGAACCCCCGCTACGTCACGCTGATTGGTCAGGTTGACCCCGTCAATACGGTGTTTGTCGATGGAGCCCCTCAGCCGGTCGATCGCCAGGGTGAGTTTCGTCTGACGCGGTTGGCGACGTCCCGCTTGCGAGTCGAGGTCGTTGTGCTTACTCCCCTTGGCCGCCAGGAACTCCATGAGATTTATCTTCTCTAGCTTGTTGCGGCGCGGGCTAAATGCTCTGTGGCCCTTGGGCATGGCCAGTCTGCTCGTGGTGAGCCTAGGCGAACTGGGTCTGCTGTTGCCCCTGGTGCAGGCCGAGTACGGGCTCCGCTTTCGCCTGCGCGGCCAGCACCCCTGGGATAGCCAAGTGGTGCTGATTGCCATTGATGACCCCAGCTTACAAGCGCTGGGGGCGTTTCCCTGGCCGCGCCAGCGCTACGCCGAGCTGCTAGGGCAGTTGCAAGCGTTGCCGCCCCAGGCCATTGTGTTTGACCTGCTGTTTAGCGACCCTAGCCCCGACGATGGGTTGCTGGCGGCGGCGATCGCCGATTCCCCCGCCGTCATTCTGGCCTCCGCCTGGGATCGAGACGGGCAACCCCTGGAGCCAGCCCCTACCCTGGCAGCGGCGGCCCTGGCCAGCGGCCACATTTTGCAGCCGCACCAGGGGGGCTATATCCAGAGCATTGACCCATTGATTGGCACCCAGCCCGCCCTGGCGATCGTCACCGCCGAGGCCCTGGGCCTGTCGCAGCAGGCGGTGACCTTGCCGCCCCTCGATCGCCCCCTGTGGGTCAACTGGCCCGGTGCGGCGGCCACACTCCCCACCTATTCCTTTGTCGATGTGGTGGCGGGGCGGGTTCCCCCTGAGGTCTTTGATGGCAAGGTGGTGATGGTTGGGGCCACGGCCCTGGGCCTCGATGATTGGGTCACCCCCTTTGACATCAACCCGCCCGCCAGTGGGGTTTACCTGCATGCCGCTCTGGTCGATAACCTGCTCGATCGCGACTGGCTGAGGCCTGTGCCGGGCAGCTGGGTGGCGGCGCTGGGGCTGGCCCTAGCCCTGGGCGTGGCCCTGCAACGGCGACGGCTCTGGCAGCAGGGGGCGCTGGTGGCAGGCTGTTGGGTGGCCTGGGGCGGTGTTGCCCTAGGGCTGTTTGGGGCTAATCTGTGGTTGCCGGTGGCGGGGCCAGGGCTGCTGCTGGGGGTGGTGGGGGGCGTAGGCGTGGGCCAGCAGCTGCTGCGGCAAAATCGCTGGCTAGGGCATATTGCCGCCGCTCTGCAACGCCGCCACGGCTCAGGTCTAATACTGCCCTCGGGGTGTATAACCCTGGGGGTTTTAGATAGAACACTGTCACCTACCCCGTCTGACCCTGCCTCGGGGGCGGCCCAACTGGTGGAGCTGACCCAGAAACTGGGGCGCTCCCAAGCGATTCAGGCGGCGATCGCCCGCAGTTTGCCCCTGGGGCTGGCGGCGGCGGCCAGCGACGGCACCCTCTGGTTTACGAATCCCCTGGCGGCCGACTGGCTGGGGCTGTCGGCGGGGGATGACCTGGCCCAGGGCATGGTGCCTGACTGGTTTGAGGCGGCGGTATGGCAGCAGCTCTGGGGTTTGGTGACCCAGGGGCAAGCGGTGCCCACCCAGGTACGGCAGCGGGTCTCGGCCCGTGACGATGATTCAGCTCAGGATAGCTGGTACGAGCTACGCCTCGAACCGCTGGCGGCCGACATCAACCGGCCTGCTGACTGGCCCCAGGGCGTGATTGTGCTGATTGAAGATATTACCGATCGCCAGCGCCTAGAGGCCGAGCTGCGCCGGCTGAACGAGAGTCTCGAGGATCAGGTGCGGGCCCGCACTCGGCAGCTTGAGCAGCTCAACTGGTCCCTGCAGGAGCAGATTGCTGAGCGGCGGCAGGCCCAAAGCCAGCTGGCCTACGAGGCCCTGCACGATGCGCTCACGGGGTTGCCCAATCGCCGCCAGTTTCTCAGTCATCTCAGCGTTCAGCTGGATCAGCCTGGGGAGGAGTTATTTGCGGTGCTGTTTTTAGACTGCGATCGCTTCAAGCTGATCAACGACTCCTTTGGCCACTGGGTGGGGGATGAGCTGCTGAAGCGGGTGGCCGCCATTGTGCAGGATTGCGTGCGCCCCGCCGATGTGGTCGCTCGCTTTGGCGGTGATGAGTTTACCATTCTGCTGACTGAGATTGAGCAGGTGAGCGATGCGATCGCGGTGGCCGAACGCATTCGCCAGCGCTTTACTACGGCGCTGTACATTCAAGACCACCAGATGTTCACTAACACCAGCATTGGTATTGTCATCGGCGGCCCCCCCTATCGCCACCCCGATGAGCTGCTGCGCGATGCCGATACCGCCATGTACCAGGCCAAAATCAACGGGCTGGGCTATGCCCTGTTTGAATCGGGTATGCACCTGGACAGCAAAAATAAATTCGGAACGAGTTTACGGCGTTTTAGCCGATCAATGCCCATCAATGGAACTTGATCTGAACGAGGTATCAAGGGTTTCAGCCCCTAGAATTTTTGAATTTACAATTGC
>Ga0169931_10011992_pt1 | contig 12101 bp, 16 predicted proteins | sample Kivu_15m_20L_FD_129675 | JGI IMG/M metagenome (GOLD analysis project Ga0169931, IMG submission 129675) | Freshwater microbial communities from Lake Kivu, Western Province, Rwanda to study Microbial Dark Matter (Phase II) - Kivu_15m_20L... | ecosystem: Environmental > Aquatic > Freshwater > Lake...
GACTCCCCCCACGCTTTATTACTTTCTTTGGTTCGATCAACCCATTGGGGTCATGCACGACAATCTCGCCATCAGAAAGAATGATTTTGAAAGACGCCCCGCTGTTACGCAGGAACGCGATTTGTGATTCTGTTGCTTTACGAACGATACTCATGGTTACTCTCCAAGGTTATGAACATTTCCGCACCGTGCGGTTTTGTTCTCATTGCACTAACAACATCAAAACGATGTACCCAAGTAGCAGAGCAAAAACAAACCCCATTACCCCGAGTACATCGACAAACATCGCACGCATTTCTTGCGCACGACGAATCCTTTTACGCCGTTCTATAGAATTAATTGAGACCATCTGGCACCTCTACTTCTTCGCCTAGTTTGCTTGCCACGTAACAGCGCATAGCGGCTATGAGTGGGGTTGGGCCTGTACGATTAAAGCGCCATTCTGGTTCGTAGACGCTGCCAATCCAAATGTTCGCATCGTTGTCGTCGGGGACGATTCCGATCTTCTCCCGCTCAATGATCGGCCCACCATCATTCCAATTGGTTGAGTACTGGCTCTCACCACAAAAGTCAGCCCACCATGTAGGGTCATCAACATCATGCCCTTCAGCCTTCGCCACCAAGTAGTCCAGCACTTGTCTTTCTGCTTCACTGATTTTGATTTTCATATCACACCCCCACGTTTAAAAGAATCAGTCCACCGCAGATCGTTAGCACGATGAAATAGAGAATAAAAATCATTCGGCCCATTTGTTTCTCCTAAAAGTTTCCTTCGCATCTACCTTGTATACAAACCACAGGGACAACTTACGCTCAAGGTCTTGGCATAAGAAGTCATCAGAAAGAACCGCCTGCTCCGCTTCCACCCGTTCTGTTAGGGAGTTCCCTAACATCTTGAACCCGACCCACGCCGCTTTACTAGGTTTCATCTCACCAGCCCTCCTTTGTTGTTGATGCCTTGTAAGTCATCGGTTGTTGTGAACAACATGTAATTGCTCTTGTGCATGGGTGCAACACACCAGTGCTGTCGGTCTTGCCGTGCTTGGTCTTCGCCACACTCAAGGCACAACTTGTACCCCGCACGCGCACGCTTGGCAGAGAATGTATCCCCGCAGTTCATGCACCGTGGTTTCATACGCTTACTTGTCATTGTTTCTCTCCTTGGCTTTCGCCTGTTAAATGCTTGTTAGGGAGTTCCCTAACAAGTCCTGCTTACTACTTAAATTTCTACTGTAAAACCCTATTATACACCATTTGGCATCATTTGTCAATGTTTTTGGAGTGGGTGTTTTTTGGGGTTTTGCACGGGTGTTTTTGGGGGGTTGCGCCGCCGTCGGCGCGTGACGCTTCTGGGTGACCTACTATCGGGGTGTTAAGGATTTTTGTTAGGGAGTTCCCTAACATCATTTGTCTGCTTTTTGCCTGCTTGCTTTGTCTGGTTTTGGCTTGATTGTAATGTCTGATTTGTTAAATGATGTTGTAGCGTGGCGTAGGGTGAAAGGTATGGAAATGTAGCGTGCAGAGGCTTGCAGGGTCTTGATTATTGGGCAATGTCTGTTTCCGAAAAAGTAGGAAAAAAAGGAATAAGCTAAAAGTGGAATCTGAAGAAACCAGACAGTCTCCGCACCTTCCCCTAAACTCTCTCTAGTAACTATAACCTTTTATAGTTTATTCCAATTTTTTGAAAAAACCAGACATTATAAAAAATACTAGATTTAATAGAACTTAATACAGTTAGATATGATAGATCTGATAAAAACTGCAAACCGTTGACTGCCGATAACCCTCGATGCTTCGATTTGATAATGTCTGGTTTTTTCCAGACATTTACCAGACATTTACCAGACAAATGCCCAAAAAACCAGACATTTAACACACCAATTTCGCGCGTTTGTATGATTTTTATATTGAAGAAATCAGACATTACCGTAAACGATTTCCAGACATTCAGACAAAATAAAAACCAGACATTCAGACAAAATAAAAACCAGACATTCAGACAATAGGCGAGGCGGGGCGTAACGCTTCTAGGTGACCTACTATCACTTCTGTTAGGGAGTTCCCTAACAAGTTTGGGCGCGTGGCTGGTGGGATGTTTGGGTGCGTGACGCGAGGCAGGGCGGGGCGTAACGCTTCTGGGGAACCTACTATCAAAAGTGTTAGGGAATTCCCTAACACTTAAAAAATCTGGACGAAAAAAAAGCCCCACCGAAGTGGGGCTGGAAGTGCTGGAGTTCAAGGTCTAGTGGAAACCATCTGAAAATTTTTATTTAGGTTATCCCATACGTTTCGGGCTAGGGCGGTCAGATGATACGGGTTAGTCGATTCTATTTTCACGCTAAGAGCGCCGGTAGTATCTTTAGGCTTAAACCATATAATCATTGACGTGTGCATAATTTTCTCCAGAAGAAAAAAGGCATGTTAGGGAATCCCTAACATGCCCAAAGGGTTACTGAATGATGCGAGAGATTGCAGATTTAAGATCATTCTGCAGACCGATTAGGTCACCACTAAACTCTTCAACCTTCTCAAGTTTAGTAATGTAGGCACTAAGGTCTCGGATAATGCGCGATTCCAGAGTGCTAACCTTATCTTCCCCGTCTTCCCCGTCTTCCCCTTCGTTTTCTCTACGGTAGAGCATATTACGAAGATCTTTCACCTTGGAACCAATCTGCTGACCCCAATACCGTTTGTCGCCCGTAGTCTGTTCCATCTTAGACTCAGATGGTTCATCTGTCTTTCGCAAACTCTTGGCAGGTTTTTTCAACAATTCCTGCACCGATTTTGCAAACCCGAGTACCACTGCCTCGCAGACCGAATCGTACAAAGCACGATCGGCCGTTTTGTCTTTTGGTGCGAAAAGCATAACAGACGTGATTCCTTCTGCCTGTAATGCGTCTGCGGCTTTGGACATGGCACGCTGACCAGCGAGTGACTTAGATACGCCAGAAGCTATGGCGTCACGGGTTTCTACTGCTATTACTTGTTTCATCTTTGCTACTCCTGTGGATAGGAAGACCAGACGGTCTCGATTGCCTACCACGAGATCTAATCTACGCGGATTAGCACCATTTGTCAAGCACTAATATGTTATGGCACGATCTGACTGTTAGGGAATCCCTAACAAAAATAGATTGGTAGGAATATAAGACCCACGGGGGGTGGCCCCCCCGATTGCCAGCGTGGTTCCATGCGCGGCTTCTGGTGTACTATTTTTCGCCCTCGATCACCTAATTTTTACGTTTAGTTAGCAAACACTAACATACCCCCCCCCTTCTTTTTGGTTCCATCCCCAGTTTCTAAATTTTTATATTAGAAACACCCCCCCGGTGCTTGTTTGGAGTCCCGTTTCCTTTAGTGGTATATTTTGTTTGGGAGCGGTAGTCGGCTCGGCGACTCTAAACAGCCTGTATCCTTTGGCTAAAAGGCGCAAATAAAATCCGCTCCCACCACCGCTAACGCGTGCACAAGCAAATATGACAATTCAGATCACACCGGAATTAGGGGTGCCTATAGCCCCAGACGTTGCATATATAGACTTACGAGCACGTGCCGAAGCGGCTTGTGCATCGCTTGATTTACTGGAAGAAAACGGCCTAGAAGTTAAAGCACCTACGCAAGAAGATAAAAGTATTGCGGCGGCACTGACTGCAAGCTACGCAGCCGACCCAGAAAAGACCAGTAAAGAAGTAACTACCCCCAGATTATCTTCGATGACGCCTGAATCGCTGCGTGCAACACGTGCGATTCTTGATGAATTTGGTCGTGCAGTGGTAAACCACTCACTTGAGATACGCCACACGGTAACTAATAAACTGATTCTTGAAACAGGCAACCCAGATCCACGGGTGCGTATTCGTGCTTTGGAGCTTTTGGGCAAAATTTCCGACGTTGGCCTCTTCACAGACCGCACAGAAGTGGTTGTTACCCACCAAAGTACCGACGAACTGCGTAATAAACTGCGTGAAAAGCTGCTGAAACTCAAAAATCCGATAGAAGACTACACAGATGTGGTGGAAATCGGGGGTGAGACAGTGGATTTGAACGAAGAATTGGGTTTTTCAGACCCTTCTGTGTATGAAGTTACGGAAGAAGACGTAGAACTGGCTGAAGACCAAAAAGAAGACGACAAAAAAGATGAGTGAAAGTCTGATTGACTTCACAGATGAAGAAATCGAGGTGCTGATAAGGCGCGTCGATGAGTTCACGCCTGATGAACAGGCAGAAATACTAAAGATTGCAGAAATTTTAGAAGAAAGAAAACGTGCTTTGGCTTGCCAGATGGACTTAATTGAGTTTTGCAAGCACATGCAGTTTGATTACAAGGTAGGAAAACACCACAGAATCCTTGCCAACCTGCTTATGGAGTTGGCTGAAGGCAAAAAAGACCGGGTTTGTGTAAATATTCCACCCCGACATGGCAAAAGCCAGCTTGTTTCTATCTATTTTCCCGCTTGGTTTATCGGAAAATATCCCAATAAGAAGGTGCTTATGGTCTCGCACACCACGGATTTAGCCGTGGATTTTGGTCGAAAAGTGCGAAATTTGATTGATCAAGACGCCTATAAACAAATTTTTCCTATGGTTACATTGGCTGTGGATTCTAAGTCTGCGGGTCGGTGGAACACCAATATGGGTGGCGAATACTTCGCTTGTGGCGTGGGTTCTGCACTTGCAGGACGCGGTGCTGACTTGTTATTGATTGACGACCCACACAACGAGCAGGACATCATCAACGGCAACTTTGAAATTTTTGAAAGAGCCTACGAGTGGTTCACTTTTGGTCCGCGAACTCGCTTGATGCCGGGAGGCCGGGTAGCAATCATTCAAACCCGTTGGCATATGGATGACTTAACAGGACGCGTCACTAAAGACATGGCCCTTAATGAAAGGTCAGACCAGTACGAGGTCGTAGAGTTCCCTGCCATATTCAACGAGAATACGGATAAAGAAAAACCGCTATGGCCTGACTTTTTCGATCTAGAAGCGTTGCACCGCACCAAGGCGTCAATGCCGTTATTCCAGTGGAACGCACAGTTTCAGCAAAACCCTACCGCAGAAGAAGCATCGGTAGTAAAAAGAGACTGGTGGAAGATATGGAAACAAGATAAACCACCCCGGTGCGAGTACATAATCATGTCCCTTGACGCGGCGGCTGAAAGCCATAACCGCGCTGACTTCACGGCATTAACTACGTGGGGCGTGTTTATGAATGAAGAAGAAAATGCGTACCACATCATTCTTTTAAACAGCATAAAGAAGCGCATAGAGTTTCCAGAATTAAAGGCACTTGCGCTTGAAGAATATAAAGAGTGGGAGCCTGATTCGTTTATTGTGGAGAAGAAGTCTTCTGGTACGGCTCTATATCAAGAAATGCGTAGAATGGGCATACCCGTGCAGGAATACACACCCCACCGTGGTAGTGGAGACAAGCTGGCGCGGTTAAACAGCGTGGCAGATATAGTGCAATCTGGGCTAGTATGGGTGCCTGAAACACGTTGGGCAGAAGAGGTAATAGAAGAGATCGCAGGTTTTCCGTTTATGAGTAACGATGACCTTGTAGACTCGACTGTTATGGCGCTTATGAGCTTTAGGCAGGGTGGGTTTGTACGTCTGCCCACTGATGAACCGGATGAAGTGCGTTACTTTAAACAACGCCGTGGTGGATATTATTAAGGATGCGTTATGGCTACTAATATGGATAAGGCTCTTTACCAAGCACCTGAAGGTCTAGATATGATCATTGAGGGTGAAGGGGAAATGGAAGTTGCGATGCCCGGAGTTGAGATTGAAGTCAACGATGATGGGTCAGTAGAGATTAATCTTGGTAAAAAGTCCAAGAAAGAGAAGGAAGAACTCGACGAAGATTCCTTTGACGAAAATCTGGCAGAAAGTCTTGATGACAACGTGCTTGCGTCGCTTGCCTCCGAACTTGTTGAGTGCGTAACAGCAGACATTAACTCACGTAAAGACTGGGCAGATACATACGTCAAGGGGCTTGAAGTTCTTGGCTTGAAGTACGAAGAGCGTATGGAGCCTTGGGAAGACGCTTGTGGTGTCTACTCAACAGTGCTTGCAGAAGCGGCTATCCGGTTCCAAGCCGAGACTATGAGTGAGACTTTCCCAGCCGCTGGGCCTGTGAAGACAAAGATCTTAGGTGAAGTTACAAAAGACAGAGAAGATGCCGCACTACGTGTAAAAGAAGATATGAACTACGAACTAACTGAAGTTATGGTTGAGTATCGTAGTGAGCACGAAAGGATGTTGTGGTCTCTTGCACTCGCAGGGAGTGCCTTTAAGAAGGTATATTTTGATCCGTCGTTAGATAGACAGGTATCTATTTATATACCAGCAGAAGATGTAATTGTTCCTTATAGCGCCTCGCACATCCAGTCCTGTGAACGCATAACACATGTTATGCGTAAGACTAAGAACGAGATCAAGAAGCTGCAAGTAGCTGGCTTCTATGTAGATTGTGAGTTAGGTGAACCCGAGCCATTTCATAACGACATAGAGAAAAAAAAGGCTGAAGACTCTGGTATAGATCTAACTGATGATGATCGTTATACCTTATTTGAGATACATGCAGACCTAATCATCCCTGAGTTAGATGGTGGTGAAGAGGAAGGCATAGCAAAACCATACGTAGTAACTATCGAGCGCGGTACAGAGACAGTTCTTGCTATTCGTAGGAACTGGGATCTTGATGATGAGTTGATGCTAAAGCGCAACCACTTCGTGCATTACGTGTACGTGCCGGGGTTTGGCTTCTACGGGCTTGGCCTTATTCACATCGTTGGTGGTTACGCACGCGCAGGCACATCACTTATTCGGCAGTTGGTTGATGCAGGCACGCTGTCAAATTTGCCCGGTGGTTTAAAAGCCCGTGGGTTACGGGTCAAGGGTGACGACACGCCAATTGCACCGGGTGAGTTTAGGGACGTGGACATCCCCAGCGGTGCCATAAAAGACAACATTATGATGCTCCCGTACAAGGAGCCATCGCAGGTCTTGTTTGCTCTGCTTGAGAACATTACAAACGAGGGCAGGAGACTGGGTGCTATCAGTGATATGAACATCTCTGATATGTCGGCACAAGCACCTGTGGGTACCACGCTGGCTATTATTGAGCGTGTATTAAAACCTATGGCAGCTATACAGGCCCGTGTGCACTACGCGATGAAGATAGAGTTCAAGCTCTTAAAAGAGATCATCGCTGATCATGCGCCTGATAAGTATGACTACGTGCCAGATAACGGTGCACCTATAGCACGTAAAGCCGACTACGACATGGTAGAAGTTATACCCGTATCTGACCCTAACGCCAGCACAATGGCGCAGAAGGTTGTGCAGTATCAAGCGGTGTTGCAGATGGCACAGATGGCCCCGCAGATCTATAACCTGCCGCAGTTACATAGGCAGATGATCGAGGTCATGGGTATCAAGAACGCTGACAAGTTAGTACCCATCCCCGAGGACTCTAAGCCTGTTGATCCTGTAAGTGAAAACATGAACGCGCTGATTAATAAGCCTTTGAAAGCGTTCATCTACCAAGATCACGAGGCGCACATCGCTGTGCACATGAGCTTTATGCAAGACCCGATGATCATGCAGACAATCGGTCAAAGCCCACAGGCACAACAAGTTATGGCGGCACTACAAGCGCACATCGCAGAACACCTTGGGTTCAACTACCGCAAGCAGATTGAAGAGCGCTTGGGTGTACCGATGATCAAGCCTAACGAAGAGATTCCTGAAGAAATGGAAGTGCAGTTGTCGCGTGTTGTGGCTGATGCAGCAAGACAACTTACACAGGCACACCAGCAACAGGCCGCGCAGCAGCAAGCTGAACAACAGGCCGCAGATCCGCTCTTCCAGCTTGAACAGCAGAAGGTACAGACGCAGCAGATGGAAGTGCAGCGTAAGGCCAAGAAGGATCAGATGGATGCTCAAGTGGATTCTGAGAAGTTAAAACTTGAGCGTGAGCGCGTTGAGATTGAAACGATGAAGGAAGGTGCACGGTTAATAAGTCAGGGCAATCAGGCAAACCAGAAGGCCCAGTTAGATGCACTTAAAACTTTGGCAATGCCAAAAGCACAACCAAAACCACCCACTAAATAGACATGGCAAAAACAATCTTTCAAGTAATAAATGAGAAACTCGACGGGCATAAGGAAAGCGCTCGTGATGCGTTGCTAGGCGGTGCAGCACAAGACTATGCCGCTTACAAAGAACTGTGTGGCTTGATCCGGGGTCTAGAGACCGCACAGCGTGAAGTATCCGACCTTGCGAAGAAAATAATGGATGAAGATGATGAACGATGAAGAACTAGAAGCACAACTTCCAAAACCCATAGGCTACCGCCTGTTAATTGCGCTGCCTCAAGTACAGGAGACTTTTGATAATGGATTTATCAAGGCTGACAAAACGATATTTGAAGAGAAGATTCTTTCCATCGTCGGACTCGTATTGGATATGGGAGAAGAAGCGTATAAGGACGCGACCCGGTATCCGAGCGGGCCTTGGTGCAAAGTCGGTGATTATGTCCTCTTCAGAGCCAACACAGGAACCAGATTCAAGGTTGATGGAGTCGAGTACCGAATCATGAACGACGATTCAATCGAGGCTGTAGTGGCAAATCCGCGTGGTGTTACGCGTGCATAGGAGATAAATAATGGCGTTTGAAAAACAGGAATACAAATTCCCCGATGAGGTTGAGGAAAAGAAGACTGAGAAGGTGGAACCAGAAGATGAGATTGTTGTAGAAGTCGAATCGGAAGCTGGTAGTGAGGTTGATGTCGAGATAGTAGACGACACCCCGCCACAGGATAAAAACCGTAAACCTTCTGAACCTCCCCCCGAAGTTACTGAAGACGAACTCAAAGATTATTCGGAGAAAGTTCGCAAAAGAATTCAACACTTCAGCAAGGGCTATCACGACGAGAGGCGTGCGAAAGAAGCCGCACTCAAAGAGCGTGAAGAACTTGAACGGCTGACTGCTTACCTTACGGAAGAGAATAAAAAGCTCAAAACCACGGTAAACAAGAACCATGAAGTCCTTCTTGAACAGGCCAAGAAAGAGGTTGCCGCAGAAATCGAAGCGGCTAAAAAGACCTACAAACAGGCATACGAAGCGGGTGACGCAGATGCTGTTGTTGCAGCGCAAGACGCGTTAACATCTGCTAAGTTAAAGGCTGAAAAAGTAGAAAACTTCAAGTTTTCACCACTTCCTGAAGAAGATACAGACACCCCCGTACAGGAAGAAAAAGCACCTATTGACCAACGGGCTATGCAGTGGGCAAAGAATAACCTGTGGTTCGGAAAAGACGACGAGATGACAAGTTATGCTTTAGGCTTGCACAACAAACTTGTTAAGGATAAAGTAGATCCTAAGTCGGATGAATACTACGAGATTATTGATTCTCGTATGCGGAAGTTGTTCCCTGACCGGTTTGAAGGTGAAGAGGAACAAGAAACGGCTCCCAAGCCGCGTCGTAAGGCAAATGTAGTAGCCCCTGCAACGCGTAGCACTGCGCCCACAAAGATCGTGCTGAACCCGAGACAGGTAGCGTTGGCAAAGAAGTATGGGATTCCGTTACAACAATACGCCTTAGAGGTTGCTAAATTAGGAAGGGAACAATAATGGCTGAAAATAGACTTGACCGTGATTTAAATACCCGTGAAAAAGTTGCGCGTAAGCGCTCGTGGGCGCCGCCCGAACTTTTGCCTACCCCCAAACCGGAGGAAGGCTATGCATATCACTGGGTACGTATTTCAACTCGTGGTGAAGCTGATCCCATGAATATCTCTTCAAAGTTACGTGAGGGATGGGAACCCGTAAAGGCTTCAGACCACCCAGAAGTACATGTTATGACCGTGGAAGATGAGCGGTTTAAAGACAATGTAGTTATTGGTGGACTTATGCTTTGCAAAGCCCCGAAAGAATTTGTTGAAGATCGCAATGCTTATTACCTTAATCAAGCATCCGCGCAAATCAACAGTGTCGATAACAACTTTATGCGAGAGAATGACCCGCGTATGCCTTTGTTTTCAGAGCGCAAGACTACGGTTTCTTTCGGTAAAGGCTCTTAATATTTGGAGAAATAAATGGCATATCCTACTGTGTCTTCTCCGTATGGCCTAAAGCCTATCAATCTAATTGGTGGGCAACCATACGCTGGTAGCACTCGCGCTTTTAAAATTGCAAGCGGGTACAACCAAAACATTTTTTATGGTGATGTAGTTAAGATCAAGCGTATTACTACCCCCCTTCTTGGTGGCAGTAGTTTTGGTGCGCCTGTTGACGGAACAATTGAAGTTCAAAAAACTTCCGGTGCTGGGTACGTTCAAGGAGAAGAAGATATTAGTTTTGTACCCGGTATTCTGCCTTTTGCGGTTGGTGTATTTATGGGCTGCTCCTACACGGATCCGGTTCTTAAGTACAAACTGTTTAGCCAGTACTATCCCGCTGGTTTGGTAGCAGACGACATCGAGGCTTATGTTGTTGATGACCCCGATGCGCTGTTCAAAGTGGTGATGCTTATCGATGTCAATACTTATGAAGGCCCAACTACTGGTATCGTTACCGGCACCACGGTGACTTCTGGCGAAGGCGCTAACATTTGGGGTGGTAACGGAATTTGGGTTTACAACGGTGGTGATACTGATACCGGAAACAGCCTTTCTGGATTGGCTATAGATTCCGTTCCGTATTCAGATGAAATTCAGGTATATCAAACTAACGCTTTCCCATTCCGAGTCGTTGGAGTAGTGCCTGAAACCGCTACTTCTACTGGCTTTGTAGAAGCTATTGTTAAATTTAACACCCCCGCGCTTATTTCTGGTGAAATTGGTGGTGGTCACGAGTATCAGTGGCCCGGTGTTAACCCAACCTATCTTGGTTAAGGAGCTTTAAATGGCTATTTCACGTTCCCAACTACTTAAAGAACTCCTGCCGGGACTAAACGCATTGTTTGGTTTGGAGTATAAAAAATACGGTGAAGAGCATAAAGAGATTTTTGACACAGAATCTTCTGACCGTTCGTTTGAAGAAGAAACCAAGTTGTCTGGCTTTAGTGCCGCCCCGGTGAAAACTGAAGGCGCTGCTATTGCGTACGACAACGCGCAAGAGGCTTGGACTGCACGCTATGTGCACGAGACCATTGCAATGGGGTTTGCGATTACCGAAGAAGCTATGGAGGATAACCTCTATGATTCTCTGGCTTCGCGTTACACCAAGGCTCTGGCCCGTGGTATGGCTTACACCAAGCAGGTTAAGGCCGCTGCCATTCTGAACAATGGCTTTGCTGGTGTGGGCAACCCCACCTATGGCGACGGTCAGACCCTGTTCTCCACCGCGCACCCGCTGATTTCTGGCGGTACCAACTCTAACCGCCCAACCACTGGCGCTGACCTGAACGAGACTTCACTTGAAGCCGCCGTTATTCAGATCGCTGCATGGACGGATGAGCGTGGTCTGTTGATCGCTGCCAAACCCAAGAAGCTGATTGTTCCCCCGTCACTGATGTTCGTTGCAACTCGTCTCCTTGAGACCGAACTGCGGCCTGCTGTGGCTGATAACGACATTAACGCCCTGAAGAAGATGAACTCCATCTCCGAAGGCTTCTGTGTCAACCACTACCTGACGGATAACAACGCATGGTTCCTGACCACCGATGTACCTAACGGTCTGAAGCACTTTGTTCGTACCCCCATGTCTCAGTCGATGGACGGGGACTTCGATACGGGCAACGTTCGCTATAAGGCTCGTGAGCGTTACAGCTTTGGTGTTTCGGATCCGCTCGGTATCTACGGGTCGCCCGGTGCATCATCACCATCCTAAGAAGTAACTAAGTAAGAACGGGGCGTAAGCCCCGTTCTTTTATAAAAATGGCGATACCTAAAATTATCCACCAGGCTTACTTTAAAAAAGTAGGTTTGCCCGCACTTGTTGAAAAGAACATTAATTTTTTGAAGGGTATCAATCCGGGTTGGGAATATCGTTTGTACGATGACAATGATATGGTTGATTTTATTAAAAGTCATTACCCAAAAGAAATACTGAGTCTGTACAACAAAATAAATCCAGCATATGGCGCAGC
>Ga0169931_10011993_pt1 | contig 12100 bp, 9 predicted proteins | sample Kivu_15m_20L_FD_129675 | JGI IMG/M metagenome (GOLD analysis project Ga0169931, IMG submission 129675) | Freshwater microbial communities from Lake Kivu, Western Province, Rwanda to study Microbial Dark Matter (Phase II) - Kivu_15m_20L... | ecosystem: Environmental > Aquatic > Freshwater > Lake ...
GCATCCTTTTATTTTTACTTTCTCTGAGTTGTATATCGGAAGGTCTTGCACAAGAGTTGTTTTCCGAACAATTTACACCCCTCACCCGACTCACAAAGCCTAATGCAAAAGAAAAATCAGGGAATATCGATAGCACTTTTATCTTCGCAAGCGACACCTTACAGCTACCCGTTTTTGATGATTTTTCAACCAATAAGTTTCAGTTTTTTCAGGGCGTTTACAACGGCCCAGGTGTCACTAGTCAAACCTATTATAGGTTGTTGGATGTTTCCAACAATCAACCCATTCCGAATAATTTGAATTACACCAATCAAATAACTTTCCGAAGAACCTATGACGCAGTAACTGACACTTACAATGATGTGAATTTTCCCTCTGTGCCATTAATTCAAAACAATTTAACCGTATTCCCCCCGATTGCAACCCCAATTTCGGTTTATCCTCCTTACTTCATCTATGATACGGTTGGAATTCCCGATGTAAGTGATACCGTCTGGATTGCTAACCCGTCTTTTTTTCAAGATTCAGCCATGGTGTTTTTTCAAACCATCACTGATACCTCGAAAATTTGGATCGACCGTATGGCTTTGAGAAACGACCGTTATGGGGTGAATCCTCGTTCGCTTGGAGTTGCTACTTTTGATGGATTGGATGAAGACGGCTATCCCTATCAATTTGGCAGTGCAGTAACCAACTACGGTGACCGTCTGACATCGAAACCTATCGACTTAACGAATTATTCCGCCTCTGACTCCCTTTATTTCAGCTTTTTATACCAGCCTGAAGGGTTGGGTGATATTCCTGAAGCGGGCGACTCCTTAGTGCTTGAATTTTATGCTTCAGGCCAAGACCAATGGTTTCATGTATGGGGGGTAGCCGGGTCCGGAGTTCATCCATTTCGTGCGGCACACCTTCCATTAACCCAAGCGAATTTTTTAACGAATGGATTTCGCTTTAGATTCAGAAACTACGGTGGACTTAGCGGTTCTTTAGACCACTTTCATATTGATTATGTCCATTTGCGTGCGCTTTCTTCCTACAACGATACCTTATTTAAGGATTTTGCGCTTTGCTATCCTACTTCCAGCTTACTTGAAACCTTTACCTCCGTGCCTTGGGATCATTACCGAAATACATCCTCGAATGTTATGGAAAATGGTTTAGCAGTGTATGTTTATAACGGGAGTAATGCTGCTGAAAATTATCAAAACGGCCAAATTGAAATTCGTCAAGGCGGTGTTCAACAAGGCACGTTCAATCTCCCTGGTTTTTTGCTTGCAGAAGGTAATATCAATTATAATCCTTCAACCTTTTACACTTCGTATCACGACCTTTCTTTGGGGTATGAGTTCAATAGATTATTACCCGGTGATTATCAAACATTCGACGTAAAAACGACAGTTTCTGCGCAATTCCCAAATCTAATTTCCAATGACTCTTGTTCTTTCACGCAAGGTTTTTATAATTATTACAGCTATGATGATGGGTCTGCAGAAGCCGCTTTCGGTCCTACGGGAGCCCAGTCGATGTTGGCCGTTCATTTCAATGCCTATGAAGCGGATTCGCTTTTAGGGGTTTACTTGCATTTCGTGCCTTCCGTAGTCGATGTTTCCAATAAATTGTTTTACCTTACCGTTTGGGAGGATAATAACGGGATCCCTGGAAACTTGCTCTATCAAGACGATGTGTTTTCCCCGCGGCAACCAACCTACAATCAGGGCTTAAATAATTTTAATCCATATTATTTTGCTGGAGGAATTAAAGTGCCTGTTTCCACTTCTTTTTTTGTTGGTTGGAAACAAGTCGACGCCCTAAGGTACAATTTAGGCTTGGATAGAAACATTGATCATTCGGACGAAATCTTCTACAGTGTTGATTTCGGAGGCACTTGGCAAAACCCTCCATTCGCTGGTTCGCCCATGCTTCGCCCAATCTTTTCAACGGCGCTGGATGCTGTGCTTAACCTTACTTCAAGCACCGAGGAAAAAAAGTACCGCGTGTTTCCCAACCCGTCCAACATACAAGCAGTAATTGAAAGCCCATATCCGGACGAAGAGGGTTACTTGATTTTCGGATTAACGGGTCAAAAAACCCTGGAGATAGAGGAAAACATACTGAACACATCAGCATTAGCACCCGGATATTACTTGATAAAATCTAAGAAGCATCAACATTCTCCGATCAAGTTTTTACGCGTTGAATAATAACGACGACATAGCAGAACACGACGAAGAGGATTTATTTGAACACCATCGATTTCAGGTAGATCCAGGACAACAAATATTACGCATCGATAAATATTTAATCGATCGCCTTCCTAAAACATCGCGGAATAGAATTCAGGTCGCAGCTCGAAATGGTAGTATTTTAGTCAATGGTAAGGCCGTAAAACCCAACCATCGCATTAAGCCAAAGGATGACATTTCGATTGTCATGCCGTATCCCGTGCGGGAGCTTAAATTAATTCCGCAAGACTTAAATCTCAATATCCTTTATGAAGACGATACCTTGTTGGTCCTTAACAAACCAAGTGGACTTGTGGTACATCCCGGCTATGGGAACTATTCCGGCACGTTGGTCAACGGATTGGTCTATCATTTCGAAAACCTACCCTCCCTGCCTCACAATTATTACGGTCGACCAGGACTTGTGCACCGAATTGACAAAAATACTTCCGGGTTGTTAGTTATTGCCAAAACAGAAGATGCACTAACTCATCTGGCGAAACAGTTTTTTGATAAAACCACCCAACGGATTTATCATGCACTCGTTTGGGGAAATCTTAAGGAGGGAGGAACCATCATTAAAAATGTTGGTCGATCGCCCAAAAACCGAAAAATCATGACGGTTTTTGAAGAAGACTCCGAGGGGAAAATCGCCATTACCCATTATAAACCCCTAATGAACTACGGAATTGTTACCCTGATTGAATGTCGTTTGGAAACAGGTAGAACGCATCAAATTCGCGTTCATTTGCAATCTATTGGTCATCCATTGTTTAATGACCCTGAATACGGTGGCAATAAAGTACTACGAAGCAACCTTTCGGGGGCTCAACGTGCCCTCTTAGAAAAAACACTCTTTTTGTTGCCTGGACAAGCTTTGCACGCGAAAACGCTTGGATTTAAACATCCAGAAACGGGGGAATTACTGAGCTTTGACTCCAACTTGCCTGAACAATTCCAAGAAGTTTTGAATTTTTGGTCCAATACACCTTTTGGAATTTAACGTTTCTTTTCCTACTTTTGCTCGGAACTGCAAGTTTTAATTAAACCTTTTATATGAAGCTACGTCTAATCCTTTTTGTTTGTCTCGGTTTCAGCGTTATCAATTATGCACAAACCAACCAGCCTAAATACATTGCTGAAGCAGTAAAACTGTATGAATCCGGCAAATACTTTGAGGCCATGCCCAAATTAGAAGCTGCTTACAATAAAATGACCAATAAAGGTAAATCCATCACCGAAAAAGGATCGATGGCCTTTAAATTGGCCGATTGTTACCGCAAAATGGAGCAGTACGATAAGGCCGCTCAATGGTATGGTGCGAGCATCGAGTTAAAATACTACGATGTTGAACCGAAGGTCTATTATTTCCATGGGGAAATGCTTCGTATGACTGGGGACTTAAAAAAAGCAAAGGAAAGTTACTCCAATTACAAGAACAAGCGAGGCAAGGATACTTCCATTGATATCGAAAGCTTAATTGATAATTCCCGAGAAGGTGCGGCGGTTCATTCAGAGGAATCGAGGTATGATGTTCGCGCGTTGGACAAACTCAATGCTAAAGAATTTGATATGGCACCTTTTATTTCCGATAAAAAAGAAGGGCAAATTTTCTTCGGAACTCAGCGTGAAGCAGTAGTTAATCCGGCGAGAGACCCTATTACCGGTGAAAAATTCATGGATATTTGGGTAGCGGAATTCGACGCGAAAGGTGAATTTGTTTCGGCAAAAAGTATCGACAATAACAACTTGATTAACACAAAAGACAACGAAGGAACGGCTGTTATGGACCGTAAAGGCAAAACGCTGTTTTTTACCCGTTGTCCATCAGCTCCTAAAAAGAACCTAGGTTGCGAAATTTGGAGTGCCGATCGTTCCGGAGAAGATTGGGATAATGTTCAAAAAATTTCCATTCTGAAAGGAGGCGACTCTATCTCCGTTGGGCATCCGTGCATTACAGCAGACGGTCAGATGTTGATTTTCGCATCCAACATGCCAGGAGGAATGGGGGGAAAGGATTTATGGTATTTGGCCTACAATAAGAAGGAAAAAGTGTGGAATGAAAAACCCATCAACATGGGACCAAGCATTAATACGGCAGGCAATGAATTGTTCCCGTCCCTTTCAATGGATGACAGTTTATTCTTCTTCGCGAGCGATGGTCACCCAGGAATTGGAGGTTTGGATATCTTTAAAGCAGTGATTCAATCCAACAAAGCGGACGCCGTAAAAAAATGGGGCAATCCAACCAACATGTTGAACCCCATTAACTCCTCCGCTAACGATTACGCGCTCACTATCCGCAAGGATCTTAAAAGTGGTTATTTCACTTCGGAACGTTCTAATCCGAAAAACAGAACCTACACCCCCGATATTTATGAATTCACGACTCCTCCCGTTAATTTCGAACTTACCGTAGTTGTATTCGAACTTGGGAATAAAAACAAGAGAATTGAAGGGGCTAGGGTAACGGTAAATGAAGTGCAGGGTCAATCCTGGGAAGGGCTTACCTCAGACGGAAAAGCTAAAGGCAGTAAAAAAGGCCAAACCGAAAAATGGGCAGACCGTAAAGGGGATAAGCAAAATCCACGATACATTAACGCTGGATTTAATTATGAAATAAAGGCGTCCAAAGAACGCTATTTCCCCATGTCCAGGCCTAATGAGATCACTACTAATATCTACGATAATAAAAATAATAAAATCGGTGTTCTAGAACAGTCTAAAAGCTTTTTGGTAGAGATTCCTTTAATTCCTATCGAGCTTAGAACGCCGGAAATTCGTTACCATTTGGATAAATGGACCTTTGTGAACGACAATACCATTAAGTCAAATGACTCGTTACAGTTCCTTGTGAATTTATTGAAAGATAATCCAGACATCGTTATTGAATTATACTCTCACACGGATAGCCGCGATACCGAAATTCACAACCAAGCGCTTTCGGAAAACAGAGCTAAGGCAGTTTACAATTATCTGGTAAACATTGACCCTAGAAATAAATGTAGAATTATCCCCTTCGGTAAAGGAGAAAGTGAGCCCGCAAAATACATTGACGACAAAGGCGTTGAGCAAGTATTAACAGAAGCTTACATCAATCAATTTAAGGCGGATAAAGTTAAATTCGAGGCATTACATCAGTTAAATCGACGCACAACCGTTAAAATTGTCATGCAGCCTGGAACGGAGAATCCCGTTATTTTTGACGACAAAGCTCCTTGTTCTCCGGATCCAAGTTACTTCAAGTATACTGATCCGCTTCCACGATAAGTTATACAACTTTGCAAAAAGCCGGTGTTACCGGCTTTTTTTTTGTATTTTAATGTTGTGAAGGAGGATTTGTTGCAGTGGGCATGGGCTAAGAAATTGTTACAGGGCGTAGACTCTATCTCTCGACTTCCCATAGAAATACAAAAAACGGGAGCATGGAATGTATCGCGTCCCGGTCCTGACTTCACAGGGGCCGTAATAAAAACCGGAAAAATAACGTGGTTTGGTGATGTTGAGGTTCATCTTAAATCCTCTGATTGGATCAGACATAAGCATCATTTAGATAAACGCTATACAAGGGTTATCCTACACGTTGTTCTGGAAGACGATGCTCCCTTGATCATCCGTGGGGAAGCTATTCCTAGTTTGATCGTTGACCCCATAACAGTAAATGTACTTTTGAAATTAAAGCAACAACCACAAAAAGAATTGCCTTGTATTCGTATGAAAATCCCTTTCGACGCCCTTCAATTGAAATGGTTTTGGGAGCAAAGAATGGCAAGAAAGGTGCAAAGTTCGTCCATTGAATTGCACATTGCTGAATATTTAATGAACAAAACGGACGGCTTGTTTTTGGAAAAAAGCACAAAACGACAACGGAATTGGCAAAAGCTCAAAAAATCACTAGTAACTGCCAAAGCCATGGTTCAGGGAAGTAACCTTTCGTCAGATGCAAATCAACAACTGCAGCAATATCAATCGTTGATGACAGAGGCCAAACTAACGAAATTCGAACGGCAACTCATCCTTTTAAATGGATTAATTCCTTTAATTTGGCAAAGGACAAAAAACGTAGAGGTTATTCGTTTTAGTAAGAATATGGAAGCAGAACGCTATACTAAATTGAAGGATTATCAAAAAATGGGAAATAAAATTGAAAATGCTTTTGAAAGCCAAGCAATTTTAGAAATTAATCGTCAACTTTGCTCGCAACAAAAATGCTTAACGTGTACCAAAGTTAAAAACCTCTTTAACTCGTGAGAAGAATTATCCAAAAAATAATGTTTTTTATGGAACTCCAATCCTACGGTGTATGCGTTTGGTTAGCAAAACAATTAGGCATTAATCGATATAAAGTGAGGCTTGGTTTCGTTTACTTCACCTTTATTGGTTTGGGCTCTCCCATTCTTCTCTATTTAATTATGGCCTGGATACTTGAACATCGCCATTATTTTCGATTTCAATGGAGCCCTAAAAAATCGGTATGGGAGCTTTGAGGTTGCTTATCACCGGGTCCAATGGGCTTTTGGGCCAAAAAATAGTGGCCCTGTGCCGCGTTCATCGCATGGATTTCGCTGCTATTTCTTCAGGCCCCAATAGGAATCCCGATTGCCCAGATTCAAATTACACCGCGCTGGACATCACTCAAGAACAAGAGGTTATGACCTACTTTGATTTTCAAGATTTTACGCACATCGTTCATACTGCAGCTATGACCAACGTAGATGCTTGCGAATTAAACCCTGCTCTTTGTAATGAAATCAACCACCTTGCAAGTAAAAGATTGTTCGAAATAGCGCAAAAAAAAGGGTGCCATTTTACCTTATTATCGACTGATTTTGTGTTCGATGGCCATCAAGGAAATTATAGAGAAACGGACACACCCAATCCTCTTAGCGTTTATGGAAAATCCAAGTGGATGGCCGAACAAGAACTGATGCAATCCGCGTATTCCAAATGGGCGATTGCACGTACCATTATTGTATATGGCAAAGGACATCAATTGAATAAATCCAATATCTTTTCCTGGTTAATACAAGAGCTTACCCAAGGAAAAGAGGTGTCGCTTATTACTGATCATTTCAGGGCTCCAACTTGGGCCGAAGATTTATCCAAAGGATGTTTGTCCATCGTCGAGAATAATGCAAAAGGCATTTACCATTTGTGCGGTCCAGAGACCCTCTCCATTTTTGATATTGGCATTCGGGTAGCACGGTACTTAGGGGTTTCCGAGCAATTGATAAAACCCATCGATTCAACGATTTTGAATCAACCAGCTCCAAGGCCCCCGAAAACCGGATTTAATCTTACAAAAGCAACGAAAGAGCTTGGCTATAAACCCCATTCCATCGAGGAAACACTCGAATACCTTTAAGGAATTGTGTTCGTTAAATTAAAATAATATCTTTACCCCCATTCAAAACAGAGAATATGTCAAAAAGTCCTTGGAGAAAAAAACCCATTGCTGCTTACCAAGCAGAAATGAAAAAAAGTGAACTTAACCGAGTTCTTGGCCGATGGGGATTAACATCCTTGGGGATAGGAGCCATTATTGGCGGTGGGATTTTCACCTTAACAGGGATTGCTGCGCACGATCACGCGGGACCTGCATTAGCTCTATCGTTTGTAATTGCGGGGGTTGGTTGCCTTTTTGCCTCGTTATGCTATGCTGAATTTTCTTCGGTATTACCCGTTGAAGGCTCTGCTTACGCCTATTCATACGGAACCATGGGCGAAATTTTCGCATGGATAATCGGTTGGAACCTGATCCTCGAATACATGATGGGTGCTACCACCGTCGCCGTTGCTTGGAGCGGTTATTTTGAAAAACTATTGCATCAGAACGGAATCGATCCTCCAATGTGGCTTATGAATGATCCTGTAACAGCTGCAGAAAAAGCAGCCGCTGCGGGTGTTGCTGCGCCTGCTTTTGCATTTAATCTCCCTGCATTATTAATCACTTGGGTAGTTACTTCCATCCTTATCAAAGGAATCAAGGAGGCTGCTAAAACCAACAATTTAATCGTTATATTAAAAGTTGCCGTGGTGCTTTTTGTCATTTTTGTTGGTTTTTTCTTTATTGACTCAGATAATTACACCCCGTTCATCCCAGAACAGGTTATCGATGATACAGGAAAAAGTCATTTTGGTTGGTCTGGTGTCATTACTGCTGCGACCATTGTATTTTTCGCTTACATAGGATTTGATGCAGTTTCTACGCAAGCGGGAGAGGCAAAAAACCCTAAAAAGGATGTTCCCTTCGCGATAGTGATGTCATTAGTTATATGTACAATCCTTTATATCATCGTATCCTTGGTCTTGACAGGGATGGTTAAATACAACCAACTTGATCTTAAAGCCCCTGTGGCGTCTGCTTTTGAAGGCGTTGGAATGCCTTGGGCAACCGTACTGATTACAATTGCTGCGGTAGCGGGATTAACCTCTGTCATGCTGGTTATGATGCTAGGACAAACGCGTATTTTTTTGGGAATGTCGAAAGATGGCCTTCTACCACCAAAAATATTTGGTAAAATCCACCCTAAATACAAAACCCCATACATAAGCACCATTTTAGTTGGGTTGGTTGTTTCAATCGTGGCGGCTGTAACGCCTATTGACAAGGTTTCTGAAATGTGCTCCATGGGCACCTTACTCGCTTTTTCGATGATTTCTATTGCCGTGGTGGTTTTACGTGTTAAACAACCTAACCTGGAAAGGCCGTTTAAAACCCCTGCCCTATTCATCATTGGACCACTGGGTGCCTTATTCAACATCGGTCTAATGTATTTTGTCAGACCAGAAACTTGGGTAGCCTTTTTAATTTGGACTGGTTTAGGTGTGGTCGTTTATTTTCTTTATTCTCGGCGAAAAAGCAATCTGAACGACCCCAACTACTTGGCCTCCTTGAAAGGACATGATAGCCTTGTTGAGGCCTCAGAAAATTTAACCAAGGAAGATTAACCTTTTTACTTGGAAAGCCCCAAAAAGTCCTTAGGATTGCTGGATGCCACCTTGCTAGTGGCAGGTTCCATGATTGGATCCGGTATCTTCATCGTTTCATCCTTGATGTTAAACGACATTGGTTCACCTGCCTGGATGTTGCTCTTGTGGATTATTACCGGCATCATTACCATTCTAGCGGCACTCAGTTACGGAGAATTAGCTGGGATGATGCCCAATGCCGGAGGACAATATGTTTACATACAGCGGGCTTATGGTAGATTGCTCTCTTTTCTCTACGGCTGGACGGTGTTTACCGTAATACAAAGCGGTGTAATTGCGGCAGTAGCGGTGGCTTTTGCAACATACACCGCCGTATTTATTCCCGAATTGAACAATGTATTGTTGGATCTTTCTTTCGTTGAAATCACGTATGCTAACCTTGTTGCTATTGGATCAATCCTGCTTCTAACGTATTCCAATACTTTAGGGCTTCAGAACGGCAAAATCATCCAATTTCTGTTTACTTCCGCTAAGTTGTTTGCGTTATTCGCCCTCATCTTACTGGGTATTTATTTCGGTCTGCATTCCTCCGTATTCGAACTCAACCTGAGCAATCCATGGAATGCCTTTCAAACCCTAAAGGACGACAGCGGAAACATCACTGGAACTAACAGCCTTGCGGGTTGGGCCTTGATTGGTGCCCTCGGAACTACGATTATCAACGCCCTTTTTTCTGCTGACGCGTGGAATAACGTTACCTTCATTGCAGGAGAAATCCGAAATCCTCAAAAAAACATTCCCCGCAGTTTATTTTTCGGCACCCTAATCGTTACCGTCATCTATGTTTTGGCCAACCTGGCTTATTTGATGCTTCTTCCGAACGAATCGATTATCAATGCGCCAGACAACCGTGTAGGGGCCGCGGCGGCTGAAGTAATCTTCGGCCCCACTGGGGGTTTGATCATGGCAGGGCTCATTATGATTTCAACCTTCGGTTGCAACAACGGACTTATCCTAGCTGGATCTCGGCTTTACCAAGCAATGGCAAACGATGGACTATTTCTTAAAGAAGCAGGGCAAGTCAACCGGCATGGAACGCCTTCTGTAGCTCTTTGGGTTCAATGCCTATGGGCCTCCCTTTTGTGCCTTTCGGGAACCTACGGGGATTTATTAACCTACAGCACGTTTGCGAGCCTCCTTTTCTACATCATTACTATTTACGGTATATTCCGACTGCGCAAAAAAGAACCGGATACCCCTCGTCCCTACCGCGCACTTGGATATCCCATATTGCCTGCTTTGTATTTGTTGGTGGCCCTTATAATTTGTGGCATTCTTTTAATCTATCGCCCGGAAAACACGTTATTAGGTATAGGAATTGTCCTGCTTGGAATACCCTTCTACTTATTTTTGAACAAAAAACAATAGCAGCGAACCTTCCTGCGTTCCTTGGTTAAATTTAAACCAATGGTCACCAAAAAAACAAAAATTAGCCTCGCTTTGTGGGGGCTTTTTATTTTCATTGTCATACTGACACCTCGCATCCTGCGCAATTTAATTCCAGACCAACCAATAGAACTCACCGTTCAGCAGCAGCAAGAAATACAAGAAATGATAACAACCAATCAACAACCTAAAAAACACTTTTTTACTCGAAAAAAATACCGTCGTCCCCCGCATTTATTCAATCCTAATCAATACACACTCGAAGACTGGAAGTCGTTGGGGCTATCAGAAAAACAGGCTTCAGCAGTATTGAAATTTTGTCGGTTTCCATTGAAATCGAATGCAGACCTTAAAAAAATTTTCATCATCCCTGACGAACTTTATCAACTCATTAAAGATTCCACGTTTTATGAATCAACGCCCTCTTTTGAAAGTAAACCTAAAGAGGTTTTTAAAAAGAAAGTAACGCAAATTGAACCAATCCAGATGCTTAATTTGGACAGTGCTCGTTTGGTTGCGTTACCAGGAATTGGCCCGTTTTATGCGAAAATGGTCATGAAGTATGAAAAAGCATTGGGAGGATTTCATTCCAAAGAACAATTGTTGGAGGTTTATAAAATGAACGAAGAAGTCTACGAAATACTCTGCAAACACTTGAACTTTAATCGACCCAACATACGCAAGATTTCCATCAACCAAGCGACGAAAGAGGAACTTGCAAAACATCCATATATCGACACTTGGCAAGCAAACTCCATCATAAAAATGCGGAAACAACTGGGTGGATTCCAATCCTTAAAAGAATTGCTCGATTCACATTTAATTAACCCCGAATCCTTTGAAAAAATTCTACCATACGTATCTTTGTAGTATGGAATTAAGCGAAAGAATCAAACAAACCGTTCGAGACGTAAAGGATTTTCCCAAAGAAGGCATTGTTTTTAAAGACATTTCTACGATTCTTTTGAATGCAGATTTATGCAAGGATATCGTTGCACACCTTGCTGAAAAACACCGAAATTCCAACTTACAAGGAATCGCTGGCATTGAAAGCAGGGGTTTTCTTTTTGGTTTTCCTCTAGCCATGGCCCTTGGCATACCATTCATTTTGATCCGCAAAAAAGGAAAGTTACCCTACAATAAGGTCTCGTATGCCTACCAACTCGAATACGGGTCTGCAGAAATTGAAATGCACTCGGATGCCTTCAATCCAGGCGATAGAATCCTCATACACGACGACCTTTTGGCAACAGGAGGATCGGCAGCAGCAGCGGCAGAACTGGTCCATAAATGCGGTGGCAAGGTTGCAGGATTCGATTTTCTGGTAGAGTTGGCCTTCTTAAACGGAGGAGAAACCTTAAAAAACTATAAAGCACAAATTACCAGTTTAGTTCATTATTAATCATCAATCACTCCATCATGAACTTTGAAAAAAATGAGAACCAATTAATGATTGCGCAAATGGTGCGTGATTTCGCTGAAAAAGAAATCCGTCC
>Ga0169931_10011994_pt1 | contig 12100 bp, 11 predicted proteins | sample Kivu_15m_20L_FD_129675 | JGI IMG/M metagenome (GOLD analysis project Ga0169931, IMG submission 129675) | Freshwater microbial communities from Lake Kivu, Western Province, Rwanda to study Microbial Dark Matter (Phase II) - Kivu_15m_20L... | ecosystem: Environmental > Aquatic > Freshwater > Lake...
AACGAACCTATTTTTAAGCCTATACCATAATTGATACTGCCATTGAATTCTCTTGATATAACGCAGCGTATGGAATAAACGCAAAAATTTGCAAACCATTCGATCAGCGATTGTATAGTTGATATAAGATAGTCACAATTCGTTCTCCCGTCTTGCCATCCCACAATTCTGGAATGTCTCCTTTTTTCCATTCCCCACTGAATAAACGGTCAAAAGCAGGTGGTAAATTTTTAGGATCTGTCCCAATCAATTCATTGGTTCCTACAGTTACCGTTTCAGGTCGTTCGGTATTATTCCGCAGCGTCATACATGGAACACGCATCACCGTGGTTTCCTCAGTAATACCGCCACTATCCGTGATCACAGCTTTGGCATGTTTTACGAGATAGTTGAACTCAAGATATGACATGGGATCTGTCATAAACAAATGGTCTGTTTGTATACCCAATGATTGTAAATTTTTAGCAGTTCGAGGATGCACCGGGAAAATAATGGGTAACCCTTTCGATCCTTCAATAATCGTTTCCAACAGTTCCTTCAATTTTTGCTCAGCATCAACATTGGCAGGACGGTGGAGTGTTAGTACAAAGTATTCCCCTCTTTTTAATCCTGCCGTGTCCCAAATAGACGGTTGTTGGAAATTGGGTGATTGTTTCAATAATGTATCAATCATCGTATTGCCTACAAAATGAATACGATCTTCAGCTACACCACGTTTTCTTAAATTCTGATTGGCTACATCTGAAGTGGTGAAAAAATGATCCGTAATGGCATCTGTTACCATGCGATTGATCTCCTCCGGCATACTCATATCATAAGAGCGAATACCTGCTTCCACATGCACAACATCAATATTCAACTTCTTGGCTACAATAGAACAGGCGAGTGTAGAAGTTACATCCCCTACTACCAATACAACATCTGTTGGATGAGCCAATAATTCTTTTTCGAACCGAACCATGATATTCGCCGTTTGTTCCGCTTGCGTTCCACCACCACTCTCTAAATTTGCATGAGGTGAAGGAATACCCAGCTGAACAAAAAAACTCTCGCTCATATTCTTGTCATAATGCTGACCAGTATGGATCAAACGGTAATGAATATTCTTACCTTTTTGTTGTTCTTGCTCAATAGCTTCAATAATAGGCGCGATCTTCATAAAGTTGGGGCGCGCGCCGGCCATTAATGTAATTTTCATGAAAATAATTAGAAGTAAGGATTATTGTACTTGAACCCAAGTACCGGTTCTTAAACTTTCCAATGCTGCAAAGGAAGCTTGTGTTGTATTAATGATATCTTCAAAAGGAATCAAGGGTTGACCTGTTGTTTTAATATTGTTTACCAAAGTTTTGAATTGTGTTTTATGCCCTTTATCCAACCCGGATCGCATTGATGAAAATCTACTAAATCCATACCCACTCATTTTTCTGAAATTGTCGATGATTAGGGTTCTACCTTGTGTATACAACTCAATTCGTTCTTTTGGATAGGATTTACTTCCATTCGAAAAATAATGAATTACACCTTGTGCACCATTTTCGAATCGAAGCGTGATAATAGCATTATCCGTATTCTCTTCCGGATGTATCCCTAAACCACTCATCACCACCGCACTCACTTTGCTACCGGAGAAAAACTGCATCAGGTCAATAAAGTGACAGGCTTCACCAACAATACGTCCCCCACCTGTTTTCATATCATGAACCCAAACATCTTTAGGTATAAAACCTGCGTTCATAGTGGCAATCATATTCAAATCAGAACTTGCTTCACCAATCAATGTTTTGGCTTTTTGTGCATAAGGAGAAAAACGTCGATTAAAACCTACGTTAACAGATGCCCCATTATTCACCGTTCGATAAGTATTTATGATGGCTGCTAATCCTTCGGAGTCAATCGCCAAAGGTTTTTCTACAAACACATGTTTATTCGATTGCAATACCTCTGTTACCATTTTTGCATGCAGATCATGTCGTGTCGTTATAATCACCAAGTCTACATCCTGATCATCCAATATCATTTTGTAATCAGTCGTTGCTTTCGCAATTCCATACTTCTTCGCTAAAGATGTCGCTGTTAATCCCCCCGCACTGGAAATGTATTTATATTGAGCACCTGAATTTTTCAATGCAGGCATTACTGTCATCTTTGTGAAATTACCAGCACCAATGATCCCGATTACCCCTTTCCCAGTTCCTTGCCAATTTTTAGAAACAACTTCAATGGATCTTGCCTCCTGAATCTCCTCAGGCGTATACTCTAAAATGGAAGCAATAGAACCTTTGCCAAGATGTTTATAGATACTGAGATAGTCTTGTAACGCTACCCTTTCGGTGATCAAATCAGTAACGGTAATTTGACGTTTTGAAATAGCCTGTAAAATGGTTTCAAAATTTCGCTTTTCTGTCCATCTTACAAATCCAATAGGATAGTCCACCCCTTTTTGTTCATAGTCTTCATCATAACGACCCGGACCGTAAGAGCAAGAGACCTGAAAACTCAGTTCTTTTTTATAGAAATCGTCCCTTTTAATATCCAATCCAATTACACCTACCAAAACAATACGGCCTCTTTTTCTTGACATTTTAGCGGCCTGACTAATCACATCGTTGCTACTGGTAGAAGCGGTAATTAAAACCGCATCTGCTCCAATGTTATTTGTAAGTGATTCAACTATTTTCACTACATCAGCATCTGCTGCATTGAACGCCTGAACACCTTTTTGCTGTGCCAGATCTACTTTTCTTTGATCGTAATCAAACCCAATCACATTACATCCATTCACAACTAATAATTCTGAAGTTAGTAACCCGATAAGCCCTAACCCAATAACTACAACCGTTTCTCCTAAAGTTGGATTTACTAAACGGATGCCCTGCAAACCAATAGAGCCAATCACCGCAAAAGAAGCTTCTTCATAAGATACATTATCCGGTATTTTAGCCATTAGATTCTTCGGTACACAAACCACTTCTGCATGGTGTCCATTACTAGCAACCCTGTCTCCAATCGAAAAATCAGTAACCCCCTCCCCTACAGCAATCACTTCACCTGCGTTACAATAACCAAGAGGCAATGGCTCTCCCAATTTATTAAATACAGCTTCTAGTGTGGGCATCAAACCTTCCGTCTTGATTTTATCTAATACTTGTCTTACCTTTTCAGGTTGCTGACGGGCTTTTGCTATCAAATTCCCTTTGCCAAACTCCACTAGCATTTTTTCTGTACCCATTGAAACAAGAGATCTATGGGTTTTAATTAACACACTCCCCCTTCTTACCATTGGCATTGGAATATCTTCAAGTATGGTATCGCCTTTCTCTAGATCTTGTATAATTTGTAACATAGTATTTACTAAATATTGAACCCTCCACTCGATAATACCGCTATTTTCTCTGCTGCATTTGGATAATTTATCAACACAGCTTTATATTTTCCTTTAAAAACAAATATGCTCCCAGCAGCTACACCAATTACTCCGAATTCTTTAATAAGTCCAGATACATCATCAAGTGAAGAAGCACCCCCTAGGATTGTTAAGGGCAACGAAACAGCTTTTCTAATTTCACGTGCAATTTTAATGTCGTAGCCATTCATCATTCCGTCATGATCTATCGAATTAATTACAATCTCACCTGCACCATTTTCTTCGCAATATTTAACAAAATCTACGGGATTCAAACCTGTAGCATTTGTGCCGTTGTTAGAGAATATTTCGTACCTGCCAAGCAATCCTTTTGGTTTTATATCAATGACAACAACCACACTTTGTGAGCCTACAGCTTTAGACATTTCAGTGATAATAGATGGATTTTGAATAACTGAAGAACTAATAGCTACTTTTTCAGCGCCTAACGAAATAATTTTTTTACATTGTTCTACGGTCCTAACTCCACCACCATAACAAAGCGGCATACGACTTTCCAATGCGATATTACGAATTAATTTGAAGTCTGGTTCACGCCCCTCTGTTGTTGCATCAATATCAAGAAGCATTAACTCATCTACTTCCTTTTCATTGAATATTTTCACAGCATTTAGAGGATCACCAACGTATTTCCCATCTTTGAACTTAACAGTTTTTACCAACCCTTTTTCTCTAAGTAATAAACATGGAATTATGCGGGGTCTAAGCATTAGACTATAAGGTTGAAAAATTTCTAAAAAGGGAAACGCCATTATCATGGCTTTTCTCAGGATGAAATTGCATGCCAAAAATATTATCTCTTCGAACTGCAGATGCAAAATTGATACCATAATCAGTAGTACCTAATACATCTTCGGGTCTTGAACAGTCATAATAAAAGCTATGTAAAAAATAAAACCCTTTATTCTGGTCAATATTTTTAAAGATGGGGTGTTCATATTTTTGCTCGACTGTGTTCCAACCCAGGTGTGGAAGATGAGGTTTTAGTTGCAGCTTAGAGGAATCTAAACGTTTCACTTTGCCTTTTATCCATCCAAATCCCTCAAGTTCTCCTTCCTCACTGCCTTCAGCCAAGAGTTGCATACCTATGCAGATTCCCATCACAAGTTTTTGTTTTTGAAGAACCATGATATCAAGAAAAGATTTTAGCCCTGTATCATACAATATGCGCATTGTTTCATCAAATGCTCCTACCCCGGGTAGAATAAGATGCGAGGATCTTTCAAGAACAGCAGTATCTCCTGTAATTTCATAGTCAATGTTCAGTCGTTTGTAAATATTCGCAACTGCGTCAACATTGCCCGAACCGTAATTAACTATCCCTATCAAAGTGTTTTTATTTTAGGTTTACAACTACCGTTTCCCCGCATTTTCAATTCCCAAGATTTTCATCAACATGGCACCAATTTTATAAATATTTTGCTGCGAAGCGTAATCTTTATATGTTTTTTTAGGGGCATCAAAATATGACCTGAGTTCCGCTACAGAAATACCTAATTTGTTAGCGATAAATTCAAAATCCTGATGAATCGTTAACTCATTATAAGATGGTTGATTCAGCTTCTCTATAGCTTCCTCACGGGTCATTTGGTTAGTTAATATTAAACTAGAGTATTGAACTTTTCTAACATCATATCCGAACTTTTTATGTAGCCAATAACTCTCATAAAACTTGGTGAATCTTGATTCAAAATGTTTTTGTGAATAGGGTTGCCAGCCAAATTTATCCTGCAGTAATTGCATTGCATCATTCTTGATATAAGTAACATAATTTAGTGGCTTAATAACTTTTATGCCTTTTATATAAGGTAAATAAAACTTATGCCACAAAATATTTGTAAGTGGATATTTTTTTAACTCTCTTGTGCCAAATTTTTTTTGGATATCGTTTAATTGAATTACATCGGATTGATAATACATCCATTCAATGGGGTTACGTACACACTCCGTTGAATAATTTGCTCCAGTAAGAATATATTTTACTTTATATCTAGAAGCAAAATGATACATAGTAGCAAAAATAGCATGATCCTGTGGGGTATCGATATGGGGCACCCCTGATTTAAAAAAAGACAATTGAAGATCTTTCATTTCTTCCCAATCAATCACTTCTGTATACAAGTCGAGACGAAGCTTATCAACAATTCGTTCAATATTATTTACAGCAATTTGTGAATTCCAGCCCGCATCTACATGGAACACAAGTGGACGTAAGTCTAGTTTTTCCTTAGCAACATATACAAGATAAGAGCTGTCTATACCACCACTCATTCCGATAATGCAGTCGAAATCTTTTCCCTCGCCATCTTTTTTGATCTTTTCTACAGTCGTCTGCAATTCCTCAGCCCCACGCTCATCAGTATGCCATGAGGGTAAGGTTTTATCATAGTAGGTTCGGCAATGATCGCAAACTCCTTTTTCATCAAAAGATATTGCTATATCAGTAGTATCCATAACACAATTGATACACTGCTGGTATTCTCTCTTAATATTCATTTTTTTATTTTACCTCGCAATCATAAACTACTTTACTGTTGAATCTACCGCTATCTATAAATGCTTCCTGAATCCCCTTCTCAATTTGATTGATTGAAAACTTTTTAAAGGTAACACCACGTTTGTTAAGGTATACCTCAATCGAAAGCGCGGAAACAGGGATTTCATGAATATCCCACAAATTCTGCATTAGGTAGTTTTTACTAAACAGCTTATTCAAGATTTTTTTTGTAATGTTTTTAGCAAAGGTATAGGGTAACAAGAGTCGATGTTTAAGGATAGTTTTTAAAAAAACCGCATCCTTATTCATAATATCGAATATTACACTTCCGCCACTTTTTGTCATATCAAACATAACGTCGAGTGCTTTAAAAATATCCTCAAAATACCAAGTAGATCTGAAACAGTAAACTACATCAAATTTTTCCTCTCCTAAGTTAAGTTCTTCGTACGATCCGACAGAAGTTCTGATTTCTGGATAATTACTATTTATTTCATTTATAAGTATATCCGAAATATCGCTTCCTGTAACTTGAATTCCTTTTTGAAAAAAATTTATAGCAAAGGGCCATCCAGTTCCTATACCTAGTTCATATACCGAACCAGGCTTCTTACTTTCAACCATCTCACACAATCCTTGACAATAAGCATCAAACCCATATTTTTTTACCCTATTGATCCAAAATCTAGAATATTTTTCTTTCTGCCATTTCAAACGATCTTCCATCTAATTTATTTTAGTTATCAGCTAATAATATAATTTTATTTTGGGGACACACTAATCTGCTCAATTGTTTTAGCAATTACAGATTCTTCTAATCCATACCAAATCGGTAAACAAATATGCTTAATGTGAATCATCTGCGGATCTTCACCTAATGTATAGTCATAAACAGGAGATGTCCGATTAGTGATTAACTTGAATTCATCAGCGGCACTATTTTCTGCAATAATACTAAATTTATAATGATTGCCTCTTTGTCCATTTGTATACGGATCGACATAGCTTATTCCTACCTTTTTACATGCTGTAATATATCGATCTGCAATGGCTGCTTTGTTTGCTATGATTTCTTCTGAAAGTTCGCATACAGCAAGAGAAAATAATGCTTGTAATTCAGATATTCGGAAGTTTACTCCGATCTCTTCTTTTTGATCAAAGCGGTCGTAGATTTGAAATTTACTAATCAAAGCACCCAATTCTGTATCATTAGAAACTGCTATACCGCCTTCACCTGCTGCAACAGCCTTAGTTGCATAAAGCGAATAAACGCCAGCCACACCAAACAATCCGGTATGCTTGCCATTAAGTGTGGCGCCCAAACTATGTGCACAATCTTCAACTAAAGCAATTCCATTTATTTTGCACAATGCAGCTATCTCTTCAATCTCTGGATTTACTATTCCACCTATATGAGTTGCTAAGAATACAGTTTCTGAAGCATTGGGAAGAGTATTAATAAAATCCTTAACCTGTTGCGCCGTTGGCATCAAACTCGGCAGACTACATGGAACAGATCCCACTAAATTAAGCTCACTCGATGCTGCAATAGTTTTTACGCCATACATGGTATTTGATTGTATGAAGATATTCTTATAACCACGATGTTTTTTCAGTAACATCAGAATAGCAAGCAGTCCCGAGCCATTTGAAGAAAATGGCATAACGTAATTAGCACCTGTATAATCAGTAAAGAACGCTGCTAGTTCTTTGTTCCATTTACCTTCTGCAAGGTTTCCAGTTTCAAAAATCTCAGGGTAATTCATTTCGAATTTCTTGATTGCAGCCTTGGGTATTTTTATCATTCCCATAATTATTGTTGTTTTAGTTTATTAAAAAGAAGAAAATATATCATACCAAACTGTATTCGACATTAGATCTTCGTTATCTCCAGCTTTATTTGCCGACGAGTTTAATTTAGATGGATTGCGCTTATAAATTCGCCTGTAGAATTCAGGTGCAATGCTAAATGCTAGTGTGAATTTACCAGGAATAATACCCCATACATTTTTCTGTATGTTCAGAATATGATAAAGATAATTTCTATCGTCTTTTTGACTGAGTATCACTTCACTTTTTTTACCGATGTACTTATGTAGCACTTCCATTTGAGGACTATATTCCTGATGCTTTCTAATCACTTCTTCAATATATGGTTCACATTTTTCTATATTGGAGAAAGAGATACCTCCAATTACAGCAACATCATTTTCTTTTGTAAGAATATTGATACAATTTTTAGGATAATAATCAAGCTCTACAAATGATTTTGCCTCTCGTGAAATATTTTTGACCACTGCCATTGGCGCATATGATAATTTTACACGTGAGCTAACTTGTTTCGAAAGATTTTCACCATTTGAAAACAATATATTTTTTGCTCTAAAAGATTCTTTCTTTCCTACCACAACAATTGAAGAACCTTCTTCTCGATAACTTATAAATTCATTTGCTGTAGAAAGTCTTAACCCATTAAGCTTTGCCGCTATTAGGATGTCGTTTAAAAGATTTCTTGAATTGGTAGTAAAATCAGGAGTTTCATAGTCATAAAATTTCTCTGTATGTTTTAAAAGATTGCGCACTATGCGAAATACTTCTGTAAAACGAAGTTTAAACGGATCAAGCATTCCTGCTCTTTTACGCAACCAATCGTGTTCTTTGATCCTATCTATCAAAAAAATAGCTCGCGCAACGCCAACCAACCAAGGAAATGTAATCTTACGTCCGCCAATCCTAAATTTAAAATGAATATAGTTTCTATTAAACCACTGTCGGTTTACATTTTTAATTTCAATACCGCGCTCGGTTGGAACAAGATTCATACCCTTATAACATCCATAATATTCAAAGATATCATCTACCGCACCCAAAAGAAACTTTAGAGTCTTCAGATTATCAGGTATCAAAGTGTACAGTGATCCCAAATGAATCCATTCATGAAATTCACGTGTAGTTTCTGCTGCAAGTTTCTCGTTTTTTTCGATCAGAACCACCGAATGTCCTTCACGAGTAAGAATTTCAGCAATAAAAATTCCTACAACACCAGCTCCTACAATTGCCCATTCGTATTCTGACTCATTGACTTCACTCATTTATTAAAGTATTTAAGTAAAAAATCTGCATAACTTTAAGTCATAAAGTTTACAAATGAATAAGACTATCTATTTGAACTTTCTCTAATGTAGTTGATGGTATCTACCAACCCATCCTTAATTTTAATAAATGTTTCGGTTTGTACCCCAAGAATCCTGCACATTTGTTCGGTAGAACCGAGGGACTTTACAGGGTCACCAGCTGGTAGTTCGCGGTAGTTCCTTTCTGGGTTAACATTGATAATCTCTGCCAAATAGTCTACCAATTGATCTATTGAAATTGAATAACCTGTAAGAATATTGGAAATCTCTGCTGCTTTGTTCTGTATAAGATATTCATAACTTCTGAAAAGACAGTTTACCACATCCTTTACATATACAAAATCTCTAGTTTGATACCCACCATTAATCGTAATGGGAAGTCCATTTAGAATCCTGTCAGCAAAAATAGAAATGACGCCTGAATAAGGATTGCTCGCATCCTGCCTGGGTCCATACACATTAAAAAATCGAAGACCAAAACTACTGATTCCTCTGAGATTGAAATTTGCAGCAGCATACATCTCCATGCAATATTTATCTGTAGCGTAAGGACTCAACAGTTCTATATCACCCGTCTCAACTCCAAAAGATACATTTCCATATACAGCAGAAGATGAAGCATATACCATCGGAATTTTGTAATGTGTACAATATTCAATCACTTTAAATGTACTGAGCATGTTAGATCCAGAACTGCTAACAAAATTATCTATTGAAAATGGAACACTAGCCTGTGCAGCCAAATGAAATAAAGCATCTACAGATCCGATACCGTAAAAATCAAACATTTCTACTTTTGCTTCATAAACAGTTATGTCGCCATTGATCGATGAAACATTCGATGCATAACCAGAACTGAGATCATCAATAATGATAACTGAATGACCTTTTCCTGCAAGCAACTCAACTAGATGGCTACCAATAAAACCACATCCACCGGTAACAATAAATTTTTTCATGTAAGTACTTATATTATTTTATAAATGTCCCTGCACACCTTCTTCATCGATTCATACTGGTCATATTCTATCAATGCTTCAGTAGAAGGAGTATATGGTGTTGCCGTTATTTGCTTGGCCTTTGTAATAGCTGTATCCAGCCAATTTTCATACTCAAGCTCGACAACAATAAGCCTTGCACGCATACAGGCAGGCAAGGAATCTATCCACAGCGAGTAGCTTACTGCAACACAGCACCCACTAAATACAGCCTCATACACACTTCGCGGAGAAGAATCGCTTTCGGGAATTGACACTACTAGGAGTGTACAGGCAAGTAATTTATATAACTCCATTTTGGGAAGTCTTCCTAGATCCTTATCCTCTGGTGTCATCCTTTCCTTCATCTCGTTCTTATACCCTTCCTCAAAAAACGGGTAAATAAAAGTGATATTTACGGTAGGGCAGCTTTTCTCACGCGCATCCATTAATTTTTCGATCCGATAATTAGGGTAAAAGCCCCGTATAGAAACAATATCTTTCCTGTTGATCTTATCCGATACAAAGGATGAAATTGACCTCACATCTATCCCGTTCTGTATTACCTCTGAATTGCGACCACTTAATTCTGCAATCTTATGTTGCATTTTGACAGAATCTACTGTTATATAATAAGCCGCTTGGAGAGATTTTTTTGTCATATATCTGTAAATACCTGATTCATCCGGTCGAACAAGCACATCACTGCCCATTGGTGTAGCAATAAATTTTACACGTGCAAGCCAGCAGAGAAAAATATAATACATGGAATGTGCATGAAATATGACATCTGAATACTCCTTAGCTAATTTACGAAGTGCTTTGATCTGAAGCGGCGTAGTACCCAGTTTAACAAGATTTCGCCAAATATCTGAAATCGTAGATTGCTTTTTCCTGAGCAGATAATAAATATCATATAAGACCACTATCTTATCATTTGGTTTTATCAAACTGATTGTGCTATCCGTTTCTATAACATCAGTTGCAAACATTACATTTTTTTCCGGACATATTTCCTGCACCTGATGATACCAATCCATCGAATGAAAACATTTTGAATCACAAACAAAAATAACAGATTCAGTATGTAGTTTCATATATGTTCCTTAAAGTTATTATGATTAATTATTTACTTGTTATCCTTGTAAATTTTATCCTCCAAAGCATCCAGTAGACTTTAAGGCGAACCGTAAAAGACATATTTTGCCTGCACAATTCCGATAGATATCTGGCACTAAGAATTTCATCCTTTAAAAGATAGGCAGTTCTTGCACGTCTGAATAGTATATATGATGGAGCTTCACCGTTATATTTCATACGGAAATTATCTTCATGCAATTTCAGGAGTTTATTTATGCCAATTATTAGCATATTTAAGTTTTTACTGAAATTCTCACCACCATACCAGTAAAATCCAAGCACTTGGGGTATAAACTTGAATCGCTCTGTTACATTGGAAATCTTTAACCAAAAATCATAATCTTCAACACCTTTCAGTTCGGTATCTTCAGATATATAACCTACCGTATCACCAAGACTATGACGAAATACCACACTCGAATTGGGAAGCGCGTTTCCACGCAGAAGAAGATCTTTATAAACAGGCGTTTCAACCTGTCGAGCCCCTACTTTTCGTTTGTGGAAACGCTGATTTTGCTTCGTAACCATCCATAGATCATGATAAACAATATCGTATCCAGCTTCCAGTTCGTCAATGGATATCTGCAATTTATCTTTTGTCCACCAGTCATCTGAATCCAGTAGCGCAATATATTTTCCTTTTGCTCGGGCAATTCCATAATTTCTTGAAGTCGCAATGATTCCATTATTATGGATCTTATATAACTGTATTAAGTGTTCTTCGAATTTTTTGATAATCTCATCTGTTTGATCAGATGAATGATTGTCTACAACAATAATTTCAAAGTGCTGGTATGTTTGTGAAAGTACCGATTCTATGGCCCTCTTAAGAAACACACCTTGATTATAGTTTGGTATTATTACCGAAATAAGATCGCTCATATCAGATTGCTAAAGTTGTGCAGGCTGTATTTTATTATTTATT
>Ga0169931_10011996_pt1 | contig 12099 bp, 14 predicted proteins | sample Kivu_15m_20L_FD_129675 | JGI IMG/M metagenome (GOLD analysis project Ga0169931, IMG submission 129675) | Freshwater microbial communities from Lake Kivu, Western Province, Rwanda to study Microbial Dark Matter (Phase II) - Kivu_15m_20L... | ecosystem: Environmental > Aquatic > Freshwater > Lake...
GACCCTGCGTCGGTCCGGGGAGAAGGTCACGCTGAGTGCCGACGAGGCGACCGCGTGGCTGGGCGCGCTCAACGATGTGCGGCTGGCCCTCGGCACCCGACTGGGTGTCACCGAAGAGGGGGTCGCCGAGCTTGCCGCGTTGCCCGATGACGATCCGAGAGCGGCGACCTTCCACGTCTACGACTGGCTGACCTTCCTGCAGGAGAGCCTGGTCCGGGCGGTCATGCCCTGACACGCGGAAGCGGCGGAGCCCGCAGGCCCCGCCGCCCCTGAGCGCTGGTGCAGTGACTACTTGCTGGAGGGTGCTTCCTTCATCTCGGCCTCGGCGAACTCCGGGCTGTCGTCCATCGACTTGATCCGGGCGATCTTGAAGATGAGCAGGCCGTAGAGGCACTTCGCCAGGACGTCCGCGAGGGAGTAGCCGATCTGGCGGTAGACGAAGGCGTCCGCGCCGTCGAGCCCGAGCATCGGGAAGGCGTAGGAGATCGGGTAGACGCCCCACGTCGCCAGCAGCAGCCAGCGCAGCCCCGCGAGCTCCTTGCCCACCTGATTGGGCTGGCTCTTGGCCGCGCGACTGAGCTCGACGAAGAGCACGTAGAGGATGTAGATGAAGGGAATCGTCGACAGCGCTCCCCAGATGGCCTTGGGGGCGATCTCTGCAGTGACCTCGCCGGGGTAGCCCAGGATGATCATCAGGGCGGAGGCGGGGATGAGCTTCCACAGCAGCGAGCGACGCACGGCTGCCGGGAGAGCAAGCACCGCGACCGTTTCGAAGAGCAGCAGCGGCACGGTGAGCAGCCAGTCGACGTAGCGGTAGCCCTCATTGAAGCCATCACCCTTAACGAGTTCGAAGACCTCCTGCACGCCGGGAGTGCCAGCGCCCACGGCGATGTAGGCGTCGGAGAACGAGTCGAAGATGCGCATGTAGTGGTAGGCCGCGATGAAGCAGACCATCGCGGAGACCACGAGCGCCAGCCGGTAGCGCGGCAGGACGCGCGGTGTCACGGCCAGGAGGAACACGGTGGTCGCGGCCATGGCCGCCAGTGCGAGCGACAAGATGTTGTAGACCGTTTGGAACTGAGCGTTGGTGAGAGTCTCTACGACCTCCACGCTGAACCCCTTTCTCGAGGCGCGCCAGGCGCCGCTTGCGTGCGCCTCAAGGCGCCCTATGGGGTCGGACTGTCCTCCGGGTCGGCGTACCCCGCAAGTTGAATTATCTGTGGCGCGATTTAGGCGCGCTAGGGGTTTCGAAATTCGCAACCCTACGCTTGCCCCATGCTCACCATCCGTGGGGAACTCATCGACGCCATGGCGGCCCATGCCCGTGCGGACCACCCGGACGAGGCCTGCGGCGTCATTGCGGGCCCGGATGGCAGCGGTCGCCCCGAGCGCTTCATCCCCATGGTCAACGCGGCCCGGTCGCCCACCTTCTACGAGTTCGACTCGGCCGACCTGCTGCGCCTCTATCGGGAGATGGACGATCGGGACGAGGAGCCCGTGGTGATCTACCACTCCCACACGGCCACCGAGGCCTACCCCTCGCGGACCGACATCTCCTATGCGTCGGAGCCCGGGGCCCACTATGTGCTGGTCTCCACGCGCGAGTGTGGGTCGGGAGATGGGCCGGTCGAGGTGCGGTCCTTCCGGATCATCGACGGGGTGGTCACGGAGGAGCCCATCGAGATCGTCGCCTAGGCTTGCCCCATGCCCGCTGAGGTCCGTATCCCCACCATCCTGCGCCCGTACACCGGGGGCGACAAGATCGTCACCGGCGAAGGGGCCGACCTGGGCAGACTCATTGCCGATCTGGACAGCCGCTACCCGGGCATCGCCGAGCGACTGGTCGACGAGCAGGGGCTACGCCGATTCGTCAACGTCTACCTCAACGACGAGGATGTCCGCTTCCTGGGCGGACTCGACACCGTCGTCGCCGACGGCGACTCCGTCACGATCCTGCCCGCCGTCGCCGGCGGCTGACCCCGCGCGACATGCGCTACGACTCGCTGCTCGACTCGGTCGGCAACACCCCGCTCGTCGGGTTGCCGCGACTGTCGCCGAGCGAGGATGTGCGCCTGTGGGCCAAGCTCGAGGACCGCAATCCCACGGGATCGGTGAAGGATCGTGCCGCACTGCGCATGATCGAGCAGGCGGAGAAGGATGGCATCCTCTTTCCTGGTTGCACCATCCTCGAGCCGACGAGCGGCAACACCGGCATCTCGCTCGCCATGGCAGCCCGGCTGAAGGGCTACAAGCTCGTGTGCGTCATGCCGGAGAACACCTCGACCGAGCGCACCCAGATCCTGCGGATGTGGGGGGCCGAGATCGTCTATTCCCCGGGGGCCGGCGGCTCCAATGAGGCGGTGCGCGTGGCCCGGCGCATGGCTGCGGAGCACCCGGACTGGGTGATGCTCTACCAGTACGGCAACCCGGCTAATGCGGAGGCGCACTACGTCACCACCGGCCCGGAGATCCTCGCCGACCTGCCCACCATCACCCACTTCGTCGCGGGCCTCGGCACGACCGGCACGCTCATGGGAGCCGGGAGATATCTGCGAGAGCACAAGCCGGATGTGCAGATCGTCGCCGCCGAGCCGAGATACGGCGAGCTGGTCTACGGTCTGCGCAATCTCGACGAGGGCTTCGTGCCCGAGCTCTACGATCCCGATGTGCTCACGACGCGCTTCTCGGTCGGTCCACGTGACGCGCTCAAGCGCACGCGCGAGTTGCTTGACCAGGAGGGCATCTTCGCGGGCATTTCGACCGGCGCAATCCTGCATGCCGCACTCGGACTCGCGAACAAGGCTGTCAAGGCGGGGGAGTCTGCTGACATCGCCTTCATCGTGTGCGATGGCGGTTGGAAGTACCTCTCGACAGGCGCCTACGAAGGCACCATCGACGACGCTGAGGACCGTCTCGAGGGCACGGTCTGGGCATGAGCGACGACAGGCCCATCGGCATATTCGACTCCGGCGTTGGCGGCCTCACCGTTGCGCGCGCCGTGCTCGACCAGCTCCCGCACGAGCCGATTCTCTATGTCGGTGACACCGCGCGAGGCCCCTACGGCCCCCTGCCCATCGCGGAGGTGCGCGCGCACGCCCTCGATGTCATGGATCACCTGGTCGACTTCGGCGTCAAGATGCTGGTCATCGCCTGCAACTCGGCGAGTGCTGCTGTGCTGCGCGATGCGCGTGAGCGCTACGCCATCCCGGTGGTCGAGGTGGTCCATCCCGCCGTACGCCGTGCCGTGAGTGCCACGCGCAGCGGGCGTATCGGCGTCATCGGGACACGCGCCACCATCACGTCGCGCGCTTACGACGACGCCTTCGCCGCGGCACCGCACCTGGTGATCACCAGCGAGGCCTGTCCCCGCTTCGTGGAGTTCGTCGAATCGGGTGTGACCGGCGGGGGCGAGCTGCTCGGCGTGGCCCGTGACTACCTCGCCCCCTTGCAGGAAGCCGAGGTCGACACCCTCGTCCTCGGCTGCACCCACTACCCGCTCCTCACCGGCGTCATCTCCTACGTCATGGGCGATGGCGTGACGCTGGTGTCGAGTGCGGAGGAGACAGCGAAGGACGTCTACCGCACCCTGGCCGAGCACGACCTCGTCCGTGACCCAGCGCTGCCGGAGCCCCGTCACCGCTTCCTCGCGACCGGCGATCCCGCGGCCTTCGCCTCGTTGGGTGCGCGATTCCTGGGCCCGGAGATCGGCGTCGTCGAGCACGCTTAACGCGCGGTGTGTGGATCACTCAGCATTAACGTGGCCTTCCACGACACGACATATGGGCGACGGCATCACGTAGGTGTGCATCGGTTGCACTAGAGGCATGCGCGTGGGCATCGTGAGTGAGTCGTTCCTGCCGCACGTCAACGGCGTGACCAACTCGGTTCTGCGCATGCTCGAGCACTTCCGGCTCCGGCAAATCGATGCGGTCGTGCTGGCTCCCGGGTCACCGACTCACATGCCGCCGGATGAGTATGCCGGAGCTCGGGTGCACGTGCTCGCGAGCCTGCCCGCGCCGGGATATCGCCAGGTGCGACTGTGTCTTCCGCCGGACAGGCGCATGAGCGACGTGCTCTTGGAGGAATCCGTCGACGTCGTGCATCTGGCCAGCCCATTCCTCACCGGTCCACCTGCGTTGCGCGCCGCGCGTCGACTGGAGTTGCCGGTGGTTGCGTCTTATCAGACCGATCTTGCTGCCTTCGTCACGCGGTATGGGCTCGCCGCATTGAGTGGCACTGTGTGGAGGCGAATCCGAGCTATTCACGACGCGGCCGATCTCACGCTCGCGCCGTCACGCGCGGCCGTCGAGCAACTCACCGAACATGGTGTGCGTCGAGTCGCCCTGCTGCCCCGAGGAGTCGACATCGAGCGCTTTAACCCGCGCCATCGATCTCGCCTCCTGCGTCGGCAGCTTGCTCCGCGTGGCGAGGCGCTCGTGGGGTACCTCGGTCGACTTGCCCCAGAGAAGTGCGTGGAGGACCTCCGCATCCTGCACGACATGCCCGGTGTGCGGCTCGTCATCATCGGCGATGGACCGCGCGCCGCGAGGCTGCGCAGGCTCCTGCCCGACGCAGCATTCCTCGGCTTCCTGCAGGGAGGGGACCTCAGTCGTGCCGTAGCCAGCCTCGATGTGGCTGTCCATCCCGGCCCGCACGAGACCTTTTGCCAGAGCCTTCAGGAGGCGCTGGCATCCGGCGTGCCCGCCGTGGCCGTGGGGGCAGGTGGTCCGCTTGATCTCGTGGACCCCAGTCGAAACGGGTGGATCTACCCACCGGGGAACCTTGCAGCGATGCGCTCCCACGTGGCCGACCTCGTGGGCGACCCAGCCAAGTCGCGTGCCATGGGTCAGCGCGCGCGAGCGGGGGTTGAGCAGCGGACATGGGCGCGCGTAGGCGACGAGCTCGTGGCCCACTACCGCACGCTCATCAGCGCCAGGGTCCCGGCAATGGACCCGATGTCTAGGGAGGCCGCATGAGGATCGTGCAGGTTGCCAACTTCTATTCTCAGGCGAGCGGGGGGCTGCGCACGACTATGGAGGCCCTTGCCGAGGGCTACCACTCCGCCGGGCACGAAGCCGTCATCATCGTGCCCACGGAGGGTCGTCGCATCGCGACCGAGGCCTGTGACTGGGGATCTGTGATCCGTGTGCCCTCACGGGCCATTCCCCGGTCGGGTGGCTATCGCGCAATAACGGATGTCGACATGCTCTGCGCGATTCTCGACGATCTGCGTCCCGATGCCGTGGAGGTGGCAGACCGGCTCACGCTTCGGCCCCTCGGTTGGTGGGCGTCGGCGACGGGGATCCCTGCCGTGATGTGGGCCCATGAGCGCGTCGACGGCGTGCTCCGTGCCTTTACGCCTCCGGGGCTCCCGCATCGAATCCTGGCCGATATGTGGAACAGGAGCACGATGCACCGCTTCGACAGCATTGTGGCCACCACCGGCTTTGCCGCGGAGGAGTTCGAGCGCATTGGTGCGCGCAACGTCGTTCGCGTCCCGCTGGGGGTGGATCTCGAGGCCTTTCAGCCCTCGCGCTACGACCAGGTGGAGCGTGATCTCCTCCTGGGGCGGGACGCAGACGTGCTCCTGGTCAGCTGCACCCGTCTGTCCAAGGAGAAGCGCCCCGACCTTGCAGTGGCAGCCCTCGGGCACCTGCGCCGACGCGGCGTCAGGGCACGTCTGGTCATCATTGGCACCGGGGCCTGGGAGGCCCATGTGCGCAAGGCCGCCGCCGGACTTCCGGTGACCTTCCTGGGGCATGTGCCCGATCGCGCGCGACTGGCGCGGATCCTCGCTTCGGCCGATGTTGCCGTCAATCCCGGGCCCATTGAGACATTCGGCCTGGCCGCGCTTGAAGCACTAGCCTCGGGCGCCCCCGTGGTCGCGTCGCGAACCAGTGCACTGGTCGAAATCGCCTCGGGTGCTGCGGGGCAGGCGGTTGCCCCTGATCCCTCCGCCCTGGCTGTCGCCATCATGAGCATCCTGCGCCGGCCCGTGGACGGGCGTCGGCGGGCAGCCCGGGACCGTGCCGAGCAGTACCCCTGGTCACGCACCGTAACGACGATGCTCGCCCTCCACGCCGAACGCGTCGGCTCAGCCGCCTAGGGGATGCCGTGGCCTGCGTCGTCGCTCTCGGTGACAGCGTCACAGTGGGCATCGGAGACGTGGGTGCCCCCGCTGGCTGGGCCGCTCACCTGGCATGCGCTCTCGGCGCAGGAGAGTTCACCAATGTGGCCCGTGTGGGAGCCCGAGCCCGCGACGTGTCGAGAGACCAGGCTGCGTTGGCCATCGCGCAGCGCCCTCAACTCGCGACGTTGCTTGTGGGGGGCAATGACGTCTTGCGCGGGGACTTCAGTGCGCAGGAGGTCGCCTCCCATGTCGAGCAGACCGTCGCTGGCTTGCGGGGGGTGGGGGCGGACGTGGCCGTCGTACTCCTGCACGATCCGCGGTTGACCCTGCCGGGCCCGCGGGTGGTCAGGGAGGTCCTAGGAGAGCGGGCGGCCTCGGTCAACGCTGCGGTGCGCGCTCGCGTCGTAGGCGAGCGACGCGTCGTCCTCGTCGATCCTGCGCGGTCGGATTTCACGGCGACCCGGCTCGCCTGGTCGATCGACCGCCTCCATCCGAGCGCGGCCGGACATCGCGCACTGGCGGCTATGGCCCTGGATGCACTCGTGGCCCTGGGATGGAGCGCTCGACACCCGATAGATCCGCCTTCTGGTCCCCAACCGTCGGGGTGGCAGCGCGCCTGGTGGCTCACGCGCTACGGCACCCCGTGGTTCGCCAAGCGCAGTCGCGACCTCCTCCCGGAGTTGGCGCGGGTGTGCTGGGAGCATCGGTGCCGCCGTAGGCTCGTGGAGTGCGCCTGACGGTGATCGGATGCGCGGGGTCATTCCCCGGTCCCGACTCGCCCGCGTCCTGCTATCTCGTCGAGCACGACGGCTTCCGCCTCCTGCTCGACCTCGGCAACGGCGCCCTCGGCGCCTTACAGCGGCACATCGCCCTGACGGATATCGACGCGATCGTGATTTCTCACCTGCACGCCGATCACTGCCTGGACATGTGCGGGCTCTACGTCGCCCAGCGCTATCACCCGGAGGGTCCGCGATCGCGCGTCCCCGTGTGGGGACCGCACGGCACGGCACAGCGTCTTGCCCGTGCCTACGACCTCGCCGAGCAACCCGGCATGACCGGTGAGTTCGACTTCCGTGACCTTGTCGCCGGGGAGATCGCGATCGGTCCCTTCACCGTCACAGCCGCGCGTGTCAACCACCCGGTCGAGGCCTATGGCGTGCGCGTGGAGGCAGATGGTTACGCGATCGCCTACTCCGGCGACACGGCCGAGACACCCGCACTCATCGCTCTCGCCCGCGATGCCGACATCGCGCTCTTTGAGGCCAGTTGCCTCGAGTCTTCGCCGGCTCCCGGCGTGCACCTCACGGGCCGCCAGGCGGCCGAGCATGCTCAATCGGCGGGTGCGCAGATCCTCGTGCTCACTCACCTCGTCGCCTGGAACGACCAGCACGTCACTCTCGCCGAGGCGCGCCCGGCCTTCGATGGGGAGATCCTGCTGGCCTCGAGCGGCCTCGTCATCGATGTGGGCTAGGGCGCATGTTGCATTGTGCGGCTCAGTGCGAGTCTCACTGCATCACAGCCGCACAATTCCCGACTGGTGCCGGTCACTCCTGCGGCGTGGCCTAGGGTCCTCGTCATGGCCACCCGATCCGATGGACGAGACTCCGCTCAGCTGCGCCCCGTCACGTTTGAGCGCGGCTGGCTCGAGCAGGCCGAGGGCTCGACCCTCGTGAGTTTTGGCCGCACCCGCGTCCTCTGCGCAGCGAGCTTCACCCCCGGGGTGCCGCGCTGGCTCAGGGACTCCGGTCGCGGCTGGGTCACCGCGGAATACGCCATGCTGCCGCGCTCGACCAACACACGCAGTGACCGTGAATCGGTCAAGGGCCGCCTCGGCGGTCGCACCCAGGAGATCTCGCGCCTCATCGGCCGCAGCCTTCGGGCAGTGATCGACATGGAGGCCCTCGGCGAGAACACCATCGTCCTGGACTGCGATGTCCTCCAGGCCGACGGCGGCACCCGCACGGCCGCGATCACCGGTGCCTACCTCGCCCTCGCCGATGCCATCGCCTGGGCCAAGGCCCAGGGCCACGTCAAGCGCGATCCCCTCGTCGACTCTGTGGCCGCGGTGAGCGTGGGCATCATCGACGGCGAGCCGCGCCTGGACCTGCACTACGACGACGACGTACGCGCGGCGACGGATATGAACGTCGTCATGACGGGCAGCGGCACATACGTCGAGGTGCAGGGCACGGCGGAGGGTGAGCCCTTTGACCGCGGGCTCTTGAACCAGTTGCTCGACCTGGCCGCCGCGGGCTGCGCGGACCTCACCGCGCTGCAGCGCGCCGCGCTGTCGTCGTGAGCATGCGCGTCGTACTCGCCACGCGCAACGACCACAAGGTCGACGAAGTCTCGAGGATCCTGCGCGCCGAAGGTGTCGATGTCGAGTTGGTCGCGTTGCCAGCAGACGCGCCGGATGTCGCCGAGACGGAGTCGACCTTTGCCGGCAACGCCCTCCTCAAGGCGCGGTCAGCGGCGGAGGTGACCGGATTGCCGGCGATCGCCGATGATTCGGGCCTGCGCGTCGATGCCCTCCATGGCATGCCCGGCGTGCTCTCGGCCCGATGGTCCGGGCGCCACGGTGACGACGCGGCCAACCTCGCGCTGCTCCTTGCACAGATGTCCGAGGTGCCTGACGGACGTCGGGACGCGCAGTTCGTGTGCGCCGCCGGATGGGTCGTGCCGGGCGTGAGCGAGCACGTGGTCGAAGGAGTGCTCGAGGGATCACTGGCCCATGAGGCGAGAGGCACCAACGGCTTCGGCTACGACCCGATCTTCGTCCCGGCCGGATATGCACTGACCACCGCTGAGCTCAGGCCTCACGAGAAGGACTCCATCAGCCACCGCGGGCAAGCCCTCAGGCTTCTCGCTCGCAGTTTCCTCGCCCAGTAGTCTCGCGGGGACGACGACGAAGGGACTTGCTCATGTGCACGGGGATGCGACTAGGTTGCGCCAATGGCGTCGTGGCAGGGCGCACGTGCGAGTTCGGTTTCGTGCTGGACTACGACGCGCTCTTCCTGCCGGTGGGGACGCAGTACACCGCCGCCATTCCCGGCAGTAGCGGCAAGTCGTGGACGAGCACACATGCTGTGATGGGGGCAGCCACGTTTGGCTGCCTCGCGATCATGGATGGCATCAATGATGCGGGCCTCACGGCCGCAGCGTTCTACTTCGCGGGGCAGGCCAAGTACGCCGATGTCACGCAGTCAGACGCTACGCGCGCGGTGAATCCCTCCGAGGTCCCGCACTACATCCTGGCGAACTGCGCGACCATTGATGAGGCTCTTGCAGCGATCCAGGACATCACCGTGGTCGACGTGCCCGTCCACGGCTGGGGCCCTTCGGCCCCACCGCTCCACTACGAGCTCATCGACCCCCAGGGGCGACACGTCGCCGTGGAGCCGACCGAGGCAGGATCCCTGCAGGTCACGGAGAATCCCACGGGTGCGTTCACGAACTCACCGGACCTTCCCTTCCACCTCCTCAACCTCACGCAGTACATGAACATCTCACCCGAGACGGTCCAGCAAAGTGATGTCTTCGGCGCGACGGTCACCGCCACGGGCATGGGCAGTGGCGGGCTCGGGCTCCCGGGCGACTACTCACCGCCCTCTCGGTTCGTCCGCGCTGCGTTCTTCGCAGCCAGTCACCCGACGCCCTCCACGACGATCGATGGCGTCCAGGAGCTTTTCCATCTGCTTAACGCCTTTGACATTCCCATGGGAGCGGCCAAGGTGGGCGATACGAGCGATTTCACCCAGATGACCGTCGTCCGGGACTCGCGTGAGCTCACCTACTCCTGGCGCACGTATGCGGATCAGCGCATCCGGCAGGTCAACCTCAAGCAGCTCATGGAGACGGCCCAGGGGCCTGTGCGCATCGTCATCACCCCGGTCACCGGCGACGACTCGTCGATCGACGACGTGACGGGGAGGCTGATCGACTCACCCGTCTCCACGGCGTAGGCCCTCAGTCTGGCGGCGGCCGGACTCGCTACTACGGCCAAGTCGACGTACGGTGGAGTTATGGACGCGTGGATCTGGTGGATCGTCGCCGCGGGTGTCCTCGCGGTGGCTGATGTCGTGACGGGCGGCACGCTGATCCTGCTCATGATCGCCGGGGGCGCAGCCGCGGGCGGCCTCGCCTCCGCGCTGGGTGCACCGCCCGCGATCGCCGTCGGCGTCTTCGCGCTCGTGTCCGTCGCCTGCCTGGCGCTCGTGCGCCCCATCGCCCGGCGCCATATGCGCACCCCCCGCGCCGTGCGCACCGGTGTGGCCGCCCTGGTCGGGGCGGAGGCCGTCGTCCTCGAGGCCGTCGACGGCCGTGACGGACGCATCAAACTCGCGGGAGAAGTGTGGTCGGCTCGTGCCTACGACGGCGACAGCGTCTTCGTCGTCGGGCAACGGGTCCAGGTGCTGGAGATCGACGGGGCAACCGCCCTGATCGCCGGTTAGTCGGGAGGGATCATGGAAGCACTCATCGCCGCCATCGTCGTAGCCGCGATCGCCGTGGTGCTCGTCGCATCGACGGTGAAGGTCGTGCCGCAGGCGCACGCGCGCATCGTCGAGCGCCTCGGCCGCTATCACCGCACGCTCAACGCCGGCCTGGCCTTCGTCATCCCCGTGGTCGACAAGGTCCGCGCCCGCGTCGACCTGCGCGAGCAGGTCGTGTCCTTCCCCCCGCAGCCGGTCATCACCGAGGACAACCTCGTCGTGAGCATCGACTCCGTCATCTACTTCCAGGTCACCGATCCCAAGGCGGCGACGTACGAGATCGCCAACTACCTCACCGGCATCGAGCAACTCACCGTGACCACCCTGCGCAATGTCATCGGCTCCATGGACCTCGAGGAGACTCTCACCTCCCGTGACAGCATCAATGCCCAGCTCCGCGGCGTACTCGACGAGGCCACGGGCAAGTGGGGCATCCGCGTCAATCGCGTGGAGATCAAGGCGATCGATCCGCCGCGGAGCGTGCAGGAGTCGATGGAGAAGCAGATGCGGGCCGAGCGCGACAAGCGAGCAGCCATCCTCACCGCCGAGGGTGACAAGCAGTCGGCGATCCTCACGGCCGAGGGCGAGAAGACCGCCGCGGTGCTGCGCGCCGAGGGTGACGCTCAGGCAGCCGTGCTGCGTGCGCAGGGTGAGTCCGAGGCGATCATCAAGGTGGTCGAGGCAATCCACCAGGCCAAGCCCGACAGTCACGTGCTCGCCTACCAGTACCTCCAGACGCTGCCCGAGATCGCGAACGGCACGGCCAACAAGGTGTGGGTCCTGCCCAGCGAGCTCACGGGCCAGATCGCACACCTGGCGGATGCGTTGAAGCCGGAGCGCCCGACGCCGTAGCCTGGGGCGTGTGAGCGATCTGACGCGCAGGCAGGCACTTTCACTCGCGGCGTTGACCGGAGGCGCCGCCGTCGCCGGGGGGAGCGTGCTGCTGGGCAGCGGATCGGCGCAGGCGGCCGCGCGCGACACACTCCCGCGTCTGCCCGTGCTCCGGGCCCGCGGCGGTGTCCTCAAGGCAAGCCTCGACGCGTCGACAGGTGCCGCCCCCATCGACGGGACGCTTACGTCGGGCCTATGGACCTACAACGGATCCTTCGTCGGGCCGTGCCTGCGCCTGGCCCCGGGTGATCGCGTCGACCTCACCGTCCGCAACGACGTCACGGCGCCCATCAACACCCACTTCCACGGATTCTGGGTCGATCCGTCCGGAGATGCCGACAACGTGTTCATCGAGGCCGACCCAGGCAAGTCGCTGCGGAGTCGATTCGAGATCCCGCGCACGCATCCGCGTGGCCTCTACTGGTACCACCCGCACGTCCACGGCTACACCAATGAGTCCCTGTGGAATGGCCTCTCGGGCCCGATCATCCTCGAGGGCGGGGTCGAGGCGCTGCCGCAGTATCGCGGCTGCCGTGATCGCGTGCTCGTCTTCAAGGGCTTCGCCCTCGACCCTGCGGCTGCGAC
>Ga0169931_10011998_pt1 | contig 12098 bp, 10 predicted proteins | sample Kivu_15m_20L_FD_129675 | JGI IMG/M metagenome (GOLD analysis project Ga0169931, IMG submission 129675) | Freshwater microbial communities from Lake Kivu, Western Province, Rwanda to study Microbial Dark Matter (Phase II) - Kivu_15m_20L... | ecosystem: Environmental > Aquatic > Freshwater > Lake...
AAATATTTAAACACAGAGAGATTGCAGAATGATTACAAAAATCAATTTTGGAGGAAATAATTGCTGCTTTTTAGAATAGTTCCTGGAGCACGACTTCCATCTACTCTAGGGCAGCAGCCGCCCCATCACCGTAACTTCGCGGTCCTAAGGTGATGTTCTTTAAGCCTCTTCAGCCTGTTCTTTTTTCTTGGTGATTTCGAAATCGTCCGCGCTCATATTGGGAAAACGTGTTAACACCTTTTCTAAAGCATCTTCTTTGCTCTCGGCTGGAATGTTTGCAACACGACCCGATTCCTTGTGCTTGACTATGTAGGTTCCTGGGCCGGTGTCTCCTGCATCATCTTCACCTTCGGGAGCTTCTGATGCTACACTGAGAGGAAAACGTCGTTTGATATCTGCCACAGCCTGGGCCATATCGTAGCCACCATTGACGATCTCTGTGGAGTTCTTGTTGATTTCGTCGGCGTGTTGCTGTAGACCAGCGATAATCTTCTTCATCAATCCCGGAAACAGTTCAGCGAATCTCTCGTCACCGTTGTTTCTCTGGTTGCCGTTGTTGAGTTGGTGAGTAGGAGCATGCATCTGCCATTTGCCATCAACATCCTCGAAATTGTCCTTGTCTATGATGCTGACGATAGGGCCATCATCTGCATAGCGATTAAACCAATTCATTCCCGAGCTAGATCCTGTACAGAAACTGGCTTGGTATCCCGCAGAATTGTTGAATGTATAACAGGAGCCGTAATTAAAAGGAACCACTGCCATGAAACGCTTGGTATCTAAGATAGTCAGCTCTTTCTTTTCACGCTTGTGTTTTTCTATGACTTCGGCATTTTTGATGCGATCTAGCTCGCTTCGATATTGACTCATCCGAACAATATCTTGTATTTGACGTAAACTTTTAAATTTATTAAAATCTTGATGTTCTGGTTTTAATCTTCCTCTGATACTTAATGCTTTCCATGCACCTAAAGCATCTCCTCCCTCACCATTCACATCTTCGTAATCGAGCAAGCCATTCACATATAATCTCGTTAACCATTCGTCAAATTTACCGTCTTGTGATACATCACCATAATCTGTGCTCCGAAGACTAGAATCCAAGAGCTCGCTCCACAATTTCATCACAGATTCGTCATCTGGTTTTGGACCTAATGCAGCAACTTTAGACTTAGGTATTGTAGGATCATGTTTAATAGCTAATGCTATCTGTTTAATCATCTTAGGATCTTTTATTTTAGCAGCCACATTGGCTTCATCTAAAATTTCCTGATCAAGAAATATTTGAGATAATTTCATCCCGAAACCAGGCTCCTCTTAAAAAATGTTAGTACCGTTCCTAGTTTAGATGTGTCACCATTGGAAATATCTTTTAATAATTGTTGCGGGCCTTCAGCAGATTGAGAAGAATAACTCATACCACTATATCGGTCACCTCGGCGTATTTCGCCGGTTTTTTCTGGATAATGATGTGCAGCAGCCATTAAAATAGCTAAATTTACTGATGCGTTGATAAAGTCTGGTGTGTCATCTAAAGATCCAGTTTCTAATCTTTCAATAGCATTTTGCAATCTTTCTGCCTGATCCATTTTTCTTTTTGCTTTAGCATAAGAGCTATTTTTAATCATAATAGCAATCATACCTTTAATATCTGCTTCTGCTGTTGTCATAGCTCTTAACCAAAGAGGTTTAAATTTTTTTACTAATGTATCTTTAGTTACTGATGCTGCAGTTGGTTGTAAATTCGCTTGCTTTCTTTGTCTTTGTTTTCTGGCTCTTTCTCCGGTATCAGATCCCACGAAAAAAGCCCTGAGTCTTCCAATTTTACTTTTAAGAAAATCTATATTATTTCCGCCTCGATCATTTTTATAAGTTACTACTTGATTGGTAGCCGGATCGAAAGCTACTGATTGATAGCCACCAGATCCATCGGCTTTGATTGCACCTACTGATTCGCTGCCTTTGATTAATACCCATGCACCATGACTGGTGTCTTTGAGAACGCTCCAAGAAATTTTTTCTATTTCTTCGTATTTCTGATCATGGGCAAGACCTAAATCTTTATGTAGTGTTTGTATTAATTGAGGTCCTCCGGGAAGAGAACCTAGCATCTCAGATGCGGTGCTACTCTCTGGAATATAAAATTCCAAAAGTTTAGCAAATAACTTATAAGAATTACCTTGCATTTTATATTTATCTTTCTAATCTACGTGTTTCAGGACGTTCGGGAGAGGACAGTCTATTTGTATCAGAGGAGACGACACTATCTTCTTCTGGCCATGAATACACATAATCACCAAATTCGTCTCTAACTAAAAGCCAACGTATTCCCGATGCTGTCCATTGTTGTATATCTGCACGATAATCAGGTATTGAAGAATCAAAATCGATATCGCCATCTGTAACTCGACTGCCGTTATCACGAATCCATCCCGCTACAGCATTGACTTCTGATCTAGAATTTGGACCTTGCCCATTTAAGTTACCCACCATCCATACATCATTAGTGGGTGTTCGTGTGAGATTTCTAAATAACTCTCTTCCTAATGTACGGATAGCACGATTTATATTTCCTGGTAAATTAGCGACTTGATGAAATTCAGGATTTTGTACTCCGGCCGCTTGAAGAGATCTTCCTGCTACGGCAGGTAAATTTGTAGTGTTAACACGAACTGCAGGCAAATCCTCTGGTGGTTCTAATTCAGGATATCCGGGATCATCGGGATCTGTATCTATATCCCTCATTCTACTAATCAGATCCCTCATGCGATCTGTGGGGGTTATATTTCCTGCAGCTCTTAATGTATCACTTTGTTGAGCTCTACGGCGGTGATCTCGACTTGGTTGATTGTTTTCTGGTTCTGCATCTTTTGATTTTTCAGGATCGATCTTTGCAATATCGCTGGGGCCTTTAGGACTGAATAGATCATCCAACTCACCCCAATCTATATCTTTGGTTTTGGTTTTGGTTTGAGTTTTTTTCTTGTCCTCTTCAGAGACCGCACTGTCAGAAATCTGACAGCCCGACTCTTTAAGATAATCTCTAAATGATTTCATCAATTACACCAACTTTGTTTAGCTTCACCATAGTACTCTCGAGCTAGACCATTAGCAATTAAACCCTGACGTACACTCTGTCCATTGACTAGTATATCTCCTAGAACACGACCACCAAATTTATCCCAAGCATACAACGTAACTTGGAATCGTTGTCCACTTTGCACGAGCTGTTTCGTATATTGACTTGCCATTTCTCCCATTTGGGCTTCTTTTGGACATTGAGCTCTGTGTCCTTTTTCGGGAGTATCGACTCCGTAAATTCGGACGGCAAGCTCAGGTTTAAGCGGCTGTGGTAAAAAGGGAGCGGCGATCACAATTGTGTCGCCGTCACTCACTCTAAGGATTTGTGCATCGTATGTAGCTGAATTTTTTGGCATTTTGCTCTGTGCCACGGTTAGCATGGGAACAGCCAGTAATAATAGTAGTAGTTTTTTCATAGTAAAAATCCCAGTAATATATATATTTATATTGCCTTTTCTGTATATTCGGCTCTTTTCCAACCTAGTAGATATTCTGCTTTCCAATCGTTCTGTGCAAAGCCCATGAGGTGTTGCCATTCTTTACGCTTACTCCAGATTTTTTTAGCGGAATCCACCCAGTCTGTATGGCGAATCTTGAAATCAAACTGCTGCATCTGATCGCAGAATGTTTGGTAGTCGTAGTTGTCATATTCTATGTGCAGGACTTCGTAGACCGTTCCATCATCTGCAACTGCATCTAGAGCGAAATCAAATCCCCACTTCCGTCGTGTACGCATGATCAAATCTGCTGTGGCTATGGTCGGTTTCATAAATGCCAATTGATTCAATGCTTCTCCGTTATAGGAAGCACGACAAAGGAACATCGAATGGTCTAGTATAAGATTATGTTTGTTAGATTCTAATTCGAACCAAGGTTCCTGCCAACATAGATGATTGAGGCAATCTATAACAGGTAGATCATTAGCAGCGTAAAACTTCTGCTCAGCTTTGTTTAGTTCAAATCCGTCTTTGTCATAGTAACGAAAATCCTCTAGGTGTAGCTCATCTACTGATTTACTGCACACGGGATTGTTTATCAGCGTGACATTATGCCGCCGAAACATTATGGTGTCTCCGGGTATCCTATATACGTCCTGTCCGTGCAGGTGGGGCATCCGCATTCTGTGCAGTTGCAGTCATCAGTCATACATGAATGTCCGCAGTGTGCGTAACAGCCGCAGGGGCATTTGGGTCGTAATTTGAAATATGCTTCGTTGTCGTCTATGAAGTTTTCCATGGTAATCTCCTTACTCAGTCGGTATCCAAGGACGGCCAACTACTAACCCGCCTGTGTTAGGGTTGTCGATTATATTGTTATCATCGTACTGAGTGGGAAGTAGTGTAATATCGTAGGTAGCTCTGGGATTACCATCTGCGGCACGTTTAGCTGCGGCTAGATCTAGTTTGGCTTTTTGACGTAGCTCTTTAGTTGCTAGTTCTGATATTCCATTCGCAGACATTATCAAACTCCTGATGTTAATATATTGTTTTTACCTAATATTTATCTAATTTTTCTCCGAAAATAATAGTCGCCATCGGGTCCTTGATCGCTAAAGCAACCTAGACATTCAAATCCCTGCTGCGACATCCAAGAAATCACGGTATTTTTTAAAGGAGCTCCTAGATTATATTCTACACTCTGTAATTCTAAAATAACTGCCTGCGCATTAGATAGACATTCTGTAGCTCCTTTTAAAACATCTAATTCTGATCCTTGTACATCTAACTTCATTAAATCGGGCAATGGAAATTTTTTAGATTTAATTACAGTATCAAGAGTAGTAGTGATCATTTTTTTCTTGTGGCTATCGCTGAAATAAAGAGGAGCTTGTGGATTTATCTTAGAATTTTCTAAATAATAACTGTTTCCTCCGGGGTGTTGCTGATTCTCATAAAAATCAATTTCTAGACCAACTTCATTGCTGAGAAGCCCTATGTGATATTTTAAATTTGATTCTTTATACAAAAATTCCGATGCTGCCATAGCTTCAAAAACAACATAATCTGATTCGGGCCATATTCGTTTTGCTTCAGTTGTCCAATGAAGAACACAGGCACCTATATCATATATAACTTTAGGTTTCAAACCTTTTTCTTTAATTTTTTGTAAAAATTCTATATGCGGAGCAGGAATTAATCTCTGAGATCCCAATTCTCTTAATCTTTTTGATGGTCCGAATTCTATTAATGGAATTTTATCGTCAATTTCAAAGGTTCCCTGGCCGATATGTTTACATTTGATGGATGTATCTGCCCAAATTCGAAATCCCTTTAACAGAGCCTTTCTACAAAAATCTACGTCTTCTGATATAGTATGATTATGATTTAATGCAGAATGATATTTAAATTGAGGATAACCGATAGATTTCATGACTTCGGTCTTAACTAACACACATCCGAAACCACAGGCCTGTATTTCAACTAACCCTTTATCTTTAATTTTTCCGTAAGGTATATTAGAAACACCCCACCATCCTTGATCATTTGTTTCATACACTTCAAGAATATGCTGCCCTGGTTTTCTTTGTATATAAAGTCCCGATACTATGTCTTTATTATGTGACAATAACTTTCTAAGCGTATCAGAAGAAAATGCGATATCGGAATCCACAGAAAATAAGTAATCAAAACCTTTGACTGTCCAATCTGCTATAAGATTTCTTATTTGATCTATATTGTATCCGTAGAAATATTGAAAAGTAACTTGATATCCGTCTGGTATTTCCAAATCATATATTGATTTAAAAGTTTCTGCTTCTATATTACGTGCAGTTGGAATAGCGATCAATATTTTTTTATTTCCTGGTGAAATCGTTTGATTTTTTAATTCTGAATTTTTCTTTATGATCTCTTTGGCAGTCCTAGTTTGTTCTTTATCATTTACTTTATAATCATTTAACGGGTTCTTATCATTGTAATTGTAGACCACATCTTGTATACAACGAACCTTTCCTGGATCAGCAGCTTCTAATAATGAATAAAAAACAGCCCCATCACCGCCGGCTTTGTACCAATTTCCTTGATCATCTTTGAAAGAGGCATCGTCTACGTTATCTAATAATCGTTTTTTAAATGTCCGTAGATGCGTATATGGTAATATCCAATTAAAATGATATTTTCTATATTCTCGATTTTTCTTAATTGATTCCGGATAAGGTTGTGCAATCAGGGGGATATTGTCAGCTTGACTCCAACAACTACCATAAGTAAATTCAGTTCCATCATCATAGATATTGTTGTAAAAATTGAATATGTTATTATCATTAACTAGACTATCGTCACCGTCTAAAAGAATAATAATCGATTCATTGTCATCTATTTCTCTTATTGCTTCTATCTGATTTCTTACTGCTCCTCTATTTTCTGAATTAACTCTTAATTCAAATTTATCTCGAATAGACTTGGACATCGAATCTAAAAACTCAGATACGATCGAGATCGTATCGTCTGTCGAACAATCATCTATTAAAATGTGTCGGTAATTATCATAATCCTGAGAAGCTACGCTTTCTATACATTGTTTTATATAATCTCGACAATTATAAAATGTAGACACTACAACTATATTTTTTTCTTTGCCCTGTTTATAGTCTTCAAGTTCCACGAAATTATGATATTTTCTTCCTGTGATTTTATGCCATCTACGATTGATCTTATTAGTTTCTTGATATTGATCTCTAGGTAGATAAATTCCTATTTTTTTATAAAAATATTGTTTCCATTGCAGAGCTACTGAATCCCAGCCTACTATATCTTTAATAATATTACAATAATATTGTTTCTGTTGATGTAGATACGTATTACGATAGGCTTCAACCGTAACCTGCACGAACTTTTCTATCTGTTGATTAGTATTAATATCAGGAAAAAGTACATTAGGTTCTATTGCATAATCAATTAGATAACAAGATTTTTCTAAAGCAATCTCCTCCAATGCTCCAAACCTACAAGTTATCACAGGAGTGTTATAGCAGATGCTCTCCATAGTTGATATTCCGAAGGTTTCCGGAAAAGCTGCGGGGTATATCATGAAGTTAGCTTTGGTTAATATATCAGCAATTTCTTTTTGAGGAATCACTCCTGTAAATTCTATGTCAAGCTCTGCTGCTCTAGGATCAGATGCCATCTCGCGCCACTTCTTTTCTTGTTCATCTGGTTGACCATTTACAGAAAATCTATAATACCCTCCGATAATTTTCAATTTTGCTTTTGGAATATATCTTTTTATATGTGGCCATATTTTTTCTACTAACGGAATCATTCCCTTAGTAACCGAAGCATTATACACAAATAAATTTATATCTTTATTTTTGATATCAACTTCTTTGTTCCATATTTTCACACCATTTCGTGTAATGAATAACTTAGATTTTAGTACTTCAAAGTTTCTTCGTCTGCCATGGTGACAATTAGCTATATAGGTAAGATGCCAATCGCTGAGGGCAAATATATCTGTAATACGATTTTGAACAGCCAACTCTTCTATAAGATTATCACCGAGACAGAAAGTATCATGCATCCAGAGAATACGCATTTTAGATTTACTTAAAATCCTATCATACAAAAACATGTCCGCAAAAGGAAGACATCGAGCATCTTCAAGTTTGGGATAATCACTGGGGTCAACGAAGGGTATAACTGTACGACTGGATATTACTATATCGAAGTAATAATTCGTTGACAATTCTGTAAGAGGAAGATAAGTTACATTATCGTAAGTTCCGGGGTGAGCATGATCTATTTCACAGTTGTTAAAAACCGTAACATCAAATCCTAGATCTGCTAGTTCTTTAGATAATAAAATTACTGCACTTTCCGAACCACCGAGTCCTTGCTTGGTTAATGTTGATCCGTCATACGGTATTCCTATAATATCAATTATCGCTACAGAAATCATTTATTAAACAAACCAAGTTATAATAGAGTATCTTGTTCCGTTTGTTACTTCGATTATTTCATGCGGATACATAAAATTAGACGGAAAAAGCAACGCCGATCCTTTTTTCATTTTTACTATTTTGTTCCTATTAAAAAATGCAAATGCTCCACCTTCATAATCGTCATTTAGTGCAAAAGAACATGATACCGTTCTTGGAAAGGTTTTAAAATGATCAGTATGCTGCAGATAAAATTCACCCTTATCATATTTTAATAGCTGATAACCAGAATCCTCGGCAATAACAGATTCTGGAAATTTAGATTGATAATAATTAATGACCTTTGACGCACACTCAAATATTCGTTGATCTATTTGTCCACGGAATTGTGGATTTTGTGATATAGTTTCTTCAGAAGACAGATCGATTACTCTAGCACTTCTTATGTTCCTATCCACAACACCGCCGCCTATGAGTGTGTCATTCCAATATTCTTTTTTATATTCTTTTAAGATATCATCGCATAAATCATCAGGAATCGCATTTTCTAGCAATATTATATAATTTTCCAAGTCGATGGAATATTTTTTTTCTAAATTTATCTCCGTTAGTGGTTTTACTTTTTCTTTGTCGAAATATGCATAGAATCGTTTTCCTTGACTTTTAACATAATGTAAAAAAACTTGAATGTATTTGCTATCTTTCAATTCTGGTCTCCAATGCTCTGCAACACAACCAAGATATAACATTGCATCTCCCGGTTTCAAAATAACTTTTATTTCTTTTCCTTGGGGATTTTTTATATATATAGGCCAATCATTTTCTTGGTAAAGATTCACAGTCAAACTTATTTCGCAAGCATCTCGATCTTTGTGAGGTTTTAAATCATCGCCCTGTTTGTACACACGAGCATATGTATATGTGGGCAAAACTTTTTCACCAACAATTTTAGAAACTACCGGAGTTTTATCGCAGAGTATCTCTAAAAAAGAAACGTAATCATAGCACGAATGCGATTTAGGAGCTTGCATATCCCCATTTAATTTATTATCGACACAGTGTTTCTCAAAATCTCTTGAAAGAGATACACATTCTTCGTTGGTTAAAAAATTTTGAATTACAAGATAATTATTTTTTTCAAGATCTTTATTCATCATTTGTTTGGTAAGGATTTACAGGCCACAGAACAGTTTCAGTTAAAGTTCCTGCTGGATAAAAATCTGTTATATTTCTTATTGTCTGCCTATATTCTATTATAGATGAGTATTGTTCATCTGTCAAAGAAGTTTCTATTCCTAATTCTTTTTGCTCTCTATGACGAATTATCAACCAATCAGTTGATGAAAGCAGATATTGCTGATACATTTCTATTGTCGGAAGAGGATGTTCGCTTTCTATATGGTTTCGAGCAAAATTTTCTATAAGATCTAGATTCTCCTCAATCCATTTGATTTCTAGACTTTCTCTTCCGAAAATTTGTCCTCCAATTTTTTCTATTGAAAATATATTTCTTGTCGGCTCATAGTTGATCGAAATTATTTCATTTGATATAAATGGACAATTTACTTCTTCAAGAAACTGCGTCCAAGAAGTATGACACATGATATCATTTATTCTAATATCTATAGTATTGTTTATTGCATAAACAATTACGTGTGTTATAAAATTCATTCTATTAATCCTTTTGAATAAAATTAATGTTTATATACCTCGGTGTATAAGACAAGGTAAAAAATGCCGATTTATCCGTTATTGTATGACCATGACTTCCAGGAAAAGGTCCATGCGCAGTAGTATATACGCGAACGAAATTTCCAGGGCGAGGAAATGGGGAAGTTTGATGAGTATGTGGCCATGGAGCTGCGGCCAGATTCACACTCCATGGCGTTGATACTACCTGTTCACCGGGTCCCGGATATGTCGAGATGGTCGAAGTCGTAGGAGTTGCAGGATAATTTGAAGACGTCGATATTCCTTTTGCAGATTTTACTATGTTGTTGTTATTTTCGGAATCGTCAAAACCTAGATAAAAATTTCTCATATCTGGTGTTCCATTTGTTCCGTCGCAAAGAGACCATCCCCTCGGTACAGTCGTACCTTTATACATGATGATCATTCCCGGTTGTACATCCATGTCACTTGTTGATGTAAAAGGTAAGAGAGACTTAAATTGTTCAAAGATATAAAATGCCGGCACTTCTGAACCCGGATGGGTATGTATAGGTATGTTTAATCCTCCGGGATTACTGGTAATAGTGGAAGCTGTGGGAACAGGAGAAGGTCTGTTCGCATTATTAGGATTAGGACTATGTTGATGATTCGCAGGATTAAATGGATTTACAGTAATTGGGTAAGGTCCCAATGCATTATCATAATTTGCTTTTGCATTATTAGGAGAATTTATTACCACTCCTCGGGTATTGGTGGCTGAAAAATTATATCTAGTAAATCCAGTAGGCAACGATGAACGAAAAATTATACAACCGGCCGGTATTTTTTTTGTTTGAACTAAACACTCCAACATTGGCATCTGCTTACCACTAGGCAGTGTAGCAGCAGGCACGACTTGACCATCGCCGCCCGGCCACGGTAACACTGGACTTCTAATCGTGTGTGTATGACTATGGGGGAGACGAACAGTCGGTGAGTTTTGAGGGGAAGTGGTTACACCCCCCCAATCAACTTCTGGACCGAGAGGATCTCTATGGGTATATGATGATACACCCGACGAAGAATCTTGTGTTGGTATGATCGTAGGATTACCACGTATCCTTCCGCTGGAACCTGCCGAAGTGGTGTTGCTAACTTCGACTGTTGCTGCTCCTCTGATTAGATAATTGCCGAGACCTGATGCATATCTTTGGAAACCAACAGGAGGTGTTGCATTAGAAATACTAGAATCCCATAATAAGACTGCACCAACTGGCAAATTTTCTTTTGGAGTATTAGAGAAATGGGCAAATTTTCCGATAGAAGTAAGCAATGGCATAACACTACTTACCGCTATCTAGAGCATAGGCAACTAAATTAGAATCTTAGGCCTGGGCTTCTGACCACACCAGTCGAGTCGCCACCGCTGCGTTCGCTGCCAAAGGAGTCACTGTCAGTGTCAGCACATCCGGGCCATCTGGGTAGATATTCGCAGAAGAGTTCAACACTGGAGTTGCGTTGTTACCACCTCCCAAAATGCTGTTACCCAAATCTCGAATCTGCGCCAGACTCTGTGAACTAACACCACCTGCAGGAGCGAAGAATGTAAAAATACTTTCGCCACCGACTAAGGTCGTGTTATTACTGTGTACCGCGAATTGTACTAGACTGCTACCACCTAAGTTAGTCCAGGTACCAACTGTACCTGCACTGAGTCGTGCATTTAAGATCAGTTCCACACGCACGGCCGCAGTGGTCGTAAAAACTCCGCAGGATACCAGTACAAGCTGCATGCGATTTATCAGTTCTCTGGCACCTAGTAATCCCACTATGCCGTTATCTACGCTGGGCGCTAATCTGATACTGAAAACCGCAAACCTGGTACCTGAAGTAGCATATGTTCTTTGAGCGGTATCACCGTAGTTGAACAAGAAAGATTTATCATCATCATATCTACCATCCATCAATACAGAACTACCCCAGTGTCCTATGGTAACTCCTGCCTGTGGAGCATATAAAGCTACCTGCACAGGTGCTGTCGCAGAGAAAGTAAATGTCTGTGCCACAGAGTTACCACCCATACCTGTAAATCCTCCCGGTCCTGTTAGATTCGTTACCGCCCTGGTCAGACCATTAAATGTTGTGGAAGTTTTAGACGTGTAATTTACACATTCTATCGCAGCTCCGGTGTTGCCCGAAGCAGTCAACACCAGGGTGCCCGAAGGTGGAAATCCATCAGTGTTAGCTACGTTGATAACTGAATTTTCAACGTTAGCGACCGAAGAAGTTATTTTGGTATAAGGCCATAGGGTATTGACTTCATATCTAGCAGGTAAGTTACCAGATCGCATATAGGCTTCAGTCTGTCTGTTGGCATTGGCTATACGATGGCAGTAAACCACTTCGCCTCGCTGATCTTTGAAACCAAATCTGATAGCGCCAGCACCGTACCAAGAATAATCTATGTACCACATCTGCATCTTAGTGATAT
>Ga0169931_10012000_pt1 | contig 12097 bp, 10 predicted proteins | sample Kivu_15m_20L_FD_129675 | JGI IMG/M metagenome (GOLD analysis project Ga0169931, IMG submission 129675) | Freshwater microbial communities from Lake Kivu, Western Province, Rwanda to study Microbial Dark Matter (Phase II) - Kivu_15m_20L... | ecosystem: Environmental > Aquatic > Freshwater > Lake...
AGCAACCTCGCTTCAGATGGTTAAACACAAACCAATTCCATTTCCTCCAGAGCCATTTAGATTTTTATTTATTCGCCTAACTCAATGGTCAATAACTAGAGCTGATAAAAATAAGGGCAAGCGAAATCTTTGGCTTAAACTGCTTGACCGCTTAGGACTTGGTTTTGACTCGTAATTACACCATAAAAATTAATTATTCAAAAGTAACTTAAAATTTGATATAGTAGGTTATGAATTTTAAAAAAATTACATTTCTTTTGGGAGGCCCCTTCCCAACACCCAAAGCATATGGTGTTACTACGAGGGAGACTATAAATGTCTTACTGAAAGACTCTATCGATGTTAAGATATTTTGTTATAAATCTACTTATAGTGACCCAGATTTCGATTCAATTATTGAATATATTGAGCATTTTCAATCAAGTTACATAACTAAATATTTGAGAAAAATAGCCTTGTTTGGATCGTCTAAATTTAACTCAATCCTTTTTAGGTTGGTTTCTTTAATTGATTTTATAAGCAGTATTAAGCAGATAAAGAAAGTTAAATCCGACATTTTCTGGACTCGAGAACCACTATATGCTTTTATCTGTTTGAGTGTTTTTAAAAATACCAGAATTATTCTTGAGGTTCATGAATTTTCAAATTTATTTCTATTCAAAGTTCTAAGGGTATACTTAAATCGTGTCACATTTTGTCCAATTAATGAATTTAATTTAAAATTTTTAAAGTCTATTTATCACCAAAGTTTTAACTTTATTATTTCTCCTATGGGAATAAGTAGAAACAGTATTGCGTCTCGAGTTGAGGTTGAAGACTTTGTTAAAAGAATCAGGAGTCAAAAATACAATCAAATAAAAATTGCTTATGCTGGTAAGTTAAGGCCTACCACCTATTCAAAAGGAATAGAAGATTTGATCTTTCTCGCCAAGCTATTTCAGGATAATCATTCTAAAATGGAGGTAAATTTACTTGGAGCGACAAAAGAAGAATTCAGATATTTTGAGCAGCTAATTGCAAAAAATTCTATTGAAGAATACTACCTGAAGGTTAAAGAGCATGTTCCTCATTCTTTAGCATTGTCTCTACTAAAAAATTTCGATGTACTTGTTTTACCTGCCTATTCAAATTCAAAATATATCGGAATGCCTTTAAAACTACTTGAGTATTTGGCGGTCGGCAGGATTGTAATATTTGGAAATTCACAACTTTACAGAGATATGGTCCCTGAGAGTTTGAGAGTATTTTCATACACACCTCAAGATATTGATGATTTGTATAAATCTATATTTAGGGCAATTAATTATGAAAAGTTGTTTGAGCTAATAATTGAAGGGATAGAATTCGCTGAAAAATTCACATGGGAACGTAGAACTCGAAATATTATTTGGAGCTTCAAGTAAAAAGCGACTAAAAGAAATGGCATGGTAGCCTTTCACTTATGTGTGGAATACTTGGTATGTTAGGAAAAGATGCTCCTGATTTTGTCTCTAAAAATATTGATTCCTTACAAAAACGTGGACCTGATAGCCAGAATGTGGTAAACGTAGGAAATTCTTTATCTCTAGGGGCTACTAGGCTAGCTATGATTGATCGTAATAGTAGAAGTGATCAGCCTATGGTAGATGACAGTGATAACATCTTAATTTTCAATGGAGAGATTTATAACTTTTTAAATTTGAGAAAAACTCTATCAGACTCTGGTATGAACTTCAATACTGAGTCTGATACTGAAGTTTTACTAAAATTACTTGGAGTGAAAGGCGATAAAGCAATCTCTAAGTTAGAAGGAATGTTTGCATTCGCATATTATAATAAGAGTGATAACACAATATTATTATCACGTGATTTTCTCGGCAAAAAACCACTTTTTTATAGCATCTCCGAAGGACTTTTTGTATTTAGCTCTAGCCTAAACTTGGTCAAATCGGCACTTCAAAATGTTAAATTGAATTCACAATCTATTTATTCATATCTTAAAATCGGCTACGTTCCTGACCCTGCAACCATGTTTACGCAGATACACTCAGTCAACCCGGGAGAGATTTTAGTCTTTGATATTGCGCAAGGTAGAATTATTGAGAAAAAAACTTGCATTCCCGAGGCGTTTTTGAAAATTGATTCAATTTCAGTAGAAGATTCACTTTGTAATGCAATTCAGCAAAGAGTATCTGGAAATTCGAATTTTGCTCTGTCGTTATCAGGTGGAATTGATTCGTCAATAATTGCATTATTGTGTAAAAAACTAGGATTGAGCCCAATTGCATATAGCCTTGGCTTTTCTAATTCAGATAAAGACAGATATTCAACAGACTCCATTAAGGCTCGGCAAATTTCAGATTATTTAGGTTTTGAATTTGAATTAGTCGAAATGCCTAAACCTGAATTTATTCCTAGCATTTTACATGAATTTGTGAGAGCAATGGAGGAGCCAAATTCAAATCCTACAGGGTTATCAATGATGTGGCTTTACTCTAAAATATCAAATGATGGATTAAGGATGGTTTTGACTGGAGATGGTGGGGATGAAATCTTTGGAGGATATTCAAGATATCTAAAACTTAGTTCAATTGAACGCTTTCCTAAATTATGTATCAATAATTTCTCAGGATGTATCAATGATGGGACTAAGTTTTCAAAGAATTTAATTAGGCTTTTATCAAGAGCTGATTCTGAGACGTTATGGCTAACGTTTCATTCATTAATGAGTGATAGTGAAATTAATAAGTTGACCAATATTGATAGTAAAATAAATTTAGAATCACAAATATTCGATTTTCTATACTCAAAGTTTGGGGTCATGAATAAAACATCGGCAGTAATGATTAGAGACCTGGTAACGTGGCTAAGTTCAGAGTCAAATAGAAGATTAGACAGGGTTTCTATGAATTACTCAATTGAAGCAAGATCGCCTTTTCAATCAGAGCTGGTTATTGGTACTGGCTACAACGAGATAAAAAAAAATAAGTTTAAAGATTTGAATAAAAATGTTTTAATAAAAAATATCGATGGAATTTCAAATCTTCCTTTGATAAATAAAAAAACAGGTTTTACATCTCCCCTAGGATATTGGCTCCGTTCTAACTCTAAGTTAATCGACAGCTCGTTGGAACAAGTCAGGTCTCACATATTTATACGGGACAAAGATTTGAATCAACTTAAAAGTTCCGCTATTAGAATGGACAGCTACAATTTTAAAATACTCTGGAGTTTAATTGTATTATCAAAATGGTTTGAGTTAAATTTGTAATCAATATAATTTGGTTTAAGGCTTATTCTTTGTGCTTAGTGACTTTAATTAAATCATATCTTTCACCTCTACCTAAGTTTTCAATTTTAAAATTTGTGCCAAAAATTTGCTTAACAACTTCTATACTTGGTGACAATGTTAAGCCTACTTTGTGTTGGTATATTTCTAATACAGATTTAGTTCGTGAGATTCCTTTAAAACCTCTAAGCCATACCTTTGAGGTAGACAGATAAAGCCTAGGTTTGGCTAAATTTAATTCGACGTATGCAACGTCATTCATTAGATATTTAATTTTAGAAAGCGCGCCCACTAAATCTTGTATTTCAGTTACGACCGCAAAGCACAAGATTACATCGAACTTGGATTTTGGGTTATAGTTAAAAAGATTTATGCATTTAAAATCAATTGTTAATTTCTCAAACTTAGCTAGTTTTCGTGCTTGAGAAATTCGCCGTTTACTTAAATCTATTCCCACAACTTTCTGTGCGCCAAATTTTTTAGCCCAGAGACTATTACCTCCCGAATTACAGCCAATATCTAGGACAGTCTTTCCCGAGAAATCCACTTGACCAATTCTCTTCATTCGACTTGATACTGAAACGCTACCATTAGTTGATAAACCATTACTTAGTTCTATAGTTTGGTACCAAGATTGACTTAAAATATAGTTTTGTTGAATTTTAATGTTTGACATTTGAAGCCTCTAGATATAGCGGAACAGATTCTAATCCGAGTATTTTAGAAATAGCGACCCTGTGGTGCCCACCTTTAAGCATTAACAATCTTCCAAAAGATACAGCTCTAATCCTGTCTCGCTTTAGTAAGTTAAATCCTTTAGTTTTAATTGAGTCATACAGTAAAAATTTTTTAATAACTAAAACACTAATTTCATTCAAGATAACTTCTTTGTTTCTAAGAATTATTCGTGAGTCGATTCTTTCACTTATTAATTCTTGAATTCTTACATCTAGCGAACCAAGTTTCATTCCGCCTTCGGATTTTTCTACATTAAAATATTTTAGGTAAGATTCGAAATACCAATTTGTAAAATTTCCTTGGGCGCGAGACCAATTACCATTATGGTAATCAAGTAAAAAATTATAAGGGGGGAATAATTGTATTTTTTGTCCACCATATCCTTCTTTAACATAAATTTTTGAATCATTATGTCTAACAGAATCTATTGATACCAGCTGGAGACCTCGTAGTGTCATGATTATCTTACTAGGGGGGGGATAAAAAATTATCGACACAAGTCAAATATACACCATGTGAATAGACTAGGAGGCAAACAATAATGATAATTTGATCCGATTAAAGGGTTTAGTTATTCTTCGCAATTAGATTTTGTGATAACAGAATTGACCAATTCCCACTATAGTAAATGTTATGAAAAATATCACGGTATTATTAAAGCGCGGAAATCAGAATTGGATACTGGGTGCCTGGGCTAAGGATATTAGACATGCCGTTGATGCAAAACTTCTCTACTTCCCAATGAAAAAACGACAATTGTGGACATTGATTAAGTTTAAATTATTTTTTAGGCCTGAGGGCAAAATTGTTATTATGCATCAAGAGTTGTTTTATCTTTTAAAGAAAGCGTCGATTGATTTCAATAATTGTGAGACAATAGTTTGGTACACACATCATCGCGGATTTAGTGACTCTGATTTGAAAAATATGCAGTTATTAAAATCTGTGGACAAAATTGCTGTTGCCTCAACACAACTTAAAAACGATCTAGTTTCAAGACTGGGTTTTGAAATTGAGAGGGCAGTAAAAGTTGTGATAGGTGGAGCAGATCTTTCATATTTTAAGCCATTGAATTCTACTAGAAAGATTCGTTCAGTAATTTTCACCGCAAGGTTTGCTGACAGGAAAAGGCCTGATTTAATTTTTCGTACTGTATTAGAGAATACAGAATTTGACTTTACTTTACATGGTAAGGGATGGGAAAAATCATGTCATTTAGAAAATTTGAAGCGCTGTAATAATTTTCATTACATTGAATTTAATTTTGAAAACTCCAATTTCTTATATAATCAGGCGAATATTTTCATTAGCTTGTCCGATAACGAGGGTGGACCCATACCAGCCCTGGAGGCTTTGGCCGCGGGGTGTAAAGTGATTTTAACTGATACTGGTTTTGCCAGGGACCTTAAGAAACTTTCAAATTCAGTTATTATCATACCTACTAACCCAACATCTATCGAAGTTAATCAGGCATTGAATGAGTGCTTAAATTTATCGGATTCTGATTTATCTGTAATAGAAAATTTTGATTACGATCGCTTTTTAAGAGAAATGATTGATCTGCCGTATGACTATAAATTTTAGATTTAACCTAAAAAATAAAATTCAACATTCTACTTAATGAATTAAGCAATTCAATTTTAAACAATTTCATTATGTTTTGAAAATTCTCTAATTTTCCCAATATCTTAGTTTTGAAGCAACTTTCTTTTCTTCGTTTGTAAAAGTTTTAATTCCATTTCCGAGTATTTTGGGATACTTTCGCAAACCCACTACAAGTCTTTGCATACCCTCTAACTCAAGTGACGCCGATTGATCTGAGCCATACATACCCCTATCTAAAGTAAAATGGCGTTCAATTACCTTTGCCCCGAACGCGACTGCAAACAATGTAGTCGATACACCCGATTCGTGGCCACTATAACCCACTACAACTTTATACCGATCCTGATAAAATTTGATTAAATTTAAATTTAAACTCTCTAAACTCGTAGGGTAAGTTGATACGCTATGCATAAGCACAAATGGACAATTTTCAGATTTAAATATTTCAACTGCTTTATCCACATCTGTTAATTCGCACATTCCGGTAGAAACAAATGTAGGTCTTCTGTATTTTGCTACTTTTCTCAGAAAATGAGAGTTTGTTATAAATGCTGATGCAACTTTATGGTACTTCGGTGCGAGGCTTTCGATAAAATCTAAGGATTCAAAATCCCAAGCACTTGCAGAGAAATCAATATCAATTTCTTTACAAAATTCGGAAATTTGAATAAACTCATTTAGACTTAATTCCAAACCTGATTTTTGATCGCGTTGTGTGCTACCCCATGGACTCTCTCTGGGCTCACTTAAGAAACTTTTTGAGTAAACCACATCAATAGTGCGTTTCTGAAATTTAATTGAATCACAACCTATTTTTTTCGCCTCAATACATAATTGCTTGGCGATTGAAAAATCACCATTATGGTTTATTCCTGCTTCAGCAACGATATAAACATTATTTGTCTGAGCACTGGGTTCACATAACTCTGTTAGGTTCAAATTAAATCTTCCTCCTATTACCATCTATTAAGATACACCAAATAATTAGAACAAGAGTAGGTTAACAGTTTTCGAACCCGCGTGTCCACGTTTTAGCTCCTAGTAATTGTGTAAACTTAAAAGGATTTATTTTATATACCATAAAATCTTTACGTCCATTATTTTATAATGTTTCTAATTCGTCATTGAAAAAGCTAGTCAAGTTTTTAGTATTATATGAATTTTAAAAAAGTAGGAATCTTAAGATTTTCAATCCCAAGGAAATTAGAAATCTTATTACTTTTTGATAAATAACTCTAACTAAATATCTCCGGTAAATGCAAGTAAACTCTTGTATTCACTTATTCTTAATAGTAATTTTGATGAGCATAAATATGTAATTCAATTCATTTAGGCTTGACTTTTTCTATTTAATGTGTAAATATCTGACATGGATTTAGATTTTCAACGCGTCTTAAAAGTCGAACATTTTAATGCAATGGCCTGGGATGAATTGACGTCTAAGAAATTAGCTTTGTTGGGAGAAAAAGTCTTAAAGACGATAATCTCTAACAATCGTGTTTTTGCAATTGGAAATGGAGGAAGTGCCTCAGATGCGGCTCATTTTATTGGCGAATTTACTAGTAAGTGTAAAATAGACCACAAGCCATGGAAAGGGATGTGCCTGAATTCAAATATATCAACCCTAACGGCAATTGCTAATGATTTCAGTTATGAAGAAATTTTTTCACGCCAACTGGAGGCTCATTTTCAACCCAATGATGTTTTGATAGCATTATCAACGTCGGGAACCAGTTTGAATATTATGAAAGCAATAAGTCTGGCAGTAAAAATATCACCAGAAAATGTATTTTTGATCACCTCTACCAAATCTCCTAAAGTATCGAACTTGATAGAAAGTAACTTAATTGCAGTGCCAAGTACAATAACCTCTAGAATTCAGGAAATTCATTTGTTTTGGCTTCATGGAATTATCGAATTTTGCGAACAAAGATTACAAAATGTATCGTGTTAGCTAAGCCTTCTCCTATTAGAATAATTGTTTTAATAATCCACTTTTTGCAGGCAAAATTCGAAACAAATTCAAAAATCTTTATTTCGTAACACTTTTATAAAGTCTTTGTAGGCTATAACCTAATTAGATGACTCAATAAATAAAATTTTACTTTTATCTGTATAGTTACTGTATGAATTTAATGATTTGTTTTACACATGAACGTCTTTATAAATCTTTTAGTGAACTAGGCTATTTAGAAAGTATTAAGGAATTTTACCCAAATATAGAGATTATTTTAACTTATTTAATATCAGATAATTATAGTGGCAGCAAGTTAGACAAAGTTAAAACAATTAAATCTAACGCTTTTATGAATAGAATTAGAAAATACGTTCTAGATTTTCATACATTTAAGTATATGAATTTATCAGTAAGTTTTAAGACAAAAATCCGACATCAAGTTCAGATTTCAGTAGATAGGAATATATCTTTTAAAACTTTTATCTTAATTGGTAATTTAAGATGGGCGTCTATATCAATACTATGTAGCCGATATTTTTATAAAACCAGTTGCCTAATCCTTAGAAGGTTAGCTGATTTGAACAGATCAGTTAATTCTCTCTTAAGAGATAGTAACTCAGGAGTTTTGTTAATAATATCTGCAGGACCTTTGAATAGTATTGAAAACACCATGTTATACTACGCTAGTAAATACAATATCCCCTCGGGTCTGATTATTGATAATTGGGATAACTTATCTTCTAAGTCAATCCTCTGGCAAAACCCCAGATTGTTAGGAGTATGGGGGCCAAATATGACTAGGGACGCTCAAAATATTCATAAAGTACCGATTAAATCGATAATGAGTATAGGCAATTCAAGAATTTTTAAACCTACCAAAGATGAACTTCAAGATAAAGCTCCTTATGTTCTTTTTGCAGGTTCGGGAAACCATTTAGAAAATGAAATAGAAATAGTCAAGTCAGTCGCCATACTCTTAAAAAAATACGATTTATTTTTGCTCTTCCGACCTCATCCTTATCGCCAGATGAATTCACATATTATTGAGCAGCTACGAGAGACTCCTAACCTTACGATTGATCCACTTTGGATTGAAAGTTTGAAATCAGATTTTTACTCTTTTTCTTCGCTTAATTCCCTATTGAATCAATGTCAAAATGCAGCTTTTGTAATTGCTGGGCACTCTACAGTTATTGTTGAAGCCTTATATCTTGGGAAATACGTCGTATCATTTTCAGGGACAAATTCTCCATACTTTGAAAACGGAGATTTATGGAACGGGTACCATCACCTACAAGAATTGAGAGACATTCCAAGTATAAGTAATTGTATAACAATTGATGAATTTTTCAGGACTTTAAATAGCACTTGTAAAAAAATCAAAGACAAAAAGTTTCAGTTCCCGCTGCAAAACTCCATTCAAAATATTATCCCAAATTTTCAAGACACTTACCAGGAAAGATTAATTAATATAATTAGAACTCTTACATTAGCTGGAAAACAGTAATCTAAATAATTGTATTTTTGCAGTCAAGCATTTCTATACATATATATGCAAGTGTAGGAATTTTTATGCCGATAGTGAACAATTAGGCTCAAGAAATTCAAATAATCATGATCGGTAAATACATATTAAACTCATGGTATTATAATGTTCGTTATGAGGAGGTTCAGTGATTACAGTAATTCCTGCCAGAGGATCGAGCAAAGGAATTATTCGAAAAAATCTTCAAAAAGTGAATGGTGAAACGCTCGTTGATCGAAGTATTCAAAATGCGCTAAAAATTCCCAAAAATATAATATATTTATCATCAGATGACATAGATATCCTTAAGATTGCAGAAAATTATGGAGTGTACAGTCTAATTCGGACACCTAAGAATGCTACTGATTTTTCTACTTCGGAATCTGTAGTAGAAGAAGTTTTGACTACTATAACAAATTATGATGGTCTTGTAACGCTTTTACAGCCAACTAGTCCTTTTATTGATATTCAAGCCTGGAAAAAGGCAATTTCAATCTTGGAGGAAAACCTTGCGATTGGATCAATATTCTCAGCTGGTGAAAAAAACTCTTCGGCTTGGGTGAAAGATGGGTACGATTGGGAACCAATAAACCATTCAAAAAAGATAAGGCTACCAAGACAATTAAGGGAGCAAACGGTTATAGAAACTGGTGCATTCTATGTATTTAGGTATGATTTATTTAGAATAGAAAAATCCAGATTTTGTGGCAATACTGTGCCAATAATGACCAGCGCATGGTCTCATTTCGAAATTGATAATTTAGAAGATTTAAAGCTTTGTGATTCCATTTCTACCATAATTGATAATTACACTAAGTATATAACTGATTTACAATTAGATTGATTTTAGAGTAGAAAGCTACTAAACTAGATTTATGAAGAAGTACTTTGCTTAGTTCATGAATCAAGTCACATAATCTGTTTAGAGCAAAAATGAAAACTTTTGAATTTGTCAATAATAAATTAAATTTACTACTTCATAAAAAATTTTTGATTTTTATTTGCTCCAGACTAAGGTTTATTCTAGTGCTTACGATAATTAGACAGCTTCCAAAAGGCAATTTTAAATATTATCTAGAAACATTATTAAGTCCAAATCACATAAGAAAAATCATAGACTTTAAGTTTAAACAAAAAATTAAAATTGTTAAAGATATTCATTCTAAAACAATCTTAAGTGTAGATTGTAATAATGAAGTTGGTTATCGATATTTCCTAGACTCGTCCAGCCCCAAATTATTTGAAATCATCGCCGAAAAACTGAATCTTGATTCCTCGCATATATATATAGATATTGGTGCACATATTGGAACATCTTGTATCCCGTTAGCCAAAAAATTTAACTTAGAAGTTATTGCGGTAGAGGCATCTCCCAATAATGCCTCATTATTATTAAAAAATGCTGCACGTAACAAAGTAAAGATGATATGTCATCAATTTTTTGCTACTAGTCAGAGCTTGGCAGGTAAAGAGAAATACATAAAGTTATTCACTAAAAATGGAAATACTGGAGCCAATTCCAAGTTCGAAACGTGGAATAAATCAAAAACTTTTCAAGATTTTGAAATAGTTCCTACCACAACTTTGGATGCAATCATTCCAAGGGAAATAATTAACCGAATAAAAATGGTTAAAATTGATGTTGAGGGTTCGGAAGCCGAAGCTTTAGCAGGTTTCACTGCGATAGAAAATGCTGACACGGTCATATTGTTTGAATACAGAATTGATCTACTGAAAAGAGATATTGGTGAGACTGGGGCGGATTTGATTAATATACTTCAGAATTTTTTCATTCTTTATGGTATTAAAATAGATAAGTTTGGAATGTTAACACTTGTTCAATTTGATCCTAATAAATCTGTATCGAATGCCATTGGATTACCAAAGAAGAAACTGGAAACTTACCTGAAAATCTTTAGCTAAAACTTAAGGATTATTTAAATTCAATCGCTCAAAATTAAAACAAAAATTGATAATTTCTTAGTCAAAATTTTGGTAAAGTACCCCGTAAGGATTAAAATTTTGTGACGTTTGATTAATGGTTAGTGAGAAATTTTGATGTAAAAATTCTCTAAAATCAATAATTCTTAACTATTTTTCTAACTCTGCTGAAACCCGATCAGAAAATAAAGTTTTGGTCATATTGTTATGCTAAATTAAATAATCAAAACTTTGCTTACAAATAAGCATAATTAAATTCTGACATAGGTTTAAATAATCAGTCCAATTTAGTTTTTTTGATTAATATGAATCATTCCAGATCTTCTCACTCTATAGAATTTAAAATCGATTGGCATAAACTCGTCCAGGAAAGCAATAAAATTTAGAGTTGCGATACTTGGCAATGTTCTAATCGAAATAGCGATTATCTCTTTTAAGTTTTTTAGATAAAGTTGTTTATATTTTTTTACCCACCGTCTATATTTTTTTTAAAAAAATATGTGTATCGGATTTTTTGCATTTAAATTTGGTATTTGAGTAAAGGGAATTGAAATTAAATTTTTATATTTAGCTTAACGCATTGTTTTATCCCGAGTTATTAATATTTGTAACATTATAGTCAGCTTTTCGTTTATCTGCTGTAGATCGATTAATAATTATTGATTTAGATAATTTTTCTTTAATCATGCTAGTGAATTCTTTGTTTATACCAATTGGAAATTATGAAAGTAAGTCTTAAATATTTTCTTGTGCTTGCATTAAAATTATCTAGTGCGAACTACAATCCATCAACATCCAATCTTTCTGATTCTTAATTTTCTTGAATGAGAGAAACTACTCATGATTCTATCGGCTGAGATATCCACATCGTTTCACTCCATAAACCAGAAAAAAATGTAAAGATGTATTATAAACAACCCTACGTTTATCTTAAAAATTATTTGTGCGCCCGCAGGGATTCGAACCCCGAACCTTCTGATCCGTAGTCAGATGCTCTATCCGTTGAGCTACGGGCGCAATTATATTAAGCGTTGGAAAGTCTAGCGATTTATTAGGTCGTGCC
>Ga0169931_10012001_pt1 | contig 12095 bp, 9 predicted proteins | sample Kivu_15m_20L_FD_129675 | JGI IMG/M metagenome (GOLD analysis project Ga0169931, IMG submission 129675) | Freshwater microbial communities from Lake Kivu, Western Province, Rwanda to study Microbial Dark Matter (Phase II) - Kivu_15m_20L... | ecosystem: Environmental > Aquatic > Freshwater > Lake ...
ATTTTCAATTTCTTCTTTTGAAGCTCCCAAAGCCAATAATTGAGCCATTCCTTTTTTTACTTGCTCATTGCCACCAATATCTCCACCACCAATTTTTTCATCTCTAAAAAGGTTTGCAATACCATTAAAAAAGCCTTCGTAACCAGCATCACCTAGAATTTTCTCTGCCTGAGTTGAAATTTGCGCTTGTCTTGTTTGAGATAAAGATTCAAATTTTATAGACAACTTATCGGAAGCATCTGCAAGTTTTGCGCTCGCCAATGCAGCCCTTTGATTTTCGCCAGAAAACTCTTTGATAGCAAAATCAATTAATTTAAATCCTTCTACAGCGCCAGCGATAGCAACGCCCGCTATACCAAGACCTTTCGCAAATTTGCCGACAGCGCCCGCTGGATTTGTTTGGGCAATCTCTTTTCCAAAGAATCCCAAGGACACCATGTTGCCAACCGTATTGGTTGTTTCTTGTGCCAGTTTACCAAGAGATGTTGTAGTTTCTCCAACCGCCCCATTCATGAATGAAAGAGCACTTTGAATCAAAAAGATTTTGCCAGCCATATCGCCGAAACCTTGATTGGCTTTCTCCACGGATGTCGCGGAGATAGCTGCGTCTCCTGCTTTCTGATAGCTGGCTTGCGTTCGTACCGAAATTGTTTTGCCTTTGTTTTGGATTGTGCCGACGAATTTTTTCAATGCATCCTTGGCTTCATCTTGGGTTTTTGTGCCTTTTTTGACCTCTTCGATTAGTGTTTGTAATTTTTGCTCGAATTCTGCTTTTGGCCCACTCGCGTAATTCGGCACAAATCCACCAGCCGCACCATAAAGTTTTGGATTCGCGCCTTCCCTGCGGGCGCGAGCAACGCCTTGATGACCACCAAAGGGTTCGTCGCGAGTGTTTGCGACCATTAACCCCGTTGGGTTTAAAGGGGAGATAAGTGACGGATGTTTGTCAACGTAAATTTGCGAACTCTTCAAGCCAGCGCTTTTTTCGCGGGCGATAGCTTCTTTGAGGGCGGCGGACGCATAGTTCGGGATGAAGCCGTGAGCCGCGCTACCCAACGCCCTGCTGATTTTAGCGGAAACATCGGCTTTCGAGCCTCTGGTCGGGTCAATACCAAGTTCGCGAGCGATGGCGTTGAATTCATCAAAACCGCTTTTCTTGTTCAGGCGTCCTTGATAGGCAACCCATCTACTCTTCAATCCGCCAACATTGGACACAGCTTGTGGCAATTGAGCCTTGCCCGAAGCAAGAGCGAGCTGCTTCTCAGCAATGCTTTTGACAGAAGTTGCTGAGTATGGGTTGAGTTTGACTTCTGCATAGGTTTGATTACCCGCGCCAAACAAGGCACGCAGGTTTGGTGTCATGCGGAAGTCAACGCGAGCACCCCCGCTGATTGCGTTAGAATCAAATCCGTCGCCTAATTGATTGAGAACGTCCTCAAAAATGAATCCAGAAACGGAAGCGGACTGTTGGATGGCTTTTTCGACCTTCTTGGGGCTTCTTTTAAAGCCCATTTTATTCGCCAACTCTTGGGAGTAGTTGCGGACAAAAGATTTGACCTTGGCTTCGTATTCCTTACGAATGTCTCTTGTCATGTTCGGGCGTTGGGCGCTCAGTGTGAACACAGGCGAACCATTCAAATTACCGTTACTACCATACAGACCAAGAATCGCCAAATCTTCATTGGAGAAACCAGAACCCTTGCTACGGAGCATTTCAAAACTTCCAGAACCCTTCTTGAGTTGTTTGATGAAGGAGGTTTGATTCAGGGGCGCGAAAGCCGTGCCAGCCAACGTCTCCGCAGAGCGGGTGTCACCAGCGCCAAGTGTTCTCGCTCCACGGCGAGCTTTCAGGTCTGCATTGGTTGCACCGAGATATGAAACGGTTCCGCCAGAAGCGTTGACCGCGCCCATGATTTCCTGCAAGGAAGTGGGCAGTCCGCCTTTACTGGACAAGCTAGACGAAGACAAAATTGTGAACGAAGACGCCTTGCGGACATCGCTCAAAGATTGGATGAAGGAACCAAGGCTGGCTCCAAGGGAACTCTTGCCAGAACCAGCAGGGCCAACCAGTAAGTTCTTGCGAGCGCTAGAGGCGAGAACTTCTCTCAAAATACCAGCTTTGTCGCCAGAGATTCTGTCGCTATCGTAAACGTAGTTGGCGAAGTTGGGGATGTATCCACGGGCAGCGCGATTATCGCCTTTAGGATTAATGATGTGTTTGCCGATAAATGAGGAAACGCTAGAGGGCGAAACACCCAACTTGATGTCACCAAATTTGCTAGTGATGCCAAAACGTTTCTGGAATGCTTGTGAGATGCTGCGTGGCAAGTCCCAAGTTTTGCTGTTTTTTTCGGCCAATTTACCAGACACCGTTTTCATCAATACCTGCTCAAAGATATTACCCGCACTAAATCTCGCTTGGCTAGTGCTCAGGATTTCTGCCGTGATTTGCTGGCGCAACCCGTCGTCTAACGCCCCTGGCGTTTGTGGTAAGATTTTTCGAGCAATTTCCTGCAAGCGGACATTCATGGCATTCGGGTTGACCTTGCCAGATCGGATGTCGTTTCTTAAATCTGCCACATCTGTCACCAGCGAACCGCCAGACTGATAGGTGCTACTTAATTTATTGAGATGAATGAATTCAATTCCCGAACCAATAATGTCGGCGTTGGGGTTGATTGGCCCCAATTTTTGCAGCAAGATTTCTTGGGCGGTAGCTTGCAAACCACTGAATTTTCCTTGTTGAATGTCTGCGCCACTTCCGAGCGTCAGATACGCAGATGGTTCCATCCCCCGTATATTCACCTTATTCAGGGGATCATTATTTTTAGAAGCCATCTGCTTACCGCTACGAACGTTGAAGCTAGAGAAATTTGGAATAAACCCACCAGCCGCAGTGATCTTCTTTGCGCCTGGAGGTAGGCCCATAGACTTCACCATGTCCTGATTGAAGATAGCTGAACCGCCACCCGCATAATTCGGCACGATGTATTCGCTAGTGTTGGCAATCATGGTGCCGCGCTTGCCACCACCAAACGCGAAGTTCGGGATGGCAACAACCTTAGAGCTAGGTGAAGCTCCACCCACACCACGACGAACATCGGAAGCTTCTTGAGTCGGCAGGTATCCGCCAGCCGATCTGCGAGCCAATCCTTGGGGCGTCTGTCTGAATCCAGCGCCATACACAGTTCCAGCAATACCGCCAGCCAAACCTTGAATGGCTTGCATAGCGGATGCTTGTTGATTCAAGATGCTCAAAAACTTCAAGGCTTGGGCGTTTTGCCCACCTTGAGTGTTTAAGATTGTGTTGAGGACGTTTTGATTGCGCAGGAGAGTTTGGACAATAGCCTCTTGGACTTGCTTATGATCGTGAGCGGCTTTACCGATATTGAAGAACGTCTTCAAGCTCTGAGCACCAAACTTCAACAAGTCGTAAGACAGTTTGACGATAATAGCCAAGAAGATTCCCAAGCCTGGGCCACTGAGCACGGAACCAACGCCGCGCACGAACCCCTTCGCGAACTTGGAACCAAGATCGTCTCCTTGAAGAACTCCATTCACATTCTCCAAGAATGTGTTAACTCCATCAAGCAGAACTTTCAAGTTATCGCTCAAGCCGATTTCTCCCAACAAGGCACCAAGCTGCTTACCTGTGGAAGCGACCTTGTTCAGCAGCGAGTCAAGTGTTTGGTTTAGTTTTTCGTTCGCAATATAAGCCTCATTAGAAGCGTTGGCTGATTGTTTAGTTGCGGCAGCAGAAATGCTTTGAGCCTTACTCAAGTCGTTCACTAACGACACTAATTGGTTGAGTTGGAAAGTCCCCGCAACATCTTTGAAGATGCCAGCCTGAGTGATCTGACTCAGACCTTGAATATCGGTGGCGAGGTTTTGGAGAATCTGCCGCGCAGGCAAAACATTACCTTGCAAGTCTTGAACGGCGATTCCCAACTCCTGTAACTGTGACAAGGTGCTAGTGTTTTGCAAGCGGGAGAAAATGGTCTTGAGGGCGTTACCAATAACGGCACCACCGCGAGACGTTTCGGTTTGCAGGGCAGTTACAATACCCGCCAACTCATCAAACGACACGCCTGCTTGTTGTGCCACGGCACCAGTTCGTTCAAACGCTTGAATCAAGTCGGCAGACGAAACGGCAAAAGCTTGGTCAACAGCGGCCAGTTTGTTTAAGATTTGAGTAGTAGTCAAACCCTCTTTCTGGAAGGCGTGAAATGCGGCAGTCAGACCTTCAACTGATTTTGCAGCATCTAAACCAGTTGTGCGGGTGAGCACAAGCGCGTCTTTAGTTCTAAGCAATGTATCTTCCAATTTCAAACCTTGACGGGAAAATTCCAAAGCCGCCTTCGATACTTCTGAAAAAGATTGGCCCGTGTTTTTTGCGATATTAAAGAGTCCTTGAGTGAGTTCTTTGCTCTTGCCAGCAAACTGCTCACCCACAACAGAGATAGAAGTAACGGCTTTCTCGACTTCAATTGTCGAAGTCACCAAGGCTTTAAACGAGTTCGTCAAAGCATTCACCACACCCACAGATGCACCGAAGGCAAGCACACGGGCGTTAGCGGCATCAAGTGACTTAGTGAATTCGTCAGCTTGACCAGTCAGACGACCAAGAGGTTGAGACAAGGCATTGAGCGCTCTTGCGCCATTTGCGCCACCAAAATTCAAGCGAGCGGCATTCAACGCAGCCTGAATTTGCTGCGTAAGTTGATGACTGTTTTGAAGTTGCCCGTGAAGGGGGACGTTAATGCCAGTTGCCATACCTTATTCCTTAGATAGGTATTACACCTTTTGTCCCATTGCTTCCATCATTTGATCCATATTTAATTGACCGCCGTTTTTCTTCAAAAGCTCGGAGAGAGACATCTTTTTTGCTTCGGGGTCAACAAACTCCATATCCTCTTTTTTGGCATTGAAGAGGGCGGTGGCGGAATTGTCTTTGTCGTTCTTATTTGTCAGCTTGGTTTTGTTGCGGCTGCTTTCAGCGAAATCAACGAGAGCCTTGGGGTCTTTGCGGATGTGGTCAGGAATCTTATCAACATTTTGGAAGATGCCGTGGAACATCCTACCGTAAGCTATGAGCTTGAGTTGATAGAGGGTCAGTTTAGAAATAGGCTTGGCAAAGAAATCCCAAGTTTTCTCACAATGAGGGAGATACAAGCTAAAACAATCCTGTAGAACAACCAATTGAATATTCTCATCGCTGAACTTGTTCATTATTCCATAGTAGGAGTTCATGAGTTCCGACAGTTCTTCGTCGTCCAGTTCTCCGAATTCTTGATCAGTGAAGTATGAATTTTGACACTCTGAATCGCGATACAAGAGGTTTCTTAGGAAATCTTCGTTCGAGCGGGAGTTGGCATACTCAGTAGATGTCTTTCCTACTAGTTGTTTTTTCTGCATTTTTAATGCCAAGAGCTTCACGCGCTCTTCATCAATGAGTTTCTGATGACTCTCTTTTTGAGATGGCAAGGCTAGTTTAGCCTTAGTTTTCTCCAAGCTGGACAAATATTGTTCGGCCTGAGACATTTTCAGGTCATCTTCGGCTGTCCAAGTGCCGTCGCGTTTCAATCTTTCCAAGACATCCTTCTCTTCTTGGATGCCCTTTTTAATGGCCCGCAGCTTGTGTGACTCGAAACTCTTGTTGAGATTTTCTTGATCTTTCAGGCTGAAATGACGCAAAAACACGGTCTTCCCCCGAAAGGAAAACCGTGTCTGCCCATCAAAAATCTCGTTTACAAGCTCGATGTGGAAGTTGTCGCTCAAGCAGATTTACGCTTCCTCTTTTGAGGAGGAGCTTCGTCTTTAGCGGCAGAGGAAGTGTCCTCCTTAACCTCTTCGGCGTCACCCTTCGATTCAAACAGCTTATCGAACTCTTCTGGTGTCGAAGTTTGGTTGTAGAACCAGAAAGCGGCGATATTCGACACTTTGCGAGCGATCTCGAAATACAGAGTGTCTTCGCCCTCTTCTTTTTCGTAGTAGTCTTCGAGACGATCTTCAAACTCTTCCCCCTTGAAATATGGGGTCGGCTTATCTTCCCCCTCTTTCTGGATGTAGGTGAGGTTGATGATATACCAGAGAATGATGCGGTTTTGCGCCTTCATATCAGCGGTGTGATCAAAGAGAGATTGGTAGGCCATTTCGGTCTTGACGATCTGGTCGCGAACCTGCGCCATAGCGAAGCCGAGGTCTTCGGATTTCTTTTTGCGCGAGTCTTCGGTCTTGTTCACGGTTTCGTTTTCCGTGTATTCGCGCTGGAGTTCCAGAAGCTTCTGGTAGTTTTGGTAGAGAGTCTTAGCTTCGGTTTCGCTCATCAGACCACCAGTGTCCGAGTATTTCTTCACCAACATGGCTTTGGTCAAGATGCCTTTCTTGACACAGCGGGACATTTCCACTGAGTATTCCAAGTCGGCTTCTTCGATCTGGCGGCGACTTGGACGCTTGAGAAACACCTTGATGGGCGACTTCTCGCTGACCTTTCGAGAGGTTTTAACTTCGTTGCCTTGCTCGTCCTTAGAGACGGTTTCGACGGTTTTTTCGACGGCCTGATGAACCGTAAAGTGATAGATTTCTTTGAATTCCATAGTCCTTGTGTGTTGATATTAACCTTTGAAAGCGAAACTTACAGTAAATTCTTCCATTTCTGTATCGGAAGTGCGGATAGCCTCGTTCCCCATGTCTAAAATCCTCTTGCGCAGGAGGGCCATTTTATTCCCGTCGAAGTAGTTACCGACATTGAGAAGGGGAAGGTATTCTACAGGCATGTTTTCCCGTAGTTTGCGGAACGCTTCATCGTGATCGAACTTCAAATCCTCAATGATGCGGAGGAATTGCTTAAACAGTTGCGTGGTGTTTGCCCCGCATCGTTGCGATAACTTTTCTCTTGCGTTCATACCTTAGACCTACTTATAATACCGCAACAAGTGTAAAAATACACTATATGGCTGGATTTTTAACAGACGACCAAAAGACCGAAATCAGGGCAATCTTTGATCAAGTCCACGATACCTTCGCACGCACCATTACCGTGTTCAAGATCGGGCAAAGAGTGACTATCGCCTCTTCGCCTACCTACAACGCCCTCTACAAGCAGCAATCGGCTAACACTAGCACTACTGAAGTGTCCTCGACATTCTCGGCCCGCATCAACTATGTGGCAATGGATGGGACTCTGCTGCGAGACTCTTCTTCCGATTCAGACTTCGCCGCAGGGCAAGATAAGGCTATATTGCCTACAGGTTCAGTCCTCATCAAGGTCGGCGCTGATGGTTACGCATACATCAGAGAAGCAAAGAGAGTAGAATTCGACGGACGGCGCTTTTCTATCAAGAGTCACGGCAAACCTATTGGTATGTTTGGCCCTCAATACTACGAGTTCCTGCTTATTCCAATGGATTCATAATGGCTAAAAAAGTCACAATCAGAAGCTTCGGCCAGCAGCTAGCAAACTATGTGGTAGGCGAATTTACCAAGCGAAACAAAAAAGCCTTCCAGCAAAGAATCATTGCCGCCTTCCAAAGAATCAAGCAAGAAATGCTGGACGAGTTTTTAGAACATCCCGTTTCTGTCGAAATCGCGGGTGGGCCAGACGCCACCAACACTAGCAAAACCTTGGATGGTTATGGCAACCTGTTCTCCTTTATTGGGTTTACAGAAGGGGAAGAACCGTTGTCGCCAATCATCGAACTTTTGAATGCTAGCCGCATCGAACACATCCGAGACACAAGTGACGGCTTCTTAATGAAGATTTTCATCCCTGCAAGTAGCGACATTTTTGATGTGACTCCTATGCCGTGGGCCGATGGCCGCAGTTGGGCCGAAGGTATTGAGCGTGGCATTTCTGGCTTTGGCCGCTACCTCAACATTGATACAATTACTAGCCGTTCTGGAGCAGGTATTGAGTCCCAAGGTGTAATAAGAAGAGGGAAGTTTAAAAACAGCCCCTACATTTCTGCTTTGATCGGTAAGTATGCGAAAAAATTCGAGCAAATCAGCAATACTGTAGTCTTCACGGGTCTATGATTCCTCAATTCCAGCACCAACAAGCTTCCTCTTTCGTTCTTTGGTTCGACAACTACTTGTTGACCAAGGGCCGCGCCTTTACTAACACAACGGGCGACTTCGTGCATTACAGTGACGAGCGAGTTCCCTCAGTTTACACGCCATTCGGCAGTAAATATAAGCAGTGGGTTTGCGACTCTTCCATTTCGGGGGCGACTATCCCATCGGGTGTGTATGTGAACGGGGCTTTTGTGGGTCGCGCCGTAGGAGCAGACAATTCTACCAGCGCTCAGATTCTCGATTTTGATAATGGCCGCGTTCTCCTGAGTGGGGTGGCTACAGGAGCGTCTGTTACAGGTAGTTACGCCGCCAAAGAGTTCAATGTTTACTACTCAAACGAAACAGAAGAAGACCTCTTGATCGAAAACCGTTTCCGCCCCCAAAGCAAGATCGGCACAGACTTGGAATTCAACTATCCCGCCCCTTACGACCAAGTGGTTCCAGCGGCCTATGTCTGCAACGCTAGCTTCAAAAATACCCCGTTTGCCTTCGGCGGTATGCAGAAAACAACCACAAACTTCAACACCATTGTCGTCGCAGAAAACCCCTATCAAGTAGATGGTGTGCTTTCGCTTTTTGCGGACTCCGCGAATCAGAGTTTTGTGGATGTCCCCTTTGACGACTTTCCGTTTACCGAATATGGCGACCTCAAAAGCGGCCTTTATGACTACGAGGCGCTGAAAACCCGTTACGCCAACGACAATAAATATTTCATCGAACGAGTGAAGACCTCTAAAATCGCAGACAAACCGCGAAAATCCCTAGTGAACGACCTTTACATTGGATTCGTGGACTTTGATGTCTCCATTATGCGCTATCCTAGATAAGAGTTCTCATTCTGCTGATTTAAATGTAAATAAAACAAACTTTCTCTTATGGCTAGAAATCGTGTCATCTATCAATCCGAAGGGCTGTTCGTGAGCAGCGGCTTATCATCCAAAACCGCTGCGGAACATAAGCAGTTGAAGCGCGTCCAAAGCGCCAACTACAGCTTTGAAATCTCGCGTCAGGATGTCAATCAATTCGGTCAACTTGCTCGTATTGACTCCCTGAACCTCCAATCTCCCACCGTGAGCTTGGACTTCACCTACTACCTTGCCGACGGCTTCAATGAGTCCGCACTCGGCTTCTACATGCAAGGCACGGGCGGTCTTGCTGGCCCGACCGCCGAAGGCAACTTCGCCTCTGGTCAAATGGTTAGCTCTTCTGGTCGCAATTTCTACATTGTGACCGACAATGAAGGTATTGACCTCAACTTCAACACTGGCGCTGGTGCTCTGAGTGGCAAAGGCGTGATCGGTGTCGGCAATGCCTTCATCACCGACTATTCCTTCAATGCTGCTGTGGGTGATCTTCCCTCGGTTTCTGTTTCCGTTGAAGGTCTTGGTTTCAACGCCTCTACCTACGCCATGAATGGCGCTGTTACTGGTGTCAACACCCCCGCCATTGACCCTGCTGCTGGCACCAAGCTCTTCACAGCTACCGCCGATTACATCAAACTTCCTACTCCTACAAGTGGTGACGGTGTGACCGCTCTTCGCCCTGGCGACATTACCCTGAGCTTTGGCAGCTTCACTGGCACGGGTGCTACCCCCTCTGCGACTATTGATGGTTCCTCCAACGCCATCAACATCCAGAGCGTCAGCATTTCCCTTCCCATGAGCCGCACGCCTATCGAGCGCCTTGGAAGCCGTTTCGCCTTCGCCCGCGTGACCGACTTCCCTGTGACCGCCACGATGACCGTGAACGCCTTGGTGAACGAAAACCAAGCCCGCAACCTTGCCGACATGATTGACGACGGAGCAGAACGTGACATCACCCTCACGATCAACGCCCCTGGCACCAGCAATCCTGTGATCAAGTTCGGCTTCAAGGCTGCGAAGCTGGACAGCGAAGGTTACTCTTCGGACATCGGTTCCAACAAGAGCGTGGACATCAGCTTCTCCACTCAAATTGGTGGCCCGAACGACACCATCCACGGCATCTACTTCTCTGGTGCTTCGGAACGTGCCTTCCAGTAATTCTTAAACTGGAAACTAAGAAACCCGCTCGAAAGAGCGGGTTTTTTATTGCCTTTTTACTGCCGATACTTGGTAGCTAATCAGTAGGAACCACTGGCAGCTTCATATCCCCCAAGCTGACGCGGAGCAGCCCTAAAGCTGTTGTAGGCATGAATCAATTTCTCACTCCGCGTATAAGCATCCGCCGCCAAACCGCGATAAGTTTTTCCCACTTCGTTCTTGTTGACGAACGTAACAGCTTGATCACCATCGGTTAAAGACAAGACAGCAGCGCCATTGCTGGGAGTCAAGATACCGCGCATAGCGTTTCGCGCTTGTTTGCTGTAGTAGTTGCCCAAATAAAGCTCTTTGAAGATAGCCTTCTCTTCCTCTTGGAGGTCAGGGTTGAGGCCCGTAAAGTCAGTGTAAATGGCCGTATTGAGAGCACCAAGGTTTGTTGACAACCAACCACTGATCTGCGCGACGGTTGCCACGCCAGTATTGGAGTCAAATTCGTGCTCGAAAATCTCTTGTGCGAGTCCTGAGAATACGCTCATTTCATTTCCCCTAAGATTTCAAGGGTTTTCTTGTGTTTGGGGTTATTGGAGTCAAGCTTGAGAGTGGTAGCGGTCAAAGGAAGCATTTTACCTTTGGCGTTGAGGTTGTAAGCGCGACACTCTTTCAGGAGGGCTTTTTTAAGTTGCGGTTGGAGCAGGTAGGGACTCAGGCCGACGCGCATAGCCAAACTCTGCATATCAGCGTAGGTCATTTCTTCCAAGCGATCTGCGAAGATAGCAGTGTCAGAGGTTTTGAAGGGGTTGGTTTCCGTCACGCCGAAAATCTTTTCTAGCTCGGAGACTTTATCCTTGTATGCTTGACCGTTGATATGTTCAAGCTTGGCTAACTGTTCGATGGGATTCATACTGTATATTACAGCGAAAGTGATAAAAATAAACAAACAAAAAGGGCCGCTCTCGCGAGCGACCCTTTCTGAAACTAACTGATCGTGGTTTAGACGATCACACCGAGGATGCCACGGTTGTCGAGGCAGACGCGGCCTTCTTCGAGTTGGCCGAAGTAACCGATCTTACCTTGACGGATGCTGAACTGGTCGTCAGCGGTCAGGCTGAACTCAGAACCGCTGTCGCCATCAACTGCGGTGACACGGACGAGGGAGTCACGGCCACGGTCAAGAGCAACGGCGACTTCTTGAGTCGAACCATCAAAGGTGCCGCCAGCAGCGCTGTAAACGGTGTCGAAGATGGTGTTGTATTTCTGACCCTTGCCGAGTTCGTTCAGGACGGTCAGGGACACGCCATAGAACTCAGGGAGGCCAGCCGACTTGTAGATCGCCATACGCATTTCATCGGGAGCGGCGATGCCGTTGGAGCGGGCGTCGTTCGCGAGGGAGGAACCACCCGCACCTTTGGTGTTGATCGGGTTGTAAGCCATCGTGCGGATAGCGTTTTCCAGTTCAGGGCTGATCAGGAGGTCAGTCACACCACGGCTAGCACCACCAACAGGAGTCCCCTTGTTGTAGGAGGTATTGATGCGGCGAGCGCGGGTGATGAGGGTGTTGAAGTCGTTCAGGAGGAACGTGCCAGCGGTGGTAGCCGAAACCAAGTGATCAAGGCTGTTGGTCGTGGCGGTAGCGAGGGCGCTCATCAGCAGGTTGGTGCTGGTGCGCTCTTGCTTGCCAAGGATTTCCTGAGCCATGCGGGTGAAGGTCTTGGAAACAACGTCCATGCGGCTCTTCGCGGCATAACGACGGTCAAAGCTGAGAGCGGAGTCCAGCGTATAGGTCGTCACCTTCATTTCGGAGACGGTAGGCAGAACTTGGTTCTGTGGCAGACCGCCAGGGGCGCTCTGGCTCCAGACAGTAATGTAGTCCTCGTCCGTGATGTCGTAGTAGAGGTCAAGCGGGATGGAGGGATTGTCATCCGCGTTGAACTGCAACTGTGTGAAGAGGTTGCTGATAGTCGGAGCGGTATTCACGACTTCGGCAAGAATCGGGCCGATGAA
>Ga0169931_10012002_pt1 | contig 12095 bp, 9 predicted proteins | sample Kivu_15m_20L_FD_129675 | JGI IMG/M metagenome (GOLD analysis project Ga0169931, IMG submission 129675) | Freshwater microbial communities from Lake Kivu, Western Province, Rwanda to study Microbial Dark Matter (Phase II) - Kivu_15m_20L... | ecosystem: Environmental > Aquatic > Freshwater > Lake ...
AAACATATTAGAATTCGGACTTTCTGGATAAGAGAGATATCACAAGAGCATGATATAGAATTCAACTACAAGCCAACCGAAGAAATGGTTGCCGATGGGTTCACAAAACCGTTGCAAAGGGATCCTTTCGTCGTTTTCACAGATAATGTACTCGGGTATCAGAACGAAAGAGTAGACGGATCAAGGGGTGTGTTGGAGATTTAGGGATAAATCGGAATGCCCGCCAAACTCTTTAGGAATCCTGAGTGCCCAGTAAACGTGACTTTGGGAGTTGTAAAACACGATTATAGAGAGCATGAAATTATTAGTAAATAGATGCTCACTTTTTAAGATTTATCTAACTGATATCAAGTTATTGAGGCACGTAAGACCTTTAAAATATATCGAGCTTAAACTGAAGCTTCAGCAAATAAGATAAACAAAATAAATCTTTGCTTCGCGCGGAAAGAAGAGTACCAGACCGTCAATATTTTACAGCAGGGTAGCCCTCCGAGCCATATTAAGCTTTTGAAAAGGGTCGTTTATGCTGCGTTTTTTGCCCCAAAACACCCCAAATATGCTCGATTTATGCTCGGAATTACCAATATTTGACAAAAAGCTACCCGGAGATATGTGTAACCCTATCATCTAACCCTAAAAAAGCTACGGAGCTCTACAGTAAGCGCAAACTATGTGAGTTGTATTTGCCCAATCCATTATACTAAACGCAAAATAGTACATACAACAGATTCCTTTCTTTATGTTTTACATTCTCAACCTGTACCTTGCAACAGTGATGCAATCATGTTCACCAATCCGATAATGATAAATAGTATCGAGGCGGCGAATCAACTAGCAGTTGGCTGAGAATATGTCATTTCATTCTCTGAACGGCTTGATGGGTTTCTTCCTTGTTACGAAGAAGGCAGTCATTGTTATAAATCAGCACAGTATAACTAATATTAATAAACTTGCCACTAGAACCACTTTGTTTCATAGATTATGGAATACCTACAAAACTGGTTCCTGTGATTAGATTCATTGAATCTAGGATTGCACCGATTATAGTCATTTGAGAGCCATACTCATCATCATCTAAGAAATGAATTGTTTCCAGGCGTTCAGTTGTATCCTCATCTATCTCCTCGATTTCGTCGTAGTATCATTATTTCTATGGTTGTACTGTGCAAGTGGAGGGTACAGCATATACTTTGGTCACATCAACTGCGCAATGGCGTAGGGAGTGCAAGCAGCCTTTTGTTTCCAGATTTCAATTCGTCAGCGATGTTGCACATCGCCGTCATAATAAGATCCATACAGTAATTTGGAAGTAAAATTTTATAATCCTAATTTAAAAAAACAATCATAACGCATTCGTCCTTTAAACACATATATACACAAACAATACATATAAAAACTCGTGTACAGAACTTAGGGGTAATGTCATCCACTATTTCAGAGATCACAAAAGGTAGTAGCATCCGTTTTTTGTAAATGATGTGTCCTACTATCAAAAAGAATAACTTCTATTCCATCTGTAGACGCTATATGTTCATCATGGGTTTGATTGGGCAAAGACTTTTTTGTTGCACAACAACAACACCAAATGCGATACCTATGTTTCTTATTCGGACTATTTGTTTCGGGACATTTTTCAATCACGTAAATAGAGCTTCGAAACGATATCATAAGTATTCCGAAGAGTGTTATACATTGAAAGACTACAGCTGCAAGTGTAAAACCATACACTGTATCTTGACATAAATTTTGATCAAAAAAACTGTTGATATTGATGAGATGAGACATGTATTCCGAATAAAGTGATGGAGCATAAGAATAAAACGATAAAACACGAGAAAGTTACCTTATTAGGGGATATATATTGAAACATTGAAAAATCTCAGTAACATCTCCTAGAACCATATACAAATTATTTGTCTGATTTATAGCCGATGAAGTGGTTGTGATCAATGAAGTTGTGTTAGGAACTGATGAGCATACATTCTCAATGGTCATTAGATTGGTAGTAAAGTTTGACAGGAGAACTTGCAAATCTTGCTTGTTTTGAGCTAAGGCATCCCTTTCTGTAGAAATGTAATCCAAGGGGTTTGTAACCAAACATCCCTTTAGATAAAAATATTAGAGCATTTTTATAATGAGTCCACATATTGGTTACTCTTCATGTGGGGAACCTTACACTTTGAAAATATTCGACTGCTTTGTAGATAGTTTCATTCGTACTGAAACCTCGAATTTTAAGTGCTGATAAAGCCACTGTTTGAGGGGATCTCCCTCGTCCTATGTAGCAAAAATCTTAATTGGATAATAAATCGTTCGTAGGATTGTTCTTGAGTAGTATTATAAGTCTTTATGAAAGACACATCCTACTGAAACGTACCAGAGTTACCAATTGCAATAGATGACATAATCACAGATGACACAAGTGATAATAAAATGAATAAAACTAAAATGGGAATAAAACCCCAAGACAATGTTCGTTGTACACGCTTAGAGGTTTTTAGGCATATATTGACAAGTCCAGATGTAATGAGGACGATAACGAAGCCGACAAGGAAAAGAGCATACATTTTCATCGACCAAACATTGCTTCCTAGCCCGTTGATTACATGCTTAATCCCAGGTAAAATTGAATTGAGCTGTGTAACAGACCTTCTTATTTCTATTGTTGAGTTAATACCCTCTAGCGTAGGTAAATTGATGTTTGATCCACATGATGACGAAATATCCATTATGACCTTTGAAAGACTTTGCTCGATGTTTATCCATTGTTACAATAGAATATCACCTTTTGTTAGTAAAATGCTGGCGTTCTACATGAAAACAGGAACAAAGATAAAGCATTATATAGTGTCAGATGTAAATCTTATAAAGAAATCATCGACAGTTACCTCAACAATTCTTGTCATCAGCAGAAGCGAAAGATTCAATTTGGGTAATGCAAGTTGAACCAATGTTATTGCAACAATTATTAACAGAGCAGAGAAGAGTGTAAAGCAAAGACGAGTGTATTTTTGATAAATTTTTACTCGTTCCAAGTGATATTCATTTTTGAACGTGTATTGACCCGCAGCACAGCCACATTTTCCGATTCCCATCTAGATCCTTTCTTCATGTTGTATGTTCTCAGCCTGTACCTCGCAACAACGATGCAATCATGTTCACACAACCGATAATGATTAATAATATCGATGCGGCGAATCTACTAGCAGTTGGCTGAGAAGATGTCATCTCATTCTCTGGAGAAGTATCAGCTTGGTATTCGTCCTTGTTACAAAGTTGGCAGTCATGATTTAAGCTCAAGGCAAGAAGATTCACTTCATTGTCTATGTTTTGACTCCCTATCGATGCTAGACGCCACCATATTGGAAACCCTAGAATAAGAGACCACCATGGCTTCGATCCATGATCTGATTCATACAATTGACTTGAATCATCATCACTTCCGAACGACAAAAGGGATGTTGTACGACGTATAAACTCTTTTCCGTAGACACCAATATACACTGACCCGGGCATGATAAAACATGCGATACTCCCGCCTATAGCGCCCGTATAGGTTAGTACAACACCTAGATCCGACATGATAAGAGCTAACACAAGCGTAGCTGTATTCAATACCATGACAATCATTATCTCATTTCGATCTATGAAATGCTTTCCCCACCAAGACGGATTCGGAGACACTTGCAGTGTAGTATTCACCTCAACCACTGTATTTCGTCGAATAAATGAGCTCACCACATCTCTTGCAATCAACATTTCTATTGGATACGTCAACACCACAATAAAGGAGAAGAATGCTCTGGCTAGATTACAAATATTGTTATACGGCATGTTGAGAAAAATAGTACCCTGAGTGTCTTCAAGATATCCCACATAGCCAAGGAGCCCTATAAAAGCGTGTGTCGAACCAGCTATAGAATTTACGGCTGCTGTGACTATCCTCCATCTTGATAAGGTAGGATTCTTTATGGTATTGAATACAGTGAACGATCCATGTTGCCATGCCATGGCATCCACAAATATGCTCAAGGTAGCAAATATGTTGGGTCGAAAGCCATAGTCTTGTATCAGTGGGAATAATCCTCCATGTAGTTCAATGTTTTCACGAACTGGACATTGCTTGATCATAACATACATCAAAAATACCGTGAGGACCAAGGAGAATCCAGAAACATAATCAAGGGAGGTGAGATTCTTAAGAAAAGTTAATGGAACGATAAATATCATCCATACACAGATGAGGACAATATTTCGCTGTTCCAACGCTAACACGATTGGTAGCGTATCCTTGATCATGACCAAGAATCCGACACTAGCACCGAATGACAATGAAAAAACACTAAACATGAGAAAGTTTTCACCTCCTTTTCCATATGGTAAGAAGACTAGGTCCTCGTATGAGTTGATTTCTTTTTTGCGAAGAGTTGGATGGAACTTGGAGCATTCAATAAGGAGTTGATGTGAAATGTCTTATACATGACAAAAAAAATCAAAGCCTAACATAATCATAAGGAAATTGTGGAACAATGAATACGTAAGATATCTCTTACCTGTTAACCAGCACAAAATAACTAATATTACTAAACCTGCCACTAGACCACTTTGTTTCATAGCGTATGGAATACCTACAAAACTGGTCCCTGTGATGAGATTCAATGAATTTAGGATGGCGCCTATGATAGTCGTATGAGAGTCATATTCATCATCTACGAAATAAATTGTTTCTATGTGCTCAGTTTTATCCTCGTATATCTCATCCATTTTTTTCTGTGTATTCATTCTATATATGGTGATACTGAGAGCAAGTGGAATGTACTGTTGAAACAAACTCAGTGCTGCCCTGCAACTTGAGGCTCGAGCCTCGCCGAGGAGCTAATTAAAGTGCACTCCTGTACTTCTGTAAACACTGTACGTATGTATGATGATTATTTTCGACGGAGAATCGAGGAATAATGTTTCAGTTATTTTAGCTTGAGTTTGTCTGAGAACTAACTGTTATTTGTTAATCGTATATAAAGCAAGAATAAAATGTACCGATGGACGTTTTTTTCTGACGTGGCCTGCCCTGACTGACATTATGGCTGAAATGGCAAAAAGACTTTGGTTTATCTATGTATGATGCTTTGAACCAACATTCATCGGATCCAATGCTGCTACAGTACCGTACTTATAATAATTAGGGTTACAGTAATGTAGAAAAGGAATGTGTTGTGATTTGTTTTGGTTGTCAGTATGTACTACAATAGTGCAAGTTCTGTACTTGGGTGTTCAGGATCACTTAAGTTCTATCTAACTCATTCGAGCTTTTAACTTATATTTACATACAGTACATTCAAAAACTCTTAGAAGGACCAAAGACCAAAGTCACCGTTTCATAGCACACAAAAATTACTATCATCGGTTTTATGACTTCGATGTGTCCTACTATCAAAAAAAATAACTTCTATTCCATCCTGAGATGGTATTTGTTCATCGTGGTTTTGATCGGGAAAAGACTTTTGTTTAGTGGAACAACAACAACAGATACGATACCTATGTTTCTTATTCGGACTAATCGTATCGGGATTCTTTTCAATTACATAAATAGAACTTCGAAAAGATATCACGAGCATTCCTAAGAGTGTTATACATTGAAAGACTACAGCTGCAAGGGTGAAACCATACACTGAATCTTGACATAATGTTTGGTCAAAAGATCTGTTGTTGTTAATGATGATGAAATGAGATATATATTTCAAATGAATGATGGAACGTAAGAATACAAAAAAAACACGAGAAGGTACCTTATCAATGGATATATATTGACACATTGAGTAATCTCAATAACATCTCCTAAAATCATAAACAGATGATTTGTTTGATTAATAGCCGATGCAGTGGTTGTAATCAATGAAGTGGTATTTGGAACTGATGAGCATACATTCTCAATGGTGATTTGATTGGTAGTAAAATTTGACAGGAGATCTTGCAAATCTTGTTTGTTGTGACCTACGGTATCTCTTCCTGTAGAAATGAAATCCAAGGGGTTTGCTATCAAACACCCCTTTACATAAAAAAAATGTAAGAATACATGCATCATGAATACACATATTGGTTACTCTTCATAGTGGACCTTACACTTTGATAGTAGTCAACTGCTTTGTAGATAGTCTCATTCGTACTGAAGCCTCGAACTTTAAGTGCTGATAAAGTTACCACGTTAGGGGATCTCCCTTGTCCTATGTAACAAATGTCTGAAAAGGATAATACAACGATTATAAGCTTTTCTCGAGTGGTATCGAAAGACTTAATGAAGAACGCATTTTAATCAAACGTACCAGAATTAACAATCGCAATAGATGACAAAATCAATGATGACGCAAGTGATGATAAAATGAACAAAACGAAAATTGGAATGATACCCCAAGACAATGTTCTCTGTACACGCTTAGAGTTTTTCAGGCAAAGATTGACAATCCCAAAAGTAATGAGAACGATAACGAAGCCGACAAGGAAAAGAGCATACATTTTCATCGACCATATATTGCCTCCAAGGACGTTGATTGTATGTGTAACACCAGGTAAAATTGAATTGAGCTGTGTAATAGATCTTCTTATTTCAGTAGTTGAGTTAAAACTCTCTAGTGTAGGTAAATTGACGTTTATTCCACATGATGACGAAATATCCATTATGCTCTTTGAAAGACTTTGCTCGATGTTTATCCATTGTTGCAGTAGAATATCACCTTTTGTTAGTAAAATGCTGGCGTTCTACATGAAAACAGGAACAGAGATAAAGTATTCTATAGTGTCAGATGTAAATCATAGACTGAATCGTCGACATACTTACCTCAACAATTCCGGTTATCAGCAATAGCGACACATTCAACTTGGGTAATGCAAGTTGAACCAACGTCGTCGAAACAATTATTAGCAGACCAGAGAAGAGTGTAAAGCAAAGACGAGTGTATTTTTGATAGATTTTTACTCGTTCCAAGTGATATTCATTTTTGAACGTGTATTGACCCGCAGCACAGCCACATTTTCCGATTCCCATGAAACGAAGTATATATGTACACTTTGCCCATAGAACGAAGATAACTAGCATCAATATTGGAAAAGAGATAACCCCCTTTATATATTTCCATCGCTCATGATTATTGTGGGATACCAGTAATTCGACGTGATTGCTATTACCGAATCTCGGCAAGGAATGAAAGTAATTTATCAAAGCTTTGGTGACTGTAGAGTATGTCAACGGACTAAACTGTATGGTCCATGTACCAACCATGTTACAAGTGATCTTACAAGAGTGACTTTCTTTTCTTTTTTCCGACACCTTGAGACTTGGCGCATTCTATACAGAAAGCTATCCAACCTTTTGCATTTGACGATCCTTTTACATCCTCTTTTATCGCTGAATAAAAGATTTGGCGATTCCGTGTGCATGCAGGACCTATGGGTACATAAATACATAACTGGTACAAGCACATATCATACTCTACTCTAGCTACTAGCGGCGATACGGCAAAATGCTTACACATCAAGTCAGGTTAACTGTGTGCCCCAGCAGAGATCAAACCAACAAGTAGCCTACCTCAAGTTCATTCATTAGCCTAGGAGCAGGCTAGATGCTAATAGAATGAATCGACATTCCTACCTGTAGATACTAAGATGGACATATATACACTTTCCCATAGCCAAAGGGCAATATTTTATTGAACTTTAAATGTTTCTTCATGTAATTTATTCTCGTCTTTGCCGTATAATAGTCCTTGTTTTATGTCCCCATCTGTTGATATTTTATGATTATTATTATTCACGTACTTTATTATGTTTTTTGTAATCCGGTAGGTATGGAGCTGCCACAGTAAACAATTCTGTAAAGAAATTATAAGGAATAAAGAATGTTCCCATGCGTGTACCAACAGCCATTTGCCCTAAATCTCGTAAAGCACAAACACCGATGGATCGAAAAATATCATTGGGTAATTGTTGTGGTGGTACAGCACTTTTTTGTGCAGCCTCCATAAGTTCTATTTTATGATCAACCTTATCATAAAAGTTGCTAGCCACGGGAGAAGGATGTACCGCACATACATCAATACCTAAGTTTTGGACCTCAATATGTACACTACATGCAAATTGACTTATAAAAGCTTTGGTGGATGCATACATGGACGCAAATGGAGTGGGTATAAACCCTGCCACGGATGAAGTAAAGACGATACATCCCTTTAATTTCTTGGCAATCATAATTTGTAGAAAATGATGTGTAATGTTTACTGCAGCAGTCGCATTGCATTCCATATTAGCAAGAAGTTTACCCAGTGGTGCTTGATCTAAAAATCCAGTAACAATAAATCCTGCATTATTAAAAATGATTTTAACTTCAATATCCTTGGTAACTTCTTTGATTTTTTCCAAGTAGGGTATACCCGGACTAAAAGACACACCCACACTACGAAATGATAGTTTTGGAAAGGTATTCGCCAGTTCTTTCATTGTATTCTTTAAAAACTCATCATCGAGGGATACAATAACGACGTTTAATCCTTGAGAAGCCAGTTTAAAGGCCAAGGCTTTACCAATGCCTGATCCGCCACCCGTAACAAGAGCCCAAGTGGCATTATACTTGTTTTTCAAATTGGGTACTGGTCGTAGCAGCATATAGATTTGAGGCATCAAATAAGCTACGAGCCAAAAGCCAGTTGGAAAAGCTAATACGTATGCAAGTACAATGACATACGGAGATGAAAATATCGATGGAAGATACGAGAAAAGGAGAAAGCCATTTTGTATATGAGTTGCTGCAGTGCACGATGCTGTATCCATGTTGATAGTGCTGAGGGATAAAGGGATGCTAGAGCAGATACAAATATACAGAAAGGGGATAGATGACTGTCTATATGTTATACTGTACAGTACACTGTCATCTGTCGAGCACATGCATTGACGACGATGAATGCATGATGCATGATGCATCACAGCCGAGACAACTGTTACTGCCCGTTACGTGTTACACTGTTACATTCCGCGTAAGCCGCACAGTAGCCTCTACATAGGTAGATTGTACTGGTAATGTTGTAATCACCCCTTTCGTGCAGAACAATTTATGTAATTTTCTCTCTATTTTATAGGCCTCCTGCCATACATCGCGGAATCATCACACGGGCACAATGTTTCTAATTACGATTCATTCTATCAAGGAAGTAAAAGCTTCTCATAATTACTCGAATCTCTTGTTGAATCGTAGACGAGACGGCTCATGTATATTCACAATTCTATTCATTGTGGTTTCTCTCCTTGAAATCCATGGCACATGTGGACTATTCGGAAAATCGAACCTGACGAAAAGCATGACCTTGATCAAGACGTCTCAACGCTTCTTGGAGGAAGCAAGACATTCGGCTGCTAATACGTCTAAATATCAGCATGAGCAGCATACCTTCCGTACTGGACAACGATTGAATCAAAGATATTTACAAAACAATATAATAACGGATGATAACATTCACTTAGCTGCGTACCTCTGGGTTACGAATAACACTGTTGCAATGTCTACCTATGATGATATTCGACTCTGGGACACATCTCGAGTGACAAATATGTCCTGTGTGTTTGGCCTTGACAACTTTCATGCTAGCTATTATGGTCCCTCATGGATTTCATCCTTTAATGATGATATATCGCTATGGGATACAAGCCAAGTAACAGATATTTCAAGAATGTTCTACTTTGCGGAATCATTCAACGGGAATTTATCGTCATGGAATACTAGTCAAGTAAGAAGTTTATCGGAAACCTTTATGAATGCGAAATCATACAATGGTGATCTTTCCTTATGGAATACAAGTTCTGTTACAAATATGGATGGAACATTTTATTTCTCACAGGCATTTCATGGTGATTTGTCACTTTGGATTACCTCTCGAGTTACGTCTATGAGGAATATGTTTCGTGGTGCAACATCGTTCAAGAGCAATCTGACCGAATGGGACATACGTCGTGTAACAACACTATCGTGGATGTTTTTTGGTGCTTTTCTTTTCAATGGAAATGTATCACAATGGAATACCAGCAACGTTTCGTCCATGGATTACTTGTTCATGAACGCAAAAGTTTTTAATGGTAACTTGTCCCGTTGGGATACAAGTAAAGTCACATCTATGGAAAGTACGTTTGCCTATTCAATAAACTTCAATGCGAATTTAAGTCGATGGAATACAAGTAAAGTGACATCCATGAACAAAATGTTTTATGGGTCGTCGTCATTCAAGCAAATCCTTTGTTGGGATAGATCAAAGGTCATTATGGATACTGATATGTTTACTGGAAGCAATGGATCTTTTGCCTTATATCCAAACTGTCTTCGTCCGGTTAATAACATTATGACCGATATGAATATTCATTTAGCTGCATATCAATGGGTTACAAGTAATGCGGCCACATTGGCTGCATATGGAGACATTTCAACCTGGAATACATCCCAAGTGTCCAATATGGCACATTTATTTGGATACAAAAATCCGTACGCAGGCTACTATGGCTCATCATGGTCGAGAACTTTCAACGGTAATCTATCACGATGGGATACAGGTGGAGTATTTACTATGGAATCGATGTTCGAAGGATCGCAAGGCTTCAATGGAGATTTGTCAGGATGGAATACAGGAAATGTCAGAAATATGGATACTATGTTCATCGATGCTTTGAAGTTCAAAGGCAATTTATCTCAATGGAATACTAGCAAAGTAACGTCGATGACGGGAATGTTCGCAAATGCTCGAGTTTTCAATTGTGATTTGTCGCTTTGGAGTACTAGTAGAGTTACGTCGATGAATGAACTATTCAATTTAGCATTAGCGTTCAATGGCGACGTGTCGCTATGGGATACAAGCAAAGTTACATCCATGGAAAATATGTTTGCGAATGCTCAAAGTTTCAACGGCAATATATCGCAGTGGAATACAAGTCAAGTAACGTCCATGTATTCCATGTTTCAAAATTCAAAATCAATGAAACAAGATTTGTCTGAATGGGATACAAGTCAAGTTGAGTCAATGACGCAAATGTTCTTAGGGGCTGATGTTTTTAATGCTGATCTATCCAATTGGAATACTAGTCAAGTTACAAGCATGGCATCTATGTTTAGATTCTCAAAAGCCTTTAATTCCTCTTTGTCACGATGGGATACAGAGCGAGTCACTACAATGCGCGAAATGTTCTTCTATGCATCAGCGTTCAATCAAGTCCTTTGTTGGAACGTTCGTTTCGCGGTTAAGACTGACATGTTTTTGGGTAGTGGAGCTTCATTTGCTGCAACACCATACCCTGGCTGCCTTACTTCCTCACCAACATCTAAGCCATCAATATCCTTAAGACCTTCAGTGAAGCCAACTGCTCGGCCATCCAGATCTCCCTCGATTAGGCCTACGAGACGCCCAACTATGATTCCTTCGTCACGTCCTTCAAGAAAACCCTCAGTAAAGCCCTCCGCAAGGCCATCGAGGTATCCGACAGCTAGGCCAACGAGACGTCCAACTATGATTCCTTCGTCACGTCCGTCAAGAAAACCCTCAGTAAAGCCCTCCGCTAGGCCATCGAGGTATCCGACAGCTAGGCCAACGAGACGTCCAACTAAGAATCCTACAACACGCCCGTCAAGAAAACCCTCAGTAAAGCCCTCCACAAGGCCATCGAGGTATCCGACAGCTAGGCCTACAAGACATCCAAGTAGGAATCCTTCGATGCGTCCATCTAGGAAGCCCTCAGCTAGACCATCGACTCGTCCCAGCCGACAGCCAACAAGAAACCCTTCGTCACGTCCTTCTAAGAAACCGTCGGCTCGTCCTAGCAGAAAGCCAACGGTGATACCCTCGTCTCGTCCTTCTACGATGAAGCCTTCCGCACGTCCAAGTACGACGTCAACGAGAAAACCCTCGTCGCGTCCTTCATTTTCGACTCGTCCCCCTTCGTCACGTCCTTCCAAGAAACCGTCGGCTCGTCCTAGCAGAAAGCCAACGGTGAAACCCTCGTCTCGTCCTTCTAACAAAAAGTCGGTTCGTCCTAGTAGAATGCCAACGAGGAAGCCATCATCTCGACCTTCTTAC
>Ga0169931_10012003_pt1 | contig 12093 bp, 11 predicted proteins | sample Kivu_15m_20L_FD_129675 | JGI IMG/M metagenome (GOLD analysis project Ga0169931, IMG submission 129675) | Freshwater microbial communities from Lake Kivu, Western Province, Rwanda to study Microbial Dark Matter (Phase II) - Kivu_15m_20L... | ecosystem: Environmental > Aquatic > Freshwater > Lake...
CGCCGTGACGAGAGCGTTCGTCCCCGCGCCAACGGCGTGCCGCTGTCCGACCGCGACGCCGAGGCCGTGGGCGCCGCCTGAAGCCCTCTTCCACCACCGGAGCCGACCATGACCGAACCACTTCCCAACATCGCCTACGACCTCTTCGCCAAGCTCGACCTGCGTGTGGCCACCATCGTGGCCGCCGAGCCTCACCCCAACGCGGACAAGCTGCTCAAGCTGAAGCTGGACGACGGCACGCCGCAGGGGAGGCAGGTCTGCGCGGGCATCAAGGCCTGGTACGACCCGGCGAGCCTGGTGGGCAAGCAGGTGGTCATCGTGGCCAACCTGGAGCCGCGCATGCTTCGCGGCGAGGTGAGCGCGGGCATGGTGCTGGCCGCGAGCGATCTGAAGGACGGCTCCGCGCCCGGTGCCGACGGCAAGTTCGCCGATGACGCCCGCAACGTGGTCGTGCTGGCGCTGGACAAGCCGGTCAAGCCCGGCAGCAAGGTCAGCTGATCAGCCGGCGGGGGACTCGGAATCGGCCGACCCCGCCTGGCGGGCCGGCTTGAAGCCATGGCGGGCCTTCAGGGCTTCGGGCTTGAAGGTGTCGTTGAGGCCAGAGCCCTGCAGGTCGTTCGCCACGATGTCGCGGAAGCGCGGGTTGGCGCTCATGGCCACGAAGTCCTCGCGGGTGAGCGGGCTCACCCCCTGCACGCGCACGGCCACCAGGGCCATGTTGGCGGGTGAGGGGATCACGAAGGTGCGATCGGCCTCGGGCACCGAGGCCACGTCCGCGGGCAACGCCATGGCCTGTCGCACGATGTCACGGGAGAGCGCCTCGTCGGGCTTGAGTCCCGGCAGGGCGGTGGGCACACGCAGCCCAAAGCCCAGCATCTGGGCGTCGGCCTCGCGGATGGCGGGTGCAAAGGACACGGTGGTCCCGAACTCCGACGCCAGCGCGGTCAGATCGGCCTTGGCCTGGGCGGTGATCGCCTCCTGCATGGACGTGAGCGTTTCAAAGCGCATCACGCGTGCCGTGTCGGCCATCAGCAGGTCCTGCACCTCGGCCATGTCGCGCGCGTCGTGGGCGGGCACGGCCTGGGTGATGCGGAACACGAACAGGTCGCCGGCCACGCCGCCGGCGCTGGCGGATTGCAGGGCCGGGCCCACCACGCCCTGCTGGACGATCGCCCGCACCGTCTCGGGCTTGAGCTCACGCGCCTGGCGGACCACCTCCTCCAGACGCATGGGCTGGTTGCCAAAGCGGTTGGTGCTGGCGGAACCCACGCCCGGCAGGGCGCGCACCTCGGTCAGCGTGATCAGGCCGGTGGTCTCCACGGCCGGGGCCGCGACGCCGAACTGCCCAGCCAGGTCCGCCGACAGTGCCGCCAGCGTGAGCACGCCGGTGTCGTCGGCGGGAAGCTGCGCGTACACGCCCTGCTTGGGCAGGTTGCGGAGCGAGAGCTGGGTGTGATCGGCCACGAACTTGGCGATCGCCTCCATGCGTTCCGCCGTGAGTCGGTCGAGTTCCTTGGCCCGCACGCGGTCGCGGAAGGCGTCAAAGTTGGGCTTGGCGTCGCTGGCGGGAGCGCCGTAGGACTGCGGGTCGCGCAGGAAGGCCTTGCGAAGGGCAAGTCCCTCCAGTTGTGGGTCGTTCTCCAGCGAGGCCCGAACGGCGGCGGCGGGAATGGTGAACCACTCCAACGCCACGCGGTCCGGCTGGCGGTAGCCCAGGCCGCCGCGGCCGGCACCCGGCTCCACGGCGGCAAACTCGCCCAGCAGGGCCTGCATGCGCTCGGGGGTGGGGACGGGCTCGTCGCGGGGCAGTGGCTGCAAGGCGCCAAGCACCACCACGTCCGCCGACACGCTGGTCATGGCCTCGGCGGCCTTGGCCTCGATGCGGGCGTCACTCAGCCGCGCCGCTGCGGCGGCCACGGTGAGCAGGCGCGACACCCCCTGCAGGTCGGCCAGCGTCTGCAGCACCTCGCGCGGCTGCAGGGCCGCGGCGCTGCAGAGCTGCTGCAGCATCTGCTGCGGCGGAATGCCCGCGGCCACCTCCTCCAGGACCTTCTGGCCCTGTCCGGGTCCGCCGATCAGTCCCGCCTGCGAGGCCTCACGAACCAGAAGCCACCAGGTGGCGGGGGCCTCGTCCTCGCCCACGCCCTGCATGAGCGGGACCTGCAGCAGCGAGAGCAGCTTGACCTGCCGCTGCAGCTGCTGGGCCTGGCCCGCCGTGAGCGTGGAGCCGTCGGACAGCGTGGCCAGCGTGGCGTTGCTGGCACCGGTCTGCCGGGAGAACTCCGTGATGGCGCTGGGAACCAGCCAGACCACCAGCAGCAGGGAGCCGAAGCCGGCGAGCAGGAACTTGTTGTACTTGCGGAGAAACTTGAACATGGCGGTGGCGAAGGCCGCGAGCGGCCATCCGACCCACGCGCTCGCCAGCCCCACCGCCGGGCGAAACCCGCGGGTGCGGGTGCGTGCTCAGCGATAGAACTCGATGATCAGGTTGGTGTTCACGTCGAAGGGGATCTGGTCCGACGTGGGCAGGCTGGTGACCTTGGCGGTGAGTTCCGCGGGGTTCACCTCGAGCCAGCCGGGGACCTGGTGACCCGCCATGCTCTCCATGTTGTCGCGGATGAGCTTCTGGGTCTTCTCCTTGATCGTGATGGTGTCTCCCACGGCGATCACGTAGCTGGGACGGTCCACCTTCTGTCCGTTCACGCGCACGTGGCCATGGGCCACGATCTGGCGGGCGGCCCAGATGGTCCGCGCAAAGCCGGCGCGCCGGAGCAGGTTGTCCAGACGGCGCTCCAGCAGCTGCATCAGCACCTCGCCGGTGTTGCCGGTCATGCGACCCGCGGTCTCGAGCGTGCGGCGGAACTGACGCTCCAGCACCCCGTAGTGGTAGCGAAGCTTCTGCTTCTCGTCCTTGCGCACGCCGTAGGGCTTGGCCCGCTTGCCGCGGAACCCGTGCATGCCCGGCGCCGTCAACTGCCGCTTGGCGGTGTGCTTGGGCGTGTCCGCAACGGGCACGCCGACGCGTCGGGAGAGCTTGACCTTGGGACCGGTGTAACGAGCCATTCGGACTCCTGAATCGATGCGGACGCCCCTTGGCCGAGATGGCCAAGGGCGAGCCACGCATTACAACCGAAACCCGCAGGGGGGTCAAGGCGGCCGGAACCGCCCACGCCGGGGTGCCCGGTCACGACCGGATCCGCCCACGGGGCCGAATCTGGCGGCCTCAATAGGCCCGGCCGTCTTCCCGGCGGCACCACTGCAGGAAGGCGGTGTTCAGCACCCGGTAGCCGCCCGGGGTGGGGTACTCCCCATCGAAGTACCAGGTTCCGGCATGCTCCGGCATGGCCTGCCGCAGCCCGTCGAGCGACTGGTAGACCACCTGCAGGCCACCCTTCCATGCCAGTCCCGGCGGCAGGATGCCCCGGGCCACCGCCGCCTCCAGTTCGGCGTGGTCCACCGCCTCGTAGAGACGACGGACGTGGTTCACCTGACGCTCGTCCGGCCAGTGCTGCTGCTCCAGGCAGAGCCGTTCGACCTCGTCGATCAGCCCCTGATCGCCTCGGGCTCGCAGCACGGCCACGGTGGCCTCGAAGGCGATGAAGCGTCCCAGCTGGCTCATGTCGATGCCGTAGCAGTCCGGGTAGCGGATCGGAGGACTGCTGCTCACGATCACGATGCGGGCGGGCTGCAGCCGCGCCAGCATGGTCACGATGCTCTCGCGCAGCGTGGTGCCACGCACGATGCTGTCGTCCACCATCACCAGCGTGTCCTCCGGACGGACCACGCCGGGCGTCACGTCGTAGACATGCTTGACCAGGTCCCCGCGCGCCGCGTCGTGGGTGATGAAGGTGCGCAGCTTCTGGTCCTTGTGGGCCACCTTCTCGGCGCGCACCGAAAGTCCCAGGGCCGCCTCGATCTCCCCGGCGGTCAGCGTGCCGTCGCGCAGCCTGGCGGCCAGGTCGCGCGACCGAGCCAGACGCACGCGGCGACCCACCTCCTCCACCAGTCCCATGTAGGCGGTCTCGCTGGTGTTGGGAATGAAGCCGAAGACGGCCCGGTCGGTGCCGCCCCCCAGCACCTGGAGCACCCGCTCCGCCAGGTTTCGGCCCAGCTGCATGCGCTCATGGTGGATCTGCGGGTCGTTGCCGCGGCTGAAGTAGATGCGCTCGAAGGTGCAGGACCGGCGCGGCCCGGGTTCGGCGAAGGGGGCCTCCAGCACCTCGCCGTCGCGGCGGATCACCAGCGCGTGGGCCGGTGGCAGCTCGCGGACCAGCGACGGGTCCATGTCCAGCACCGTGGTCAGGGCGGCGCGTTCGCTGGCCACGGCCACCACGTCCTCGGTCTCGGCCACAAAGGCCGGACGGATGCCGTGCCGGTCGCGGCACGCGAAGGCGTCGCCGTTGCCCACCAGCCCCACAAACGTGAAGCCGCCGTCGAAGTCCTCGGTGGCCTTGCGCAGCACGCGGTGCAGGTCCACCTCCTGCGAGACCGCCTGCGCCAGGTCGGTGCCCGACAGCCCGCGGAAGCTTCCCGGTCCGACGGTGGCGGCCAGGTGGCGGTGCTCCTCGTCCAGAAAGTGGCCCATCTTCTCCAGCACCACGCCGGTGTCGGTGTCACCCACGGGATTCAGGCCCAGGTCGACCAGCGTGCGGAAGAGCTGGTTGCTGTTGGTCAGGTTGAAGTTGCCCGCGATGGCCAGGTTCCGGCTGGCCACCACGCTTCGCCGCACGTAGGGATGGCAGAAGGCGGCCCCGCGTCCGCCGTAGGTCCCGTACCGGAGATGCCCCAGCATGGCCTCGCCCAGGAGCGGGATGCGTCGTTTGAGCTCGATCGGATGGGCGGATCGCATGGTGGCGGCCGGCAGGCCGGCGGCCGGCTCCATGACCTCGTCAAAGAGTCGTTCGAGCGCATTGCGCTTGGCGTTGCGCAGCCGCAGCAGGAACGGCTCGCCTGCGGGCATGTCAAACTTGACCGCGGCGATGCCGGCGCCATCCTGGCCCCGGTTCCGCTGCTTCTCCATGAGCAGGTAGAGCCTGCGGAGTCCCCAGAGCATGTCGCCACGCTGGCTGCGCAACTGCTCCAGCGGCCGCTTGAGCCGAAGCAGCACCACGCCGCACTTGTGGCCGATGAAGTCGCTCACGGATCGGCGAGCGTAGCCGCGGGCGTGTCGCGTGTGGCTGCGGCAAACCGCTACGCTTTCGTTCATGTCCGCGGCCGCCGCCGATGCCTGGACGGTGCTGATCGCGCAGGCCATGCGGATGGCCGCGGTGGCCCGCACCTTGCCCATGGATGCAGCCGGAGATCGCGTCCGGCACGGCGTGCCATGGCTGGTGCAGCTGATGGCCGTGGAGCTGGCCATGGACCGCCTCGCCGAGCTGGAGCCGTCCGCCCGGCCCTACGCCCGGGATCAGGCCGAGCTGCTGCTGCAGCAGGCGGGCGCCCGGCTTGGCGAACTGTGGCATGCCGAGCCCATGCCCGGCCTCATGCTGGAGTCCATGGAGCGATCCCGGGCGGCGATCTCACGCTCGCTGTACGCAGGCCTGACCGGCCTGCGCTGGAATGGCGAGCGACCCATGGTCATCCCGGCATGGACGGAAGTCGTGCGCGAGCCGGGCGGCACGCTTGCCGTGATGGAGCCCGGCACCGTGGCCCTGCCCGGGGAGTGCGTGGCCTGGTGGACCGAGCGGGAGCCGCTGGCATGCCAGGGGTGCGTGCAGGCAAGCCTGTCGGCGCCCGTGCAGGTGTATCGCGTCTTCGATCCGGATGGGCGCTTCCTGCAGGGACGCGAGATCCCGCTGCACGAGCCGCTGATCGCGGGCATGCCCATGCTGGTGCCGCTGTGGCTGGACGGCAAGCCGGTGGGCTCGTTGCAGCGTGAACCGGTCGCGTGGCTGGCCATGCAGCGGCGCGCGGGCGTGCCTGTGCCCGCCTGATCAGGTGGACGCGAGCAGGCTGGGCAGGTGCACGGCGGGAGAAGGCTGTCGTCGCGCGGCCACGCGCATGCGGGGCGCCAGGTCGGGCGCCTGTCGCAACCACAGGTCCTGCACCAGCTCCGGTCCGTTGCACTGCTCGCTCAGGTGCAGCAGCATCAGCAGCAAGGGATCCGTGCCGGCGTCCTGCAGGCGGCGCACGAAGGCGAGCGCCTGCTCATTGGAGAGATGCCCGTGTCCGTCCATGATCCGGCGCTTCAGGTGCTCTGGCCGTGGACTGGCCTGCTGCAGGCGCGGGTCGTAGTTGCTCTCGATGCCCAGCGCCTGCACGCCCCCCATGAAGGCGAGCAGTCCTTCGGGGGCGTGTCCCAGGTCGGTGGCCCAACCCAGGTGCACGTCATGCGCCTGCACCCGGAAGGCCGTGCTGCCTTCGCGGTCGTGCGGCAGCGGCAGGGCCTCCACGTGGAACGGACCCAGTCGCAGCGGCTCCACGGCCCAGCGGACCGCCGCGTGCCCAAGCCCGGCCCTTGCGGGGATCATGCCATGCTGGGCCCGAACGACGATGGGTGGCGCGAGCAGCGTGGGCCAGGCCCGCGCCCAGCCCGTGTGCAGGTGATCCACGTCACCGTGGGTGAGCAGCACGCCGCACAGGCTCTCCAGGCACGTGCCCTCGGCCTGCAGCAATCCCTGGAGCCGTCGCGGGGAGAGTCCAAGGTCGATGAGCAGGTCATGCCGGCGTCCGTCCCCGTGCGTGGTGAGCAGGGCGGCGTTGCCGCTGCTGCCGCTGGCCAGCACGCGCAGCCGCATCAGACCCCCATGCTCGGCGCGGAGCCCCGCATGACCGTGCCCTCGCCGGGCACGATGCCGCGCTTGCTCGACGCCACGAAGGCGATGAACTCGTCCACCACCGGGTCGCCCGCACGAGTTCGCAGCTCGTCCAGGCGGGCCGGCATGGGCAGGCTGCGGCGCTGGAGCGTCTTGTAGATCCAGCGCACGGTGTCGATGTCCGACCGCGGCATGCCGGAGCGGCGCATGCCGATCACGTTGATGCTGCCGGCGATGTTGATGCCGGTCACCATGAAGAAGGGCGGCAGGTCCAGGCTGAAGCCAGTCAGGCCGCCCACGAAGGCGCCGCGCCCCACGCGGCAGAACTGGTGCACCGTGGCGTTGCCGCCCATGGTCACCTTGTCGGCCACCTCGACATGCCCGGCCAGCAGCGTGCCATTGGCGAAGATGTTCCAATCGCCGATCACGCAGTCGTGGCCGGCATGGCTGTTGGCCATGAAGTAGTTGCCCCGGCCCACCCGGGTGGGCTGATCGGTCTTGGCCCGGTCGATGGTGACGCCGCTTCGAAACACGTTCTCGTGGCCCACCACCAGTCCGGCACCCGGCTTGGCCGGATCGAAGCCAAGGTCCTGGGGCGGCATACCCAGCGTCACGCCGGGATGCAGCGTGTTGCGCTCGCCGATGGAGCAGGGGCCCTGGACGGTCACGCGATGCAGCAGACGCGTCCCGGCGCCGATGGTCACGGGCCCTGGGCATCCCTCGATCACGCAGAACGGTCCCACCTCCACATCCGCCGCCAAGGTCACGTCGCCAACGATGATCGCGGAGGGATGGATGCGTGCCATGCGAGGCGGGATTCTACGGTCGCCTGCCACCCTGGCCTTCCCTACGCTGCCACCCATGTCCTGCCTGCAGGTCCACGACCTTGGTCGCATCGACTACGCCCAGGCGATGGAGCGGCAGCGATCGCTGCACGAGCGGATCGTGGCGGCCAGGCCGGAGCCCGTCCCCATGCATCTGCTGCTGCTGGAGCATGACCCGCCGGTGATCACGGTGAGCCGGCGTCCGGGTGCGGCGGATCACGTGGTGGCCGGCGCCTGGGAACTGGACCGGCTGGGCGTGCAGCGTGTGGAGACCGACCGTGGAGGCGACGTGACCTGGCATGGCCCCGGACAGCTGGTGGCCTATCCCATCCTGGATCTGCATCGCCTGGACCTGCGTGTGCACGGTTACATGCGTTTCCTGGAGGACGCGGTGCTGTGCACGCTGGCCTGCTTTGGCGTGGCCGGGCACCGGGACGCCTCGGCCACCGGGGTGTGGGTGGGTGCGGAGGGGTCCGGGCGCAAGATCTGCGCCATGGGTGTCCGGATCAGCCGATGGGCCACGCTGCATGGACTGGCCCTGAACGTGGATCCCGACATGCGGCACTTCAGCCTGATCGTGCCGTGCGGGCTGGTGGGCCGTCCGGTCACCAGCTTGCGGCAGGAGCTGGGCGAGCGGGCGCCGACCATGGCGGACGTGAAGGCGGCGCTGGTGAACGCACTGCAGACGGCGCTGGCGGATCGGCTGGCTGCGACCGGACGCTGACTCAGTCGCGGGGCAGGTTGAGTTCCTTCAGCACGTCGTCCGTCAGGTCGATCGACTCCGGCGCCTTCAGGAAGGTCCGGCCCTGCACCTGGATCATGGCGTTGCCCAGGTCCTGCACCTCGAAGGGCGCGTCGGCGGGAATCGAGCGGTAGACCAGGTCCACCTGCCGCCGCTCGGCCACGGTGTCCACGGCCGCGGTGAGTTCGCGATAGGCACGCTCCACCTGCTCGGCCATCAGCTTGTTCTGGGCCGCCTGCATGCCCACGTTCCACTGCTGGTATCGCTCGAACAGGGCCTGCACCGCCGCCTGCCCCTGCTGAAAGTCCGGATCGTCGGGCTTCTTGTCGCCGAACCGCCCCTTGAGTTCCTCCATCTCCTTGTTGAAGGACTCGCCCTGCGAGCGAGCCTCCTCCTCGAACCGCTTGAGCTCCTCGCGGAAGCTCTCGGCCGTGAGCAGTCGCTTGAGCACCTTGTCCACGTGCACGGCCCCCATGCTCAGGGCGCGCGCGGTGGGATCGCTGCCCCACGCCGGTCGACCGGCCTCGTTCACCAGCTTCAGCGTGCCCTTGGATCCCTCGATCAGCACCGACTGGGCAGGGCCCAGATCGGTGGCCGGCATGGACCGGGCCACGGCGGGCGAGGGGCGGGTGAACTGGGCGGCGGCGAAGCCGGCGGCCAGCAGCAGGGCGGGAACGAGCGTGGGGAGCGTTCGCTTCATGGCGGCGAGTCTACGCCGCCGGACCGATCAGTCGCCCTGGTCCAGGATCGCCATGAAGGCCTCCTGCGGAATGGTGACCATGCCCACGGTCTTCATCCGCTTCTTGCCTTCCTTCTGCTTCTCCAGCAGCTTGCGCTTGCGGCTCACGTCGCCGCCGTAGCACTTGGCCAGCACGTTCTTGCGCAGGGCCTTGATGCTCTCGCGGGCGATGATGCGTCCGCCGATCGCCGCCTGCAGCGGAATCTCGAACTGGTGCCGGTCGATCTGCTTCTTCAGCTTCTCCAGGATCACGCGGCTGCGGTGCTCGGCCAGGTTGCGGTGGGTGATCAGGCTCAGCGCCTCCACCGGCTCCCCGTTCACCAGGATGCTCACCTTGACCAGGTCGTCCTGCCGGAACCCGATCAGCTCGTAGTCCATGGTGCCGTATCCGCGGGTGATGGACTTCAGCTTGTCGTAGAAGTCGTAGATGATCTCGGCCAGCGGCAGCTCGTAGTCCAGGATCTGCCGCGTGTCGCTCAGGAACCGCTGGCTCTTGAACATGCCGCGGCGGGCGTCGCAGAGCTTCATCAGGTCGCCGATGTTCTCGTTGGGGCAGATGATCTCGATCTTGACGATCGGCTCCAGGATGCCCGCCACGTGGCTCATGTCGGGCAGGTCGGCGGGATTGTGGATCTCCAGCTCGGTGCCGTCGTTCATGGCCACGCGGTAGGTCACGGTGGGGGCGGTCTGCACCACCTCCACGTTGCCCTCGCGCTCCAGGCGTTCCTGGATGATGTCCATGTGCAGCAGGCCCAGGAAGCCGCAGCGGAACCCAAAGCCCAGCGCCTCGGAGTGCTGCACCTCAAAGGTGAAGCTGGCGTCGTTCAGGCGCAGCTTCTCGATCGCCTCGCGCAGGGCCTCAAAGTCCCCCTTCTTGCCGGTGCCGCCATCGGCGCCGCTGCTGGCGGGGTAGAAGTCGCAGAACACCATCTGCTTGGGCTCCTGGTAGCCCGGCAACGGCTCGGCGGCGGGGTCGTTCTCCAGCGTGATGGTGTCGCCCACACGCACGTCGGCCAGCGTCTTGATGCTGGCGGCCAGGTAGCCCACCTCGGCGTGGCCGAAGCGTTCGGCCTTGCGCGGGAAGGGGGTGTTGCGGCCCAGTTCGGTCACCGTGAAGGTGCGGCCGGTGCCCATCATGCGGATCTTGTCGCCGGCCTTGATGCTGCCGTCGAACACGCGGAAGTACACCACCACGCCCTTGTAGTCGTCATAGACGCTGTCGAAGATGAGTGCCCGCAGCTTGTCCGTCCTCGGCGGTGGCGGGCTGGGCAACTTCTCGCAGATGGCGTCGAGCAGCTCCTGGATGCCCTGCCCGGTCTTGGCGCTCACCAGGATGCAGTCCTCGGCCTTCAGGCCCAGCACCTGCTCGATCTCCATGGCCACGCCGTCGGGGTTCGCCGCGGGCAGGTCGATCTTGTTGATGACCGGGATCAGTTCCAGGTTGTTGCCCACGGCCAGGTAGGCGTTGGCCACGGTCTGGGCCTGCACGCCCTGCGTGCTGTCCACCACCAGCACGGCCCCCTCGCAGGCGGTCAGGGCACGGCTGACCTCGTAGGCAAAGTCCACGTGGCCGGGCGTGTCGATGAAGTTGAGCTGGTAGGTCTGGCCCTTGTACACGTGCTGCACCGTGACGGCGCTGGCCTTGATGGTGATGCCGCGCTCGCGCTCCAGGTCCATGCTGTCCAGCAGCTGGGCCCGCGCCTCGCGGTCACTGACCGCCTTGGTGGCCTGCAGCAGCCGGTCGGCAAGCGTGCTCTTGCCGTGGTCGATGTGGGCGATGATGGAGAAGTTGCGGATGGGCACGGGGAGGCGGCTCGCGGAGCCCCACACTCTAGCCGCAAACCCGTGCCGAATCCCGAGGTGGCGAAAGGGCCGCGCCGCATTCCGTGCAGGTGGCCGGCCTCTGGGGGGGAAGCCGGTGGCCGCAACGCTCGCACATGGGCATGCCGCGGCGTCCGAACTCCCGGCGCACGAACGGGGCGTACCAGCGCTGCATGGAGTAGACGAAGAACAGGTGCTGCACCAGAAGCCAGAGCGCCACGGCCCCGACGAATCCCAGAAGCCACGCCATGGTTCCGGCCCGGCGCAGGTCCAGGTGGGCGAACAGCAGCCGCAGGGCCAGGAAGAACGCCAGCGTGGGCAGCACCGCCACGGCGCTCGAGACCAGCAGCACCACCGGGTCCATCAGCATGCGCACATTGGCCCAGAGGTGGATGCGGAACCGCTCCACCAGGGGAACGTGGACGGGCTCATGCAGGCGCATCCAGAGCCCCCAGTGTCGCTGGGGAAGCCGGCCATCGGAGCGGACGCGCTCACGTTCCGCCGGCGACAGGTCAAAGTCGTCCTGTGGCGCCATGCCGCGAGCCGCGCTCAGTGACCGCGCCGCGCGACCGGCAGGGACACGCGACGGGTCATCTCGTCCTCCAGGCGCGCGACCAGGTCGTACTCCGTGGCCTCGGTCACCACGCCGTCCACCAGCTCGCCGGGGCTGAGCGGACGCCTGGCGATCACGCGGGTCACGCTGTCCACCTGCGGAGCCTGAAAGGTGGCCCTGGCCAGCCAGACCCGCTCGCCCTTGCCCGCCTCGTTCTCGGCGTCGGGACCCTCGATCAGCAGATGCAGCTTGCGCTGCTCGGCGGCCATCGTCTCGTTGCGCTCGAAGACGATCTCCTGCTGCAGCAGCATCAGGGCTTCCTCGCGGCGAGCGGCTTCCTCGGGCGGCACGTGCAGCCTGCCGTCGCCGTGCATGGTGCCGCTGGGCGTGCCCTCCTCGGGGCTGTACCGGAAGCACCCCACCATGTCGAAGCGGTTCTGGCGCACGAAGTCCATCAGATCCTCGAAGTCCGCCTCGGTCTCGCCGGGGTGTCCCACGATGAAGGTGGTGCGAAGGGCGATGCCCGGCACGCGCTCCCGCAGCTTCCGCAGCAGTTGCTGCGTGTGCGCGGCCGTGGTGCGCCGCCGCATGAGCTCGAGCATGCGGTCGCTGGCGTGCTGCAGCGGCATGTCGATGTACTTCAGCACGTTCGGAAGCCG
>Ga0169931_10012004_pt1 | contig 12092 bp, 12 predicted proteins | sample Kivu_15m_20L_FD_129675 | JGI IMG/M metagenome (GOLD analysis project Ga0169931, IMG submission 129675) | Freshwater microbial communities from Lake Kivu, Western Province, Rwanda to study Microbial Dark Matter (Phase II) - Kivu_15m_20L... | ecosystem: Environmental > Aquatic > Freshwater > Lake...
CGCCACCTTCAGCATGCCTAACGACGTGAAGCTCACCACCTTCGTGGCTGGCCTGCGTGGCAGTCAGGTTATTCAGGGCGATGCGCCGGCCATGCGCCGCGCCGGCACCGCGCCCTTCGTGATTGTGCGTCGTGCCGGCGGCGACAGCGTTTTCGTCGCGGTGCATCAAGTGCACTGTGGTCAAAGTCCCAAGATCCTCGACCTTGAACTGCTCCCGACCGACTCGCCCGAGTGCGTCGCGTTCAAGGTGACCACTCCCAACCGGGTCGACACCGTCGTTTCCAACGCGGACCGCACAAAAACCTATACGGTGGACGGCGGCATCCAGGTGCGCGCGCTCTTCGCGCACATGGCCAACTCCCCGCAGACCTCCAACAACTGGGACTACATGGTCGACGGTGACCTTCTGCACACGCCGCGCTCTGTGATCGATGGCGAGGTCTCATTCGCCGGCTCTGTCGCGGACACCCGCAGCGCGGAGGCGGGCGAGGGCCCTGATGGCCTCGTGCTCGGCGCCCCGATCCCCGCAGGCACCCCGTTGGCGGGTCTGCCGGTGATCGTCGACTTGGCTGGTCAGATGTCTTGGGCCTACCGCATCACCGGCATCGACAGCAGCAGCCGCGCGCCGGCGGTCTTGATCGGCAACGAGCCGGGCTTCGACATCCGCCGTGGCGTCGTGAAGCAGACCTGCTTCCCGAATTGGGGCTTCCCCGGCTCAGCGACCTACCGCATCCCCGGCACCGCGCTCATGCAGCCGGCGGCTGCGGGGGCGTGGAGTCTCACGCAGACCGGCACCGCGGTCGGAAGCACTGTGGCAGGCAGCAAGCCGTCGTGCCAGTGATGCGGGCTCTCGTACCAGTCAATTGTGCGCCGAAGCCCTTCCGCGAGGCTGGTCCGCGCACATCAGCCCGGCCGCGCACCCGCACCATTGTGAGGCAGTGCCGCGGCTGGTCATCGGGGCGCGTGATGCTCGGCGTCACCACGCAGCGATGTCCAGCCACCCGCGGTGCCAGCCCGGCGAGGTCGCAGATGAACATCTCCGAGTCCGTGCCCAGGATGAACAGGTCTCGCCCGGTGATGCGCCTGGCGGCGCGGACCACCCCCTCAGCGCAGTTGTCGACGAAGAGGAAATCGCGCATTTTGGCGCCAATGCCCCAGCTCATCGCCTCCTAGCGCTTCGCCTCGCGCGCCTGGACAGACTTGCAGGTCAGCGCGTCGATGATGCGCATGTCGCGGAGCTCAGGCATGGTGGTGGCGCGGCGTCCGGTCCGGGCAGGCAAGGCCGCTTCGCAGCTAGACTGTGTGGTGAGAGACTCCGCGGCGACCGTGCCGTTGGCGCTCACGGCGATCCGAGGCTCATTCGATGAAGAAGTCGCTGATCACTGGCATCAAATGGGGTTGCAGGAGCGCCCCTTCCCGGGAAACCTCGACGGCATCGTGCGCATGATGATCGACCACGACTTGGAGCTGGCGAGGCAGGAGCACACGCTTGTCGGCGCCGGCCACCCGCGCATGCGCGCGTGATATGCCTGTGAGATCAACCCCAACCCGAATGATCACTCCATGAACGACGCCCCCTACCGAATCTGCGCGCGCTGCGTGATGGACTCCACCGACCCGAACATTGTCTTCGACGAGGCTGGCGTCTGCAACTACTGCACCGACTGGCTTGAGCGCATCCGCACCGAGACCTATCTCGACGACCCAGTGCGTAACATCAATTCCTTGGTGAAGCGCATTAAGGAGACGGGCAAGGGGCGCGAGTTCGACTGCATCATCGGCGTGAGCGGTGGCGTGGACAGCACCTACGTGGCCTGGTTGGTGAAACACTACGGTCTGCGACCGCTGGCCGTGCACCTGGACAACGGCTGGAACTCCGAGCTCGCCGTCGACAACATCACGCGCGCGCTCACCACGCTTGGCATCGAGCTCTACACCCACGTCATCGATTGGGAGGAGTTCCGAGACCTGCAGATGTCCTTCTTCAGGGCCTCGGTGACGAACATCGAGATCGCCACAGACCACGGCATTAATGCCATCCTACAGCGTATGGCCGCGAAGCACGGCGTGAAGTACATCATCAACGGCGGCAACATCCGCGGCGAGGGCATCTACCCCAAGTCGTGGGGCTGGTACAACCTCGACCTGCGCCATCTCCGCGCGATCCACCGCCGCTTCGGCACCATCCCGCTAAGGACCTTTCCGCAGATCTCGCTGGCGCGCTTCTCCTGGAACACCTTTGTGCTGGGCATCCGCAGCACGCCGATCCTCAACTACGTGGACTACAACCGTCCCAAGGCGGAGCAACTCCTCAAGGACGAGCTGGGCTGGCGCCCGTACGGCGGCAAGCACTACGAGTCGATTTTCACACGCTTCTTCCAAGGCTACATCCTGCCGCGGAAGTTCCATGTCGACAAGCGCCGCCCGCACTTGGCGACGCTGGTCGCTGGTGGCGACGTGACCCGCGAGTACGCGCTGGAGCAGTTGTGCCGTGATCCCTACGCGGACGCGGACTTCGAGTCGGATCTGGAGTTCTGCATCAAGAAGCTGCAGTTCACGCGCGAGAGCTTCGAGCAGTACATGCGCGAGCCCCCGAGGTCGCACCGCGACTACCCCACCAACGCGTGGTTCTTCGAGGGAATGCCGGGCCTCAAGCGCTGGGCCAAGAAGCTGGCGATGCGGATGTGAGCACAGCGGGAAGCCGCGGAAGGCCGCGGAAGGCGTGCCAGACAATGCGCGACTGTGGCCGCACCACAACCCATCCCGTAATCAGGATCACCAGCACATAGGTGCGCAGCCCCTGGTTGGCCACGTACCACTCCTCGAGCGCGCCCTTGTACGGGGCGATCACCTCGTCGTAGAAGCGCACCGGGTCCTTGCTGGCATGCAGTGCCTCCTCCTCGTCGCGGAAGACGATGGAGCCGATGCCGGAGAGGCCCGGGCGCACCTTCATGATCGCGGCCTTCGAGGAGTCGGGGAAGGCGTCGAAGCAGCGCCGCGTCTGCGGGCGCGGGCCGACGACGCTCATGTCGCCGAAGAGGATGTTCAGCAGCTGCGGCAGCTCGTTGATCTTGGTCTTGCGCAGGAACCTGCCCATCGGCAGGATGCGCGGATCGTTCTTGATCGTGATCGTGCCAGTCCCGATGTTCGGGCTGTTCTTGAGCATGGTCGCGAACTTGAAAAGCCGGAAGGGCGTGCCGCCGCGACCGATGCGCTCCTGGAAGTAAAAGACCTCGTGCTCCCCCGTGAGCAGCAGGATGATCACGATGGGGACCAGCAGCGGCGACAGCACGAGTAGCGCCAGCAGGGAGAGGAGGATGTCCAGGAGCCGCTGCATCGTCACATCCTCGCGTCCAGGAACTTCCCGGTTTCGCGGTGGTTGAACTCCGGGATCATCCGGTTGAAGAGGTTGATCATCTCGCCGCGCGTCCACGCGCCGCGGCGGAGCATTCCCTGGATTTCCTCAATGAATACGCCCAGAATGCGCCCGTCGAACTCCGCGCGGTTGCGGATGACGCCGATGGCGTCGAAGCGCGCCATGTCCAGGTCCTCCCGGTCGGTGAAGAACTCCTCAAAGTCCTTCTCGCCGGTGGTGTCGCTGGAGAAGAAGTAGCATGGCCATCTTCTCTGCGGGATGAGCTCGGCGGCTCGGCCGCGCGCCTCGTCCTCGCTGGCGCACTCGAAGGGCTCGTAGCCCAGCCCCTGCAGGTAGCGCACGGCGATGTCGCTGAACTTCGTCAGGCGCAGCGCGTCGCTCATCTTCGGGAAGAAGATGTCGCGGTTCTCACCCAGCAGGCAGGACATCAGGCACAGCTCGCCCGACTCCTGCGGGGTAACGAAGTAGCGCCGTACGTCGCAGGGAGCGGACAGGGGCTGCCGCTTGGTGAAGCGCTGGTTGAAGCCGTGTAACAGCGACCCGTCGGAGAAGGCGACGTTGGCGAAGCGCGCCGTGCTGATCGGCGTGTCCAGGCTCTCGCGCATCAGGAACATCTCCATGATGCGCTTGCTGGCGCCCATCATGTTGACGGGGTTGGCGGCCTTGTCGGTACTGACGCAGAAGTACTTGCTGGCGCCCTTGGCGCGCGCGGCAGCGAGTGTGGAGACGGTGTTGAGCACGTTGACACGCACCAGGCGCATCAGCGTGTATGGGTCCCTTTCGCTGCGCACGTGCTTGAGCGCGGACAGGTTGAGGACGTAGTCGTAGCCCTCGGCGGCGCCTATGAAGGCGTCGAACTCCGCCGAGCCGCAGTCGATCGCGAAGGTGCTGAAGTCGCCCTCGATGTAGCCCAGCGTGCTGCGGATGTCGCGCACCAGCTCGACCATGTTGTTCTCGCTGATGTCGACGACATGCAGCGCGCGCGGACGGCGGCGGAAGATCTCGCGCGTGACGGCCTGGCCGATGCTGCCCGCGCCGCCGATGACCAGGAAGCGCCCGCCGGCGACGAGCTCGCCCAGGCGCGCCTCGTGGCGGCGGACGTCGGCGTCGAAGAGCGGGGCGGATCGGCCGATGATCTCGAGGACATTCATGGATGCAGCCCCCCGAAGTCGGAGGCGGGTACGCTGGAGGGGAGGTTGATGAGGCGCTCCTCGAGCCAGCGCGACTCGGCGAGGCCGTCGTGGCCGAAACCCCGGAACATCGGCAGGTCGCACATCAGGCGCCAGGCCGGGCGCGTCATCACGCCCTGTGCGTTGGTGTCGCGCAGCACCGCGTCGCGCTCCTCCTTGGAGCCGACTAGGATGGCGTTGAGCCAGTAGTTGCTGACGGTGCCCGCGGGCGCCTCGGCGAACTGGACGCCCGTGCGCGCGCAGAGTGCGCGCCAGCGCGCGGCGACTCGAGCCTTGGAATCGAGCATCGCCGGCAGCAGCTCCATCTGCGCGCAGCCGAGCGCCGCGTTCAGGTTGGGCAGGCGGTAGTTGTAGCCCGTCTCGTCGTGGAAGAACTCGAAGGGATGCGGCCGCTTGGCGGTCGTGGTCAGGTGCTTGGCGCGCGCGGCGACCTGCGGGTCGTCGGTCACGATCATGCCGCCGCCGCCGGTGGTGATGGTCTTGTTGCCGTTGAAGCTCAGCGTCCCTAGGCGGCCGAAGCGCCCGGTGTGCACGCCGTCCACGCTGCTGCCTAGCGACTCCGCGGCGTCCTCCACCAGCGGGATGCCCCATTCGGCGCACAGGGCGGCGATCTCGCGGATGCGGCAGGGGTGGCCGAAGGTGTGCATCGGCACGCACGCGGCGATGCGGCGGCCGCTGGCGCGCTCGGTCGCGCCGCCGTCGGCGTGCTGCGCGTTGCCCTGGAGCCAGCGGCGCACCGCCTGCGGGGACATGCCCATCGTGTCGCGGTCCACGTCGACGAAGCGCGGCTGCGCCCCGATGTAGGAGATCGCGTTGCACGTCGCGATGAAGGTGAGCGCCTGGGAAAGGACGATGTCACCCTCTCGCACACCCACCAGCTCCAGCGCGACATGCAGCGCCGCGGTGCCGTTGACGCAGGCGATGCCGTGCTTCGCGCCGACGAACTCCGCGACCATACGCTCGAAGTCGGCGACGCGCTGGCCGACCGATGAGACGAAGTTCGAGTCGATGCACTCTGTCAGGTACTTCTTCTCATTGCCGACGAAGACCGGGCGGTGAAGCGGGATTGGGCCGTCGCCGTAGATGGCGTGGGCCTCCTGGACGATGGCGGCGGCGGCCGGATGGAGGACGCTCATGGTTGCGATCCTGCGGGCAGGGGTGCGGCGCCGCCGCGCGACTGCGCGACGGTCTCCTCGAGCACGCGCCGCAGATGCGCGGCGAGCGCGTCGCGGCTGAACTCTCCCGCGGCCAGCCGGCGCGAGCGCTCCGCGGCGCCCTCGAGCCACGCGCGGTCGCGCAGCTTCGCGCAGAGCTGCCGCGCGCCCAGCGCCGCGTCGTCGTCCATCACGATGCCGATGTCGTGCTCGGCGGCGATGCGCGTCTGGAAGCCCTCGAAGTTGTTGCCAGTGGGCTTGCCCCCGGCCATCGCGTCGAAGAACTTGTTCTGCACCGCGTCCTTGCTCACCGACTTGGGGCCGATGAGGCACATGAGCAGGTCGGAGTCGATCACCCAGTGCGCCAGCTCGTTCTTGGGCATCGCCGGCAGCATGAAGAAGCTGATGTCTAGCACGCCCGCCTGGCGAGCCTGCTCGCGCACAGCCTCCCATTCGCCGCCGCCGCCGATGATCACGAACCGCACATCGGGGTCGATGGTTCGGCACGCCTTGGCGACGTCGACGAGGTAACCCACGCCGTTGACGCGGCCGACCGCGCCGGGATAAATGACCATCGGGCGGTCGCTCAGCCAGGCGTGCTTGCGGCGCGGGGAATGCGCGGGATCCGGCGCGCCGCCGAATATGGAGTTGTCGCAGCCGTTGGGGATGACCGTAATTTTGGAGGCGGGCACGCCCTTGGCGACGATGTCGTCGCGCATGCCGGGCGCGAGTGCCACGATGTGACTCGCGCGGCGGTAGGCGAAGGACTCAAGCATCCGCGCGAGCTTCACCAGCGCCGGGTTGCGCAGGATGCCCATCGCGATGGGTACGTCCGGCCACATGTCGCGTACCTCGAAGACCATCGGCACGCCCATGCGCCACGAGGCCCACGCGCCGGGGATTGCGATCGTCAGCGGCGTCGAGGTCGCGTAGACCACGTCGCCCTTGAGCGTCGCGGCCTTGCGCGCCGCGCCCACGGCAAAGCGCAGGAAGGCGCCGATGCGCTGCGTGAAGGACATCTTGTTCGAGTAGGGGACGGGGAGCCAGTGGACCTCGATCCCGTCCTCGTTGGTCGTGTACCAGCCGGTTCGGTCGGTCGGAAGGCGATACGAGGCGACCATCGAGACGCGGTGCCCCGCGGCAACCAGGCGGCGCGCCATCTCGTACGAGCGCGTGCCGTCGGGCATGCTCGGGGTCGCGAAGTACTGGTGCAGGTAGACGATGTGCATCACCGGTCAGCCCTTGTGGGCGCCTCCTTCGGTCCCCGCGGGAGCAGGGCAGAGGCAGTGCAGCAGCCGGTCCCAGGCGGCGCACGCGTCCTGCATGGAGTAGCGACGCTCAAGCGTCTCGCGGCCGCGGCGGCCCAGCTGTGCGGCCAGCGCGGGGTCGGCGCGCAGCTTCGCGACGGCGTCCAGCAGCAGGTCCGCGCGCCCGTTGGCGACGACGAAGCCGCAGCGCTCTGCGTCGATGACGCGCGCGACCTCGCTGGAGGTGGGGCCAACAAAGACCACCGGCCGCGCCGCGGCGAGTACGCCGTAGAACTTGCTCGGGAGGATCACGCCCTCGAAGCCTGGCACCATCAGCACCAGGTGCATGTCGCCCAGCGCGATCAGCTCGCCCAGCGCGCTGCGCGGCTGGTAGGGCTTCATGAGAACGTTGCGGATGCCATGGCTCGCGACGAATTCCTCCATCGTGGGCTTGGCGATGCCGTCGCCGACGATGACCCAGCGGACGCGGTCGTCGTCCTTGAGCGCCAGCATCGCCTGCTTCACAGTGTTGACGTCGTGGCCCAGGCCGTAGTTGCCGGAGTACTGGATGACGAAGCGGTCGCCGATGTCCCACTCCTTGCGGAAGCGGTTGAGCGCAGCGGTGGAAGCTGGCGTCGGCCGCGCCATGGGATCCTTCGCCGCCTGCGCGCCATCGGCGTGCGGCAGGGGCGAATCCACGATTTCCGTTGGGTCCGACCAAGGATGGATCAGCTCCACCTTGTCGGCCCGGACCCCCTTGGCCAGGACGCGCTCGCGCATGCACCGCCCAAGCACCACCACGCGGTCCGCCTGCCGCAGGCAGAAGCCGTCGAGCGCCCTGAAGAAGCGGTGTCCGAGCCCTCCGCGCTTGATGATGCCCGCTTCCACCGGAAGATCCGGATACAGGTCCATCGTCCAGAAGACGAACTTGCTGCCGCGCAGCCACGCGAGCGCCGCGCCGACCAGCGCCACGAAGGGGGGCGTCGTCAGGCAGACCACGACATCCTGCCGGGGCAGCGTCAGTGCCTTGAGGAGACAGGCCACGTTGAAGCGGAGATAGTCGATGGAACGCGTTCCCAGGCCACGCTTCTCGAAGAAGTTGCTGGAAACGCGCATGACTTTCACTCCGTCGACGCTCTGGCGCGCGGGGAGCGTTGCACCCGGCTTGCCGTAGAGGCTGCGCGAGGCGAGCACGGTGATCTCGTCACCCTCGCCTGCGAGGTGCTTGGCCAGGTCGTGCGCCTGTTGCGCCGTCGCGACCACGTCGGGCCAGAAGCTCTGGTTGATGAAGAGGATCCGCAGCGGGCGACTGTGCGGCAGGTTCGGATTCGCGGATCCCGTGGTCAACGCACGCGCCTCAGCAGGGGCCTGGGGGCGTCGGCGTGGCGCACGCGCAGGTTTATGAAGGGTCGGCGGAGCATGGGCGGTCGGGTGAGCGTTCGCCTGTCGCTGGGAGCGACCTGAGGCGAGTGCGTCCGCTTGGGCCGAACCGGGCGATCAATATCGGCTCTCAGGCGAGCTACCATCGGAGACATTTTATCTGCATCGGCCGCCCGCGGCCGCATCTTTCGTGAATGTGTCACCTGTAGACTGACGTTCGTCTAGGAAGCGTGATTCGCCCGCACCGCGTGTCGTGGCACGTTTTACCATGCCGTTCATCCCGCCTACCAACCGCCGGTCTGCGTCGAGCTGGATCTTCGCTGCCGCGGTACTCCGCGCCGCGGGAGCGCAGGCGCGATGAACCGCACAGCGGGCAGTTCCGAGAAGCGAGAGATCGGCGCGATGGAGCGCTATCTCCAGGTTGCCGAGCTGCACTCGAGCTGCATTGCGGGCGGATTCCTGCGCAGTCTGGGCACGCGATTCCTTTCGGTCGTGTACCGCTGCATCGACGAACATCCGGAGGCGGTGCTCCTCACGGAAGCTAAGGATGGCGAGGTGGTCGGGTTTGTGGCTGGCACCACCGGCCGCGTGCCGCTGCGCAGCCTCCTGATGCGTCATCCCGTGCTTGTTCTGTGGACGCTCGCCCCCTCGCTGCTCTCATTGCGGACGTTGAAGGGGATCTTCTCGGTCGCGAAGTACGCTGGAAATTCGTCTACCGGCTCGGAGGGCTGGCCGCGAGCCGAGCTGCTGAGCATCGCGGTGTATCCCGCGCACCGCGGCAGCGGCATCTCCGAACGGCTCTTCCACGATCTCGAACAGGCCTTCGCCGACGCGCAGGTCGAGCAGTTCCGCATCGTCGTCGGCGCGTCGCTCGAGCCCGCGCTGCGCTACTACGCGCGCATGGGCTGCGAGGAAGTTGGGCGGCTCGAGCTGCACGGCTCTGCGCAGTCGATCGTCCTCGCACGGCGCCTCCCAGGCGCTCACTCCACCCCGAACGCGCGCTCCCACATTGCGGCCGAGTAAAGCCGCCACCGCACCGAATGGTGCAGCCGCGAGAACCCCTGCTCCGCGACGCCCGGGCGCGCGTACTCCGCGACCAGCCGCGAGCCAGCGACCGCGGCGCGCATCGCCGCGTCATGGTGGGCGAGCCAGGTGCGCGTGGGCGCCTCGAAGCCGATCTTCCAGCGGCGCCAGACGACCTCCGTGGGCAGCGTCCCCTCCATGCAGCGGCGCAGCACCCACTTGGTCCAGCCCTCGCGGAACTTCGCGCCGGGTGCTAGCGCCAGCGCCGCCTCGACGCTGCGCCAGTCCAGGAAGGGCAGGCGCGTCTACACCGCGAAGCGCATGGAGTTGCGGTCCTCGAAGCGCAGCAGCGGAGGCAGCGAGGTGCGCGCAAGGTCTAGCCGCTGAAGCGCGTCGAGGTCGCTCATCGTGCGCGCCTCCTGCTCGACGATCTCCGGCAGTGGCGGCATCTCTCGCGCCCATCTCGCGCGCAGGCGCAGCTTCCAGCGCACCACCGTCGGCGAGCCCTGCACGAGCAGGTTCAGCAGCAGGCGCGCCGTCCTCACCTGCGCGCCGTTGCGGCGGCAGGCACCCATCTCGCGCAGCATCGCGCCTAGCCCCTGCGCGCGCCAACGCTGCAGCATGAAGGCCGCGAAGTAGCGCCGGTAGCCAAGCAGCGTCTCGTCACCGCCCTGTCCGTCCAGCAGCACCGGGATGCCCTGCTCGCGCGCGGTGCGCATCACGAACCACTGCATGCAGATCGACGGGCCGCCGAAGGGCTCCTATTGCGTGCGCACCACATCCTCGATCGTCGCCGCGAAGTCCGCGGCGCTCGGGCGGATCGTGATCCAGTCGAGCCCGCTGCGCTGCGCGACCGCGCCGGCGAAGGGGGTCTCGTCGTTGCCGGGCTCCTCGCTCACCGCCGTGATCGCGCGGAAGCGCTCGCCGCGCGCTGCACGGTAAGGCTCGGAGGCGAGCGCCGCGACCGCGCTGGAATCCAGCCCGCCGCTGAGGCAGGTGCCCACCGGGACATCCGCGCGCAGGCGCAGGGAGACTGCCTCGCGCAGGCGCTCGCCGTACGCAGCGGCGGCGGCCTCGGGATCGAGCGCCGCAAGCCCGTCGGGATGGCCGATCTCGTACTCGCGGCGGACCTCGCAGGCGCCGCTGCGCAGGTCGATGGTCAGCGACTGCCCGCCGGGGAGCTTCTCGATGCCCTCGAAGAAGGTGCGTTCCACCGGTTCGTCGATGCCAGCGAAGAGAAAGCCCTCGAGCGTCGCCCGGTCCGCGCGCACGCGCGGCAGCAGCGGCAGAAGCTGCGCCGGCTCGGAACCGAAGGCCAGCCACGCGCCCAGTCGCGCGAAGCAGAAGGGCTTCACGCCGAAGCGGTCCCGCGAGCAGAAGACCGTCTGCGTGCGCGCGTCGTGGATCGCGAAGGCCCACATGCCGTTGCAACGGTCCACGCAGCGCGGGCCCCACTGTTCGTACGCGGCCAGCAGCACCTCGGTGTCGGTGCCGGTGCGGAAGCGGTGGCCGAGCGCGCGCAGCTCGTCGCGCAGCTCGAGGTAGTTGTAGATCTCGCCGTTAAAGGTGATCGAGAGCGTTCCGTCGGCGCTCTCCATTGGCTGGCGTCCCTCGGGGGAGAGGTCCAGAATCGCCAGGCGCCGGTGGCCGAAGGCGACGCTCCCGCGCAGCACTGTCCCCGCGCCGTCGGGGCCGCGGTGCGCGACTGCCGCGGTCATCGACTCCACGACGCGGAGGTCCGGCGCGGAGCCGTCGAGGGCGATGAGTCCGGAAATGCCGCACATGACGGCGCGATCCTAACGCGCCTGTGCGCGCGGCCGCTGCGGATAACTTCGGCGACCCGCGGCGCCGACTTAAGTTCGGGCGATGGCGAGCCGATATTTCCGTAAAGCGCTACAGTCAGGGGACTCCCGGCCGCGCCACGACCTCGCCGCCGCGGCGTCCTCAAGACGAACCAGAGAGCGTCCTCGATGACCACTACCCAGCCCACGCCGAGGAAGTTCGCCCTGATCGGGGCAGCCGGTTACATCGCCCCGCGCCACATGAAGGCGATTAAGGAGACCGGCAACGACCTCGTCGCCGCCTTCGATCCTAACGATAGTGTCGGGATCATCGACAGCCACTTCCCGCAGGCGCACTTCTTCACCGAGTTCGAGCGCTTCGACCGCCACGTGGAGAAGCTGCGCCGCAAGGGCGAGAAGATCGACTACGTCAGCATCTGCTCCCCGAACTACCTGCACGACGCGCACATCCGCTTCGCGCTGCGCAACGGCGCGCATGCCATCTGCGAGAAGCCCATCGTGCTCAACCCCTGGAACGTGGACGCACTGGAGGAGCTCCAGGCCGAGACCGGCAAGCGTATCTACACTATCCTGCAGCTGCGCCTGCATCCGGCGATCATCGCGCTGCGCGAGAAGTTCGCCGCCGCGAGGGGCAAAACCGACGTGGACATCGCCTACATCACTTCGCGTGGCCGCTGGTACCACCAGAGCTGGAAGGGGGACGTGAGCAAGTCCGGCGGTATTGCCACAAACATCGGCGTGCACTTTTTCGACATGCTCTCGTGGATCTTTGGCGCGCAGTGCGGCTCGAAGGTGCACCTGCGCAACGACGACTGCGCGGCGGGCGTGCTGGAGTTGGAGCGTGCGCGCGTGCGCTGGTTCCTTTCCATCAATGCGGAGCACCTGCCAGCGGAGCAGAAGGCGAAGGGGCAGCGCACCTA
>Ga0169931_10012005_pt1 | contig 12091 bp, 12 predicted proteins | sample Kivu_15m_20L_FD_129675 | JGI IMG/M metagenome (GOLD analysis project Ga0169931, IMG submission 129675) | Freshwater microbial communities from Lake Kivu, Western Province, Rwanda to study Microbial Dark Matter (Phase II) - Kivu_15m_20L... | ecosystem: Environmental > Aquatic > Freshwater > Lake...
ACTAAATAGAAAATTGAGTTTTTGTGTTAGTGTCATTACAAAACTAATTAAATATTTTTTGTAATTTTTCGCTAAATTCTAATAAAGCAAAATCATCAAATTTTTTAGAGATGACCTGTAAACCAAATGGTAAATTATTATTATCAGTGAATAAAGGAATTGTTATTGATGGATAACCTAAAAATGTCCAAATAAGACAAGTATCATCAATTTCATTACACCCTATTTTAGGTGCAGGTGTTGCTGTAGACGGAATAATGATAAAATCAAGGTCTTCAAATATTTTATTCATTTTTCTAATTAAAAAAGGCTGTTTTTGTGCAATATTTATATAATGTTCTGCTGTTATTTCTTCGCCTTTTTTAATCATTTCAACCATTATTTTACTAACCTTTTGAGTTTGTTTCATTTCATTTTTGAAATAATAAGAGAGTGATTTAGAATACATTTCTTCGTGAATCAAATGTATGTCATTTAAAAAATCAATGCCATCTATGTCAAATAAATCGTACGATTTTGCAAGTATATTTTTTACAACTTCGAAATCAGTCATGACCTCATTTGAAAAATTCTTTATTATATCTATTGAACTATCTATTAATCCTATTTTGAATTTAGAATTTTTTTTCTTATATTTTTCTAAGTTTTCAAAAAAAAGATTTGAATAAGGATAATCTTTACCATTTTGAAATAAATGACTAAATGATTTTTGTATCCCATATATATCAGCAGAAAGAAAACCAATTGTATCAAATGTGTCATTTGTTTTTAGTACTCCTGTTCTATCTATTGCACCAAAAGACGGTTTAAAACCATAAATTCCACAAAAACTAGCGGGTCTAATAATTGACCCAGCGGTTTGAGTTCCAAGTGAAATTGGAAGCGCTCCACATGCAACAGCAACAGCAGAACCTGATGAAGAAGTGCCAGTAATATGATTAATATTATATGGATTTAAAGTCTTACCCGGACTAATAAAATGTACGGCAAATTCAGCAGTAGTAGTCTTTGAAAAAACAATTCCTCCATTTAATAAAATATTGTCAATTACCCTTGCGTTATTGCCCGCCTTAAATCCGTTCCAAAGTTCACTACCCATTGAGGTAGGTAAATGTTTTGTGTTGAAAACATCTTTAACTCCAAATGGTATATAAGCTAAACTTCCAATTCCATTATTATTATTTAGTTGTTCGAATATGAAATCTTCATCGAATGACTCAGTAAATCCATATGTTTTATCTAAATTGATATATTTATCAATGAAAACACTGAAAAATGATTGAATCTCCTTTGATTTTAATTTAGAAATTTCATTTTCCAAATTTTCAAAATTTGTACTTTTACGACTTTGTAGATTAATCATGTTAGCTATTTATTTAATTTAGAAGCATAAGCGCTTTTGTTTCTTGCTTCTAAAAGAATTTCTTCGTATTCTTTTTCTGTAAGATTCGTTATTTTTAAATAATAATCAAGAGCATGTGGCCTTTGAGTATCATATTTTTTTGAAATCTCTATTCCCTCTTCCCTTGTAATTAGCCCCCTTCTAATATCGTCAGAAGCTTGTATTGTAGCTCGACCAATTCCTCTTTTAATAAAATTAGAGTAATCATGAACTCCAGCCATTATACATTCGTTACTTTTATATCCTTTAAAAGTATTTTCAACTTTTGAATTCATCCAGTTAAATTTACTTACGACAAAGTCAACTTGTTTTTCTTCATCCCAAAAAATAAAATCACCTAAGTGTAAATATCTAATTTTTGCATCCTGTAAATTTTGTTTATTAGGGAAAAACCACTTTGATAATTCATTTTCTGTAACGTTTTGATCAGAAAAATCTTCTGCTTTTACTTTTGCTGAAACTTCTAAACTATAATAAACACTTGCTTCTTTTTGATCTAAATAGGATCCTCGTCCATCTCTTTCAGCAATTGATTCTCCCCAAATTAACAAATTGAGGCCCCAAGTGACTGCAGTTTGCAAAGAAAATGTTCCTGCACCAATGTGACAATGCCAACATGCATCACCTATTTCATATAAAGATTTTCTGGCAACTTTATCGATAGTACTTCTCTTAGAATGAAAAATTAAATGATCTAAATCAAATTTTTGTAAACAGTTTTCTAAGTTAAACCTCCCTGTTAAAGACATCCAATTAGCACCATGAGTAACAGCTAATGGTGTTATGCCATATTTATTTGTTAGAATGTATGCTTGAAACATACTATCTTTTCCGCCACTCATTGGTAAAAGACAGTCGTAATAATCAACTTTTTTAAATGTATTTATAATTTGATTTAATTGTTTTTCTCTAATCTCCCAATCTATATGCATTTTTTCTTCCGAAGATCTACATGGAGTACAAATTCCAAATTCATCAAAAGTTATACCTTCCATAGTCTCAGGCATACAGCATCTATTACAGTATTTAATTTTTTTCTCATAAAGTGCCTCACCAGTTGAAGTTAATCTAATATTTCTATTCCATTTGGTTTCAGGATACTTTTTATCCCAAGGCACTTCTTTGAAATTACTATCAAAACCAACCCAAAACAAGTCATTTTCCTCTTCAAAAATTTGTCTTTTAAAATTTAAAAAATAAATTTCATTGTTTAAACCATCAGTCTCTATAAAATGAAAATCTATGTCATTAATATTAATTTTAGAAGGCTTAATTGATATAAATTTTTTTTGTAAGGCAATTTCTGAATATTGATTTGAAAGTATTTCGATAAATATTTTAAAATAATGTTTTAAACTATTTTCTATTAAATGAATATTACTTGCGCTATATTCAATTTTGTTTAAACTGAATTTCTGTAGGTGAATTGATTTAATATTATACTTTAAAATACAACTAAATAAAAAATTTATTTTTGCATAAGTTTTGAATTCATTGAAGTCGAATAAATTGATATTTTTAATACTTTTAATGCAACTTGGCTTTATACTAAACATTAAATGATCAATATCTAAGATATCAATTGTATTTTTTATGATATTTTTTTCATTTAAGCTAAATAATCTGTGATTAAATGTTATACCAAGTATGTTATTATTTGGAAATTTCGACTTCAGATTTATAATGTATTCTAAAGAAGTATTTTCATCAATTAAAACAAGGTGATCATAATGAAAAGTGCTGCAAATTGATTTAGACATATTTGTTAATTTTTCCGTATTCGATTATATTATTAAATTTTCCATTCTTATATTGAGCATCAATACGTTCACCTTCTTTTATGAAACCCAATTTATTTGCCAATTTTTGCATGCCGATATTTGTACTAGAAGTTGCTAGATAAATTCGATGTAAATTCAACTGTGTAAATGCATGATTAATTAATAGTAAACCTGCAGAATACATAAATCCTTTTGACCAATATGATTTCTCTCCTAACAAAAATGCAATTTCACCATTTCTATCTACCCAATTAATATTTTGAAGAATGATATTACCAATATGAATATTATTACCTTTTTCTATGATAGCTAAAAAAAGATCTGTATTTGAATTATTTTTATTGTTTATATAATCAATTTGTTGATTTATTGATACTGGGAATCGACAATGATTATTATACAAATTAACTTCTGGGTCATTAAGCCAATTACTATAATTTCCTTCTAAATCATTAATATTAACAGATCTTAGATAGAGTAATTCATCTTCTAAAAAATTCTTAGTGTTATTTTTCATTTACAATATCATTTATTGATTTAAATATGAAATCAGAATGAACTGGCTGCTTTTCCCATCTCTTTGTAATAATACTTGAATTTGCACCTCTGTATAATTGTAAGTTTTCTAGATCAATTAGAAGCCATTTTTCTGGTACCTTTGTGACAATTGATAAGTCAATTCCGATTTCAGATTCATTTAATTTTATCCCATTATATAGTTTTCTTATTTTCATAAGTGAAATGAATAAAGTGAATAAAATAATCCTCTTTCAAAAATATTAGGATTTCTATTTATAATAAGATGTGAGCCTATTTCAGCATTATTCCAATGAGCATATCGCGGTCCTTTAAGTAATCGTAACAACAATCGAAAATCAGTTTCGATTCGAACATATTTCTCGTTATTACTATAATCATTGCTATCAACTATATCATAATTATTTTCAGCATTTAAATAAACTTTTAAATCTTTATTATCTGGTAATGAAATAAAAATAACTGTATTCGATTTAAAACCAATTTCCTCAATTTTTTTTATAAATCTTTCATGCGATCCAGGTATACATTTTATGATGTCCAAATAACTAGGATTAGGATCTTTTTCATAATCCATTTCTAATTGGAATAGATTTTCGTTAATATATTTATCTTTTTCAGCTTTATATGACACATACCTTTTGCTATGAGAAGAAGAACTTAAATCAAAATATTCATATGAATTTAACAATATTCCTTGCGATTGTTTAATTTTACTTTTAAAATAATCTAAAGCTTCTTCAATATCTGGTACGCCTCTATATTTATTAAGATGCGTTAATTTACCCGACAATGTGTATGTCCCTGCAAATGGTAAATAATATTTAGGATTAATTGTATTTATGTAATTTAAACCTTGTTCTAGAAATTTTATTTTTTTTTCATTTGCATACTTTATCTTATCGGCTATATCTAACTTAAAACATTGGGGAAATGGACCTGCCCCTGCATAACCTACAAGTAATAAATCTACTTTTTCAAAATCTTTCTTTATTAGACTCAAAGTCTTCTCAGAAAGTTCAAATGGACAATCATTCACATTAAGAACTACATTTTCTAGCGAATGAAAAACAGCTAATGAATCTATTTGTGTTGTCTGATAACTATTTTCAACATTTGAACAACCGAAAAATTTACCACACAATTCTGGATTACAGTTATCGGCAGCTAAAATTCTAATTTTAAAATCATCGTAAATAATAAAGTCTTCATTGTGATTTAGTTCAATTACCCTAAATCCAAGTTTTTCAATATTAAATTTGAGGAATTTTGAAGAATAATTTAAAATTAGAATAGGGATATTTTTATTAACTAATTCTAAACTTTTCCTACTAAAATGATCTGGATGAATATGAGAAATATAAATATAATTACAACTATTAATTAAATCTATGTCAATATTTAATTTGGGATAATGACACCAAGATCCATAATATTCACCATCTACGAACCATGGATCCATTAGGATCTTATGATTATTATTTTCAAGTATTATTGTCGAAGAAGATATATATGTAATTTTCATGATAAATATTTCAAAAGTGTATTAATATTTGAAACGGTCCCAATATTTCTGTTTTTTAAAGGATCATATATAGTATTAATAGGTTGATATCTAAATACTTTCTTTTTAAAAATTAAAGCCTCGATTAAAGAACTCGAAAAAAAACCAATAATGTAATCGGAATAATAAAAAAAACTATTTATATCTGAGTTAGTATCTAGGACTATAAATTGTTTATTCTTAATTGAATTAAACTTAATTAAATTTTGATTTGGATGTGGCTTTAATAAAATATTATAATTTGATTTTAACTTTTTGAAAAGTATATTCAATTCCTTAGTCGCTATAATTTCATCATAACCAAATTGATTTAATGCATCGCTTTTATTTGAAAGTGGGTCAGGCAGATATAGTAAAGTTTTTTTGGTTAAATCAAGGCCAAATTTTTCAAATAATTTTTCTTTGGAAATAGATGGAGTCCATTTTGCCAACCACAATAAATATGGATTATTTAAAATAATTATATTTTTAGTATTAAAACCTTGAAAAATTAATTCATTTTTTACATATTTATCACATGCCAAGATGTAATCAGGAAATACATATTTTTTTCTAAACAAGAATCTTTCGAGAATATAAGTAGAATGATCTATATACACATAGGATTTTAATTTTATTTTTTTTGCCAAGTATAACGCATGTATTTCAATATTTGACTTATGTGAAGTAGCAGTTATAATAAAATCAGGAGAAAACTGAAGTAAATCATTCTTGCAAATTTTATTTTTTAAATGAATTGGTAGATCAAAATCTTGATAAAAAGAATGCAATTTATCAGATAATATATAAAATTCAGTAAACTTATTTTTATTCTTTAAGATAAAAGCTAGAATAGGTTTTGCACCACCTGGATCACTAATAACAAAGAACGCTCTGCCAAATAAATTTAAATTTCTCAATATAAATCTTTAATGTTTTCTATGACTTTATAGAACGCATTTACAACATCTTCAATATCGTGTTTAGACATTCCAGGTCTCATGTATTCATGAGAAAATAATTCATCATAATGTAATTTTTCTACATTTAGGCAACTTCCTTTAGAATAATCAACTATACCATTATATTTTGAACAATTAAACGAACAATGGGTTGTTTTATTTTGAAAAATTGGTAATAAATACAAAGGTCTAACATATCCACTTTCAATTAAGGGTGTGTCTTCTCTTAATATTGCAGATGGTATTTCTGCTTTAATTGCTTCAATAAATTTATTTCTATGTATGCCGATTTTTTTTTGATCAAATCTAAAGGGCTGTTTGTAGTAAACATGTTTACAATTTTTTTCTATTATTGGTGCTTTTATACCTGGTATTTGGCCAATTTTTTCGGCAAAAAAATTGGCATTTTCAATTCTTTCTTCAATTAACAATGGTAATTTTTTTATTTGTTCAATACCGATAGCAGCATCGATTTCAGTCATACGATAGTTGAAGCCATACAAATTCATTTCTTTATCAAAATTCATTGCAGATACACTATTTTCAGAATGATTTCTAATTAACTGTATTTTTTTTGCTATAATTTCATTATTGGTGGTTACTATTCCGCCCTCACCTGTATGGATATGCTTATGATAGTTAAAACTAAAAATTCCAATATCTCCTATGGTTCCAACAAATTTATCTTTGTATTTTGCTAATGGAGCTTGTGCACAATCTTCAATTACAAATAGATTATGTTTTTTAGCAATTTGCATTATTTCATCCATTTTAGCGGGATTACCAAAAATGTGAACTACTAAAATAGCTTTAGTTCTTTCAGTAATTTTCGATTCTACACTATTTGGGCATAAGCCAAAATTGTCAATATCAATATCAGCAAAAACAGGTACTGCTCCATAAATAAGAGGTGCGATTGCACTTGCAGACATTGTATATGGTGAAACTATTACCTCGTCTCCAGGTTTTATTCCACATGCAGCTATTGCAGAAAATAAGCCAGAAGTATTTGAGTTTACACTTATGGAATAATTAACGCCAATCAAATTAGACCAACTTTCTTCTAGTAATCTTATATTGGGACCACCATAGAAATCCTTGTGCCATGAACCTAAAAATTGAGACAAATTACCTTTGTCAAGAACTTTATTTACTGCAATTTTCTCTTCAACTCCTATAGTATTATACGCAGGAAACAAGCTTGTCCTGATTGGCTTTCCGCCAAGTATTGCAAGTTTACTCATATTTTGTTTTTTAATAAATTTACCATTTTAATATTCAAGTCCAATGATTTTAAAAAATTATCACTCAAATTATGTTTATATATATGACTAGAATGTTTGATCACATGTTTCATTCGATTAAAAATAGCATTAGTTTTTTTTAATTTCAATTTTTCTACAAGTGGGAGTGGAAAGTTTTGATTTTTTCCACTCCTCACAAAATATTGAATTGTATTTCCGGAATCCTGTACTTTAATCATTGAATTAGCATAGATCAAATCGATTTCAAAAATTGAATATTTTATATCATTAAATCCTATTAAATTAAAATTAATATTATCAGATTTACCTGAAGCTGTAATAGTTGGATCATCATCAAAATGATCAAAATTAATATTTGTAATATTAAAATGAGAAAATTTAATTTCAATATCGTACAAGAACTCGATCAAATTTATAGCATGACTACAATTATTTAAAAAACCTTTGTGATATCTAACATTTATCATTATTAGATTATCAGTTGAAAAATATTTTTGAAGTTCGGATTTTAATTTAATAAACGATGGATGGAATTGCCTAAAATAATTTACAATAACTTTAGTGTCAGACTTATTATATAATTTTTTTAATTTGTTTAATTCATTAATGTTATTTGATATTGGTTTTTCACAGATTACCAATGGTATCTTGTCACTAAAACATTTCGTTAAGTAATTATAATGAGTAGAAGTTGGGGTACATATAGAAATAAAATTGAATTTTTTTAAATTATCTATACTTTGTTCAACAAAACAATTGTATTTTTTTTTAATTATACTTGTTTTTATTTCATCGTCATCAAGTATGGAAAAATTAAATAATTTATTTTCATAATAAGCTTTAGCATGGCTTAGAATATCATGATTATTTAAATCATAGAAAGCTCCAATATTACCGCAGCCGATTATTAGTGCTCTGTATGTTGTTGTTTCCATTTTTGTAACAATAAATTAAATTTTATTTCTGCTAACTTCCAATCAATTTCATTATCTATATCTTGTACTTCTAACTCAGATACTTCAAAAGGGATTGTAAATTCTGCAAATAATTTTTTTTGATCAAGCAAACTTGATGTTTTCATGAAATAAAATTGTCCGCAGTCATGATAAATTGATTCTAAATCTTGAGATCTTGAGAGATAATTTTCTGGCCAATTCATTTTGATTAAACCACCTTCAATTTTCAATGAACGTTGTATTGGATATCCATATTTTACAACGGGTAAAACACAATCAGCATTATTATTAATTAATAAGCTCAAAGTTTGAACTAGTTTTTCAGAAGTAACAAATGGTGCGGTAGGATAAATACAACATAAGTACTCGAAGTTTAGACCTAATTTATTATGATAATCAAGAATTACTTCCTCTATAACGTCAGCGGTCGTAGAAAAGTCATTTGAGTTTCTTTTTGAACGTATAAATGGAACTTTTGCACCATATTTTGTAGCAATCTCGGCGATTTCTAAATCATCTGTAGAAACCATTATTTCATCAAAAACACCACTATTTATTGCTGCATCTATTGAATATTTTATAATTGGAAAACCATTAAATAATTTTATATTTTTTCTTGGAATTCTTTTACTACCTCCTCTTGCAGTTATTATAGCAATTTTTTTACCTTTCATTTTTAATATCATTTAATGTTAAAGAAATTATTAAAGAATCCCAATATTGGCCATCTTCAAAACAATTAGCCCTTAGTTTTCCATCAATTTTGAAATTAAATTTATCAATAAAGAAATTGATTTTTTTATGATCAAATTCGTACAATTCCATCCATATTTTATTTAAATTTAAATTGTTAAACCCATATTGAATTAATAAAGTTGCTGCATCTATGGCATACTTTTCATCTATATAACCTTCATCATGACCAATATAAAAAGAGAAATCTGCTGATCTGATAATCCAATTTATATACAATAAACCACCTGCACCAACAGGAATATTTTTTTCAATATCTTCAAAAATAAACATGAATTCATTTGAACTACTGTTTAATTTGTTATACCAATTTTCTTGATTCTGACTATTTAATTCGCGGACTTCTCTAAAATTTTTCCTAAATGTTGGAATATTTCTCCAATCTTTTAAAATTTCCAGGTCTCTTTTTTCAACAGCTCGTAGTCCAATGTTATTTCTAGTAATCATTATTCTAAATTTTTAAATACGAAATGATCACCTTTTTCCATTTTATCTATTATTGATTTTCCCAAAATTTCTTCAATTTTGTATGGCTCAATTCCATCGCTTGGAATTGGCCTTAAAAACTCAACATCTTCTTTGGTTATTATATCACCTGGCAACATTTCATGTTTGCATCGTATTGCACGTCGTTGTACAATTTTTGATTTTAATTCATTTTCTTCAACTCGTTTAACTCCATCTCCAAGTGAATGATATAATTCTAAAGATCTATCAACCATATCTCTCCATGTTTGTGGATTCATGGCAAATTTATGGTCAGGCCCTTCTCTAGAATTGTCATCAGTAAAATGTTTCTCAAAAACTCTTGCACCTAGAGCCAGTGCTCCCAAAACAGTTGCATGACCAGAAGTGTGATCAGACAAACCTAAAATAACATCTGGATACTTAGTCTTAAATGTATTTAGAACATTTAAATTTACATAATTGAAGTTTTCTTTATCTCCAGTGTAGTTTGTATTACACTGCATCAAAACAACATTTTTTGTAGTTTTTAATATAACGTCCATAGCTCTTTCAACATCGGCCATGTCCGAAGCTCCAGTAGCAATTAGTAATGGTTTATTTTTCTTAGCTATATATTCAATAATTTCAATCCATGTTATATCTCCAGATCCAATTTTATATAAGCTTACATATGGATCTACCTTATCAACCGACTGAAAGTCATACGGACTAGTAAAATATTCAATATCCACTTCTTCACACTTTCTTTTCAATTTTTCTGTCCAATCATAGGAAACACTTGCATCTTTATATACATCGTAAACATCTTTTTTCCATTTTGTTTGGTGTGATAATTTCTCACCCAGATTATTAAAGCCGCTTCTGCTTACAATTTTATCAGCTTGAAAATTTTGAAATTTAGCAGCATCTGCTCCCGATTCCTTTGCTAACTCAATTAATTTAAAAGCTCTTCCAAGATCCCCATCATGATTGGCACCAATATCAGCAATAAAATATGGTTCACTCATTTTATTAATTATATTATTACCAATTTTTATACTTGACATATATTAATATTTATTTGTTAAATCGTTATGTAGCATATTTATACCGTCTGTTAATTTTAACTTTTTACCGATTATGCTTTCGAGTAGTGAATTATTTAGACTAGTATTCAATGGCCTTCGTGCGAGAAACATTTGATTATTTGAATTTGACTTGATAATTAAATCTTGATTAAAATTAAAGCTTTTAGCAACTTTTTTTAAAAACGAAAACTTAGAAATCACTTCATCACAACCAACATTTACTATGCCCCTAACTTCTGATCTTAATAAAGTATCAATGACCATAGCCAATTGTAATGTATAAACTGGATTAAAGAAGACATTGTCAAATCCATTAATGGCTTCATTTTTATTAAGTTTACTAATCGCCCATTCTACTAAAGAAGTTTTATTACTAACTGAATGACTCCCATAAATATTTGTACGAATTATTAAATATTTATTGAAATTTTTTATTACTTGATTTTCTCCTTTTAGCTTCGTTAAGGCATAATTATTTATCGGATCCGGAAAATCGCTTTCTGAGTAGTCTCCTTTTTCTCCATTAAAAACCGAGTCTGTAGAAATATATACAAATATAGAATTTGGTGAACTAATATGAAATTCATTGATAATGTTTGAATGCATGTAATTTGCATCCGCTATGTCAAGCTCACACTGTTCAAGATTGACATTTGCAGCACAATGAATTATTATATCAGGTTTTACAAAAATTAAAATTTTATTTAAATCAGATTTATTGTTTAAATCAACTTTTTCCCATTTAACATTATCATAACTCAATAATTTTTTATGACGATAGGTTGCAAAAACCTTATAGTTTGAACTTAAAGAAAAAAAGCTTACAATTTTTTCTCCTAGCATACCAGTAGCACCCGTAACTAAAACTTTTTTCAAATTAAACTATAATTTTTTTGTGACATGTAGTTCAATTAATTTTCTTAAACTATCAACCGTCTCCCATTCTGAATTAGTACCAGAATTATAATTAAACCCCTCTGATACTTTATTAGCATTAAAATTTTTTATATAATTATTTATATTAAAACTTGTAACTGAAGGAAGGATAGTATAATACTTTCCTAAATCGTAAGTATAAAAAGAATCGGAAGATGTAATCATCTCTTCATGAATTTTCTCTCCTGGTCTAATGCCAACAATTTCTAATTCACATTCGGGAGCAACTGCTTTTGCAACATCAGTAATTCTATAAGATGGGATTTTAGGAATAAAAATTTCTCCTCCCCATGCATGTTCGATTGCATGCATTACCATATCAACTCCACCTTGTAAAGAAATATTGAATCTTGTCATTGACATATCAGTGATTGGTAATTTACCTTCAAGTCTTTTTTTAATAAAAAAAGGAATAACAGAT
>Ga0169931_10012006_pt1 | contig 12091 bp, 7 predicted proteins | sample Kivu_15m_20L_FD_129675 | JGI IMG/M metagenome (GOLD analysis project Ga0169931, IMG submission 129675) | Freshwater microbial communities from Lake Kivu, Western Province, Rwanda to study Microbial Dark Matter (Phase II) - Kivu_15m_20L... | ecosystem: Environmental > Aquatic > Freshwater > Lake ...
ATATTCAACGCATGATAGGGCTTTAATGGGATTGGATAGCAACTTGACTTGCTGGTAGTTGTTAGGATCCGACATTGTCCACTTGTGCGGCTGAGTTTGGCAAGATTGAAAGGGGAGCCGTCATGGGTTTGCTATTTTGAAATACCACTTGGTTCTTGGGGATCCATCTGTCAAACTAAAAGAAATTTAAAAATAAGGGCTTTGACCTTATGAATATGTTTTATTATAATTAAATATTGTTTGCATTGTTACCTTGGTCGGATAATGAAGGTATGACACTAAAACATAAGGTTCCCCATTCTCAGTTTTCGTTCTTAAAATTTTGTCAACCTAGGTCAAAGTTGTTTTTAAAAATTTTAACAGAACGGTAACAGCTATAATAAATAAGGATAACGCAATAACTCTGAGAGCCAGGCCAATGTCTTCGCAATGGTCTAAGTCGAAATCTACATAGAGCCACAAAGTCGACATACTTGTAGCGGAAAATTTGGACCTAAAAAATTTAATAAATGTTTAAATTTTTTTTGCAAAACAATGGTCATGATTTGCCGTTGGTTCGTTAGCGGATCTCAAGAGATCTCATAGACCTGCCGAGGATCCGCAACGGTGCACCGGGGCTCGAACCCGCGAGCCTTGGAATCATTTTCCGCGGGTCGCGCTCGAACACGCACGGCCAACCAGCCATTGATAACATATCAATCAAAAATATTATAGTGATTCCCCTCTCTTTTTTTAAGTTAGTACAAAAATGTTTGCCTGGAGTTGGAGCGGGTTTTAGCTGCTGCTTGTAGAATGAACCTTTTACTCGGTCGCCCATCAAATCATTTAGAAAATAGATTGGAACTCCTCTTGAGGAGTCGACTCTCGTTATCTAAATATAAACATTGTAAGCTAAGTAAAGAAGCTTTTTTTAAGCTATATGATAGTTAAAAAGTTCTTGCCTGATAAATTTGGCCTCGCTGAAAACAACACAAACTTTTTAGGTGACTTTGGAAAGAAAAGTAACTTCTAATCCTTGTCTACATTTAAAAAGTAAACTTTCGACTTGTCTCTTTCGACTATTTCGACGCACCAATAACATTTTCGTATTTCGAAAATCGACGCAAACTAGAAAGTCACTCTGTTAGAAGAGACAAGAGAAAAAAACAGAACCAACCGAGCTCTCTTTCTTGGCGTCGGTCTTGCCGCCGCCTGGTTTAACACTGGCGGACAGATAAAGAAACAAAAGCATAGCAAAGAATACATTTTGGTACGGGCTCCAAATTAAACCCATTCTTTATGTTATAAGGAAAGTTACATCTGGCTCCTGCAACTTACTTAGTAACTTATGAAGTAAAGAAAAATTTTTGTAAACTTTGGATTTCTTCGAGGGCTTCTCGGAAAGTGTCTCGACGGATGCGAAACTGATATAGAAACTTATGAAGCAAAGAAATATTTGAAAGGCAATAGAAAATTTCCTTTGTGCTACAATGGAAACTTTTATGGTAGATATGAAATTTTTGATAAAACAAACCTTAGGATTAAAGGATTTGGCAAACGTCGATGTGTCTTTTTTGTCGGCATAAACCATGTCAGATACTTGAAACTGTTTTGAATCCTGTTCATAGGCTCTTTGATTGGCCCTGAAGCTATCCGCATTATCATCTACTGAGGGTGTTTTAAGGCCTTCCAACTTGACATCATCAAGGGGCGTGTTAAAATCTTTTGGTGCCAATCCATGAAGGCGTTGCAGAGGGCGACTGTTAAGCTGATTAACACAGTCCTGAATAAGGCTTGGCCAGTTGTTTGTCCTTAGTGACGTCATTGCAAGGTAAAGGTGCTTTTTTAACCATAAGATTGACGCTTCCGCAAGGTTTGCGTAAAGAAAAAACTTTTATATTAATCTCACCTCAAAAACCTTAATTACTCTTTCAAAAATCTCTGGTCCTTAATGTTGCTCATCGGTATTTTTTATAGGAAGCAAAAACAAAAATGTACTTATCTTATTTTTTCCATACTTCATTCGAAAAAAAATGTTTCTCTCCTTGAAGAAATTACGATTTCCAACAAACTCAGTTCCTTAAAAAGAGTAATTTTATATTAATTATTCGCCTCCCTGGTAAACAATTACAAATGTAATTTACTAACCTTGGTCGGTAGCCACTTCTTGGATAGCATTGTTTAAGGTAAAAACTTCCTTGATTGGCTTACTGATAGAATCAAAAATTTTGGTTAAAACACGTCGAATTGTAGGGGCCGATTTGTCTTTGATGGGTTCAGCCCAAACGTGTAAGCTCATTGCATCAACCACTGTTGCATGAATTAAAATTAGGATTTAAATTATAGTCAATAAGTCATATTGTTAATAATATTAATTGACTTACCCATGAGAAACCCAGTAAAATTGTTAAAGGTTTTCATAAACCCTAAATCTAACTCGAGCAAATCCCCAAAGCCGGTTACCGCATATGATCTGAAAAATGATCCCAATTATTCTCTTTAGCAGTTTAAAAATAAAGCTAGGCCAAACTCAATTCATAAATTGCACCCGGTATAGTTTTACCTGGTCGGATATCGTTTTGGAGCTTTTAGCTGGTAAATATAATTTGGAATGGTTGACAAGATTCGATGAATCCTCGAAGCCGAAACATCCTTAGAAGCAAATTGGTGATTCATTAAGCCAGTTGCTGATTAGTAATTAGTAATTAATTGCGTTGTAAAAACTAAGCTTACCTCTCCGTAGTCTGTTTTTAAAATGCGCTTTACATTGGCGATTCCGGAAAATGCAAAAGGCGATTTTGGGTCCGACCAAAGGTTTTTTATGTCATCGTCGGACAGCATGGTTATGTACTTAATAACCTTAAACGTTCACTAATATTTTTGTTCTACTGTCAGGTTTTTTTCTTTGGACAGCTTTTTGGTTTTCAGAGTGAAGAGATAGAGCTTTCTGCCGAAAGCACGCAGAAAGCCGCTTAAATCAATACTTTTCCAGGCCTACTTTCTCTTTTTAGTCGACGTCGTCTTTTTTAGTCGACCTCGATTTTCGCTCAACAATGGATGAGTTTGGACATTTTTTGGCGTCGAAAGTTGCTAAAAAATCGCTTAAAGACAGATTTAAAAATTACAATCAGGGCTTAATGGAAGAACAAATTGGTGAAGGAGTTTTAACTCGAAAACAAGCCAGATTACAACAGTTGACCCAATCAAATGACAATGGGCCCAATCAGTTGCAAGTTAATAAAGACAGCGCCAAGTTTGATGATGTGCCACCTGAAAGTGGTGATTTGGCTGAGACACCTCGAGTTGGCCAAAATGCTGTCGAAGAACAAGGCCAAAGAGAAGCGTCACCTGTACCAGGCCCTAGTAAGGCCAAGGAAGATGAACAAGGTCCAAGTACTGCAATGGAAGATGACGAAGTTGAAGACCCTAAGCTTTATAACTCAGAAACTTTAGTAGCAGAAAATGAAGACCTCAAAGCTTACGTCATAAAAACATACTTTCGAAAACTAAAAAACTTTGAGTAAGTATAAATTAAAAATATAAAAACATGGTTGTAGCCTAGGGGGCAACGGCTTTTTCAAAGCTCTTTCGTCGGAAACCATGTTTCCGATGAACGACTTCCCGACGACGCTTGTCGTCGCCGTCGCTCTACCACTGAGCCATCAATCCATGCATACTATAGAGCTGAAAATTGCGGTATTTAAATGACACAGGCAATTTTAAGCTTAAAAAAGTTACCGCCGTGAGGACTCGATCCTCGGACCTTTCGGTTAAGAGCAAGCGACTTAGCGCTCGCGGCCGAAACGTCAGTGTTTAATTTAAGCAAAATTGCTAACTTAAGTATTGATCGAATTCTGATGAAAACTTTTAACTCTTTTAGATCGTCGGATGCATTGTACAAGCTACGGATCTCTAACGTCAGTAAAAAAGTGGTTTTATGGAAATCCATGGAAGACATCCTAAGTCAAGCAATTACTACAATTCTTGTAAACTTGCAGCACCAGTATGCTAATGACCCCGACGCTTTGTTATACTTTTGCATTAATCAAAGCCACATGGTCGGTGGAATTCGTTCCAGTGTGCATTCGTTAAATTATAATAGGCCTGATCAAATGGTGAAGCAATTTATGGCTGACTTTTATCATTACATTAATAGCAATGCCGATGTCAAACTTGATGCCACGTTTGAGTGCTATTTTCACATTCTGTCAAGCCAAACTTTAAGCAAACCGGGTCACCGTCGAAAAGCCGTACCCATAAGGTCACTGGTGGGGGCTTATGACAGCGACAACGCAAATTTTAAGCCCCTCATGAAAGGAAGCCTTATAAATTTACCCCCAGGATACCCTGATAAGCCGCATTGCTTCGAAAATGCTTGCCTCATAGTAACGGTTGTTTTTATGGCTATTAAAAAGTTACAGCCAGATTTGTATTCTTCTATTAGTAAGTTATTGTTTGTCAAACCCAAAAAGTCATACAAGAATGCGGCAGGTGCGGTGCTTTTAAACGAAGTTGAACAAATATGTGCTGAAACCAATTTAAATTTGGAGGGTCCCCATGAACTAAAACCAACTTTAAAAGTTTTGTCTGAAAAATTAAAAGCAAATTTGATAGTAATAATTTCATTGGAAGGCAATAAGCCTGATATTACTTGCCATCCTGACGTTTTTGATGACAGTTTGCCCAGGCTGTACTTCTTATTACAAAATAATCACATTTTGGGGATTGACAATTTATCTACATTTTGTAAAGTGCACAAGAGAGGCCTTTGCTTTAAATGTGACCATTGTTATTACATTGATTATGGCGTTGGTCACAACAGACATAAATGCCGCAATACCGCTGCCTGCCGTAAGTGTTTTGGCTTTCAATGTCAAAATTCTACTGTTACGGACAAGACTGAGCCTTGGTGGTACTGTGATGCTGTTAATTTAGCCGACCAGGGTAACATTTATAGTAAAACGTGTTACAAGTGCGGCACGACTTTTACATCTTTGCTTTGCTTTGAAAATCACCTTCAGTACTTTTGTAAAACCAACTCTTATTACTATCAATGCCCCGTGTGCCAAAAATCTATTGCAATGAATAAGCGCACCGTGGAAAAAATTCAAAGTGAACATAAATGTTATGTCGACGAAGCCTATTGTAAGGTTTGCCTAAAAATATTACCGATCAGCCACATTTGTACTTTGAAAAAAATTGACAAAGACAAAATTTGGCCTAACTTAGGAGTTCTTTCACTGACATTTGAGGACGCAGTAGGGGCCTTGTGCCAGCTATGTTATGTGCGTCAGTCAGAATACATGTTAGCACACAACTTAACTTATTCCAAATTTTTTCAAAGTAGTCAGTACCAAGAATTGTTGTGCGACGCCCACAAAACTGATCGTGTTAGTGTGCCCAATGTTATTAAAATCTTTTACGAAAAGGATCGATTTGCATTTGTTGGGCGAACATTTTCAAACGCAGATTTTTTGGCCTCCAATACGAACCTAAATGAAACCTTCTACTGCTCATATTCGTCACACTTTAAGCCCAAGAGTACAGGTACAACAAATGCTACTGTATCTCAAACATCAAATAATCTAAAACTGGTTTCTAAACAATTTTTGTGTTTTCTCAAGTCGGAATGTTTGTCTCATTACACATTTGTTGTCCACAGTGCCAAAGAAATGAGTTGGTTATTAGATTTGTTTTTGTCAAACTCTGAAAATCCTACAGCTATTCAAGCCGGAAGAGTCGTTAAAAAGATTTCACTCACCCATCGCAAGATTAATTTTATATTGTTTGAGAACTACTGCAAAGGATCTTTAAATGACCTCAGTGACCAGTTTAACTTGGGACGATCGGCTTTGTATTTTCCTATGGCTTACAACCAGAGCAAGTATTACGGCTTAATTATTACAAAGCCAGTGTTTGAAACTTTTGTAACTTTCAATGACACCGAACAAGAAATATTGTTAAAGCAACAGTACTATTCGGAGTTGCCCCTTAAATTTGATGTCAACGTTGAACTGTACAAAGTTATAACTGAAAATTTAAAGACCTTTTTGTTAAGCGTTATTAAATTTGTGGATTGCTCTTTTCAAATTCAATCCGATTTGGCTACCATTAGCCTATCAAAGGCCGAAGCGGCTTGTCATCCATTTGGCCAATCCATGAGCCTGAGTGGCTTTGCCATGACCATTTTTAAGTACTATTTTTTTAACTACTACGACGGCTGTTCAGTTTTGAAACCTTACACTGGGTTTTATTCCAAAGCATCGGGGCCGGAGTACGAGTACTTGAGTTTTTTAGCCTTTACCAAACCCAATGAAAAAATTGTACACGCATTCAACAGAAGAGAGGGCCAGATGCGATTTGACAACGTGATTGTGGATGGCTATTCACCGGAATCCCAAACCGTCTATCAGTTTCACGGATGTATGGTAATTATAAAATAATATTTTTTAAATTTAAATAAAACAAAACAATGGTCATGATTTGCCGATGGCATTTAAGAGGTTGAAGCAGCAGCAACACTGGTGGAACACCTCCAGCACCGCTCCTTGGCCCTTGAGCGGGGCTCGATCCCTCGACATCTTAACGTATGTCCCTTTAAGGGGTCGCGCTCAAACACGCTCGGCCAATCAGCCATTGATATTAAATAAGTCAAACATAAACTATTTAATTAATTTTCTTTTATAATAATTTTAGTATCATGGACATTGCTTGCCAGATTGCCAAAATCCGGACGTGGTTCGTCGCAATGTTACCATCAACAGCAAGAATCGGCTGAATGTTCCCATCAAAGTGCTGCAAGATAACACTCGCAAAGAAGCAGAGTTTTTACTCAGTAAAGATTCGGTCAATAACTATGAAATTATGTACGAATGTAGTTGGCAAAGATTTAAAAAGGAAAACAAACTGTTAGTTAATCAATTCTGGAAAAGGTCCAAATTAGATCCCCGAAGGCCGCTGAGCCGATTAGTGCCAAGGTGCAGTATAAGGTCAGGCTTTAACGAGCTCTACAAGCTTAAGGCTGAAGCCACAGAAACTGAATGTTTGTATTATTATGACTGCAATTCGCTATACTCTTACATAGCCAGAGACATGTATTTTCCTGTTGGACCATACGAGGTTGTATTGGAAAAGGAACTGCAACAACATTTGCAAATAGTAAATAAAAAATTTGTTTACAAGGGCGAAGACTGTTCTTGCGATGTGGCACATGTCAGTCTCTTGGCTCCCCGAGATTTGTACGCTCCTTTTTTAAGTTACCGATTTGGTGATGCCAGTTTTAATAGCCTGTGTTTTAAATGTGTCACTGTCAAAAATACCACAGGTCCTTGCCGTCACAAGTGCCCTTATAAACGCAGATTTAGTTCTACTTACACTGTGATCGAAATCGAAATGGCGCTGTCACTAGGTTACGAGCTACTTTTCTGTTATGAACTATATCATTTTTCCCAAAAAGAACAAGTATTGCGTGATTACATCAAAGTAATTTCATCTTTAAAGTTAAAAGCCACCGACTTGTTTAGTCACACTCCTGAGTCAGATCGCCAAGCTTTTTGTGACGAGCTAAATGTTAAAATGAAATTTGATGAGCCTCAACTTCAAATCAATTCCGAAAATGTGCAACCCAACCCCTCTCAAAAGCAGTATTTGAAAGATTTGCTCAACAGTCTTTTTGGCCGTTTTGCGTTAAATAGTAATCACAGCATCAAAGAATTCGTTAAAACCCAAGCCAAATTAGATCTTTTGATGGCAAGCAAAGATTGTGAAATCCTAGATTTTTTCCCGGTCAATGATGACACCTTGCAAGTTGAGTACTTAAAAACTGGAGCTGCCCAGATTAGCCGTGAGGGCAATTTATTTTATACTGCCCTAATTAATGCCCAAGCAAGAATTTTTATGTACAAGTACATTCAAAAGCTGACCGCTGACGGTTGCAGTGTAATTTACATTGACACGGACTCCCTACTTTTTAGTGGACCTAGCGATTATCAGCTACCCTTTGGAGTCACTCCAGCCTTTGGCGATTTTAAGCCTGTCCTAGGCCCTACTGCTGTAATAAAAAAGTTTTTTGCTCTAGGTTGTAAAAATTACTGCATTTTGTACAATGATTCAGACCAAACGCATTATGTGACCAAAATTAAGGGTCTGTCACTTGGCTCTTACAATCTTAAAGATAAAATTACCCCGTCGCTATACGAAACCTTTATTAATGCTAACTTTGAGAAGCAAGTAATAGCAGAATATATCCCTCAGTCACGTTCAAAGCTGGAAAAACAGACCCGGACCTTTAAGCAAATTATGTTGACCCAAAAATTTTCAAGCGAGTTGCATTTAAAGAGATTTATTTTGAAGCGAGAAAAAACGTACATAACATACCCTTACGGGTTTAATTTTTGTAATGTGTCAGCCGAAACAATTTAAGATCGAAATAAAATTGGCCTGATTTTTCCATCTGATTCAGGCAAAAAATTTGCCCTTACAGGATACTTTTTTAAAGGGGAAAGAGGGTGACTGTCTAACAGTAAACAAGGGTATTGGTCGTGTGGTTTAAGTGACTCCAGCGTAGTAAAACAGTCAGTCAGTAGATTGGCATTTGACGTTGTTTGTAGAGAAATGTCCTTTATGTATCTTGAATTTCCAGAGTCCGGATACAGCAGTCGATAGTTGACTTGACGATAGAGGGTCCTCGAAGTCTAAAATAAATTATTTCAAGTTTGAACTGGGGTGTAGACAAAGTGACCTGTTCCGTATTTGTGCCGTAAATTACGGTACCTTAGATTGAAAATAGTCTTGAAGCACCAGAAAAACAGACACTCTAAAAAAATTAAGCAATGATTGTATTAGTTTAAGTAAATGTGCCAAAACCACTAAATTGTACTGCATTTTACTTACGAAAAGTGATGGGAATCACGAGTAAAGAGTGATTCCAATAGAGCTGGGCTGATGGTTAAGATCATATCATCCAATATCACCAATTTGGGCAAAGTGCTGGAACGAAAATCTGCAAAAGTTGGCTCAGAACCTCGAATTTCAATTTGAGGATAAGCTTTTCTTAAAGCTTCAATTAGGGGCCTTTCATTGTGAAGATGAGTCTCCGGCATACAGTAAAGCACTCTGCTGTAATCAGTTGTAAATAGTTGTTTATGGTGTTTTAAAATGGTCAATAGCGTGGACGTCTTACCGGCCATCGAAGGGCCGACCTATAATTAAAAAATTTAGATTGTTATAATTTTACAATAAGCCGTAGTAAAAGCTGTAATTTTGCCAAATTGGGGAATGCTAAATGATTTTTGTCTACACCTTTTGGGCGCGGCAGCACAAAATAATTACCACTAGACATCTAAAGGGGTGGATGAATCTGTGGAGCGTTTCTGTCGACAGGTCCAATTGGTTGTGGCCCAGGATGTCCATGACGGGCCCAGGATGTTTATAACGGGCCCAGGAAATCTATAATAAAAGATTGAGAGAAAAAAGATCATGGGGCTGAGTCAAATTTAAGAGGTGGTGACAAAACTGATGAACTCTATGTTCGTTTTTATTAATATCCGAATTAAAAATGTCCTCAATAATTTCTTCAAATGAACAATCTAAGTTAAAATAACGAAGAACGGCAAAATATATACAGTACAAGCCACAACTAGAAGATGTAGCTAATTGAACTGGCGAGTTATTGTAGACAATTTCGCTCTTAAAGGGAAACTTAAGATAAGGTTTAATTGGAGCTATGGAGTCGCAACCTAGGCTATTGAATAACTCTACAATGTCCTTTTGGGGTCGCCCAATAACAATCCAGTGACCCAACTTTTGCTCCCTAACACTTGTATTAACAATAATAAAACTTTTTAGTTTTAATGTTTTAGGTATTTCATCCAAGGCTTTAATACCGGCCATGTGATTTTTCAAATCCGGAACGTTTGCGAAATAATCTTTAAAATCCGACGTACTTAGAGGCTCAACAATTTTTTTAGTCATCGCCAGGTACATAATACCATGGATGTAGTGGATGTAAACTTTGCCTAATCGCTGCTCTGTTTTTAAGGTAATTGGACCCTTTGGGAGTTAAGCCTCTAGTGTAGTATCTAGCTATAAGGTGTCCAAGACCAAGAGATGCAATTTCGTCGACAATCGGTATTATGTCTGAGTGATGTTTACGGGGCCTATAAAGTTCACCAAACACTTTGGTCGCACTGACGTTGGGCAAAACTGCTCCATTTAAAATCACTTGGTCATTAGCGGCAAAAGAAAGGTCATCTGAATGATTCTGGAGTTCTTCAAGCAGTTGCCTAGCTTTGCCTTGATTGTCTGCAGCCACAAACTTAAGCAACTGGTCAACATCCAAAATTTCTCCTGATACTTGAGCTGGCAATTCGCTTTCGCCGGAATTGGTAGGATGATTTACAATAGCTAAGGTATTGACAGGTTGTAAATCACTGGGTGCAGTGCTAGGCTCTTTTAAAGGAAGAGGCAATTGAGGCGTCGTATCATCTGTGCCTCCTCCTAATTGGCCTTTACTAAGTTTTTGTGATGCACAAAAGTTGTCAAAGGCCGTTGCCAATATTTTTTGAATGTGAGCGTCCGATTCGTCATCAAATTGGTGACACTCGGCTTCAGAAAAACTATCAGTTATTAAACCGGCTCCAATTTGAGATGCTTGTTCTTTTTCTTCTGCCGGGTCTAAAGGCTCTTGAGTAACAGCACTATGACTTTTTAACTTTTTGTGCAACTCATGCAATTTAGCCTCGAAATGTGTCTGAAGAGCGTTTGAATGCAAATCTCTGTACTTCATAAGCTCAGCAATATGTTTATGTAACTTAACAATTTCTTCTTTAAGCTGGGAATACGTTTTGTACTCTGTGGCATCAATTAAATAAAATGCCGCAGTTGGCACTTTCTTAGCCATTATTTTGCTACTGTTTAATTTTATCTCTGAAACGCTCAAGCGGCTAAATTTTTGGTGAGAATATACACAGACAGAAAGTTAGACAGACTAAAACATAACATGAGGCGCTTTTGGTATTGTAGACGGGAAGGTTACTAAAGAGGGACCTTTCTCAGAGGCCCTAGGACCTTTGCTTCATAAAATTTCAGAGAGGGAAAGTCGGTGTTGTTTGTAGAAGAGCAGGGGAAAGTCTTTCTACTTAAGAGACCTCTGGTGTCAAAATGATGAACTAAAAGTGGGATTTCTTTCTAACCTGAGTTGGCAGTAAATACGGACACCATTTGTGAGCGCTCAATGTTTAGAGGTTCCTAGCGAGCAAATACGTAACCATAATCATCTAAGAAATAAATTTGAACGTGTTTAGGAACATGAAAATTTATTGGTCGGATTAAGTATTTGAAAAAAATGAAGAAGTAATGCAAATTAAAATCATTTCACTTGGTTTGGTCACTTGGTTTGGTCTTTGTTTGTTCAGCAGAAGAAGCACTCGGTTTCGTTGCGATTTTCATTCCATGTCGAATCGTCTGATGTCGAATGCTGTTGATGGACGGCGATGTAGGTGACGGCAATAAGTAGAAACGTAAGCTGGCAAACGACGACAACGCCAAAGATCTTCATTTGAAGCGGCGACATCTTGCTCTTGCAGTTTAGACGAGTTGGATGAACCAAAGTACTGACCTCAATTGTAAGAGAGTGACTTGAAACTGATGGTTACTGATTGGTTAACGCTGGTTTAAATAGGTCTCATGTTAGTGTTTAGAACGCTTGTTTTCAATTCGCACCTACTTGCCATGTTAAATTACGCTTAAAAGATCGTCTAACCAGGGCACGTATTCTTGGGTGTAATCACAATCCTGTGGATTAATCAAATTTACGATTGAATCTATCAAATGACCAAGGACGTCCCAAACGTCTAAGGCATAAGAAATGCAATAAGGTTTGATAATTTCAGTTTCATTGTCACTTTCTTGCCAATCTAAGTCAGTACCATTGTCACCAACGTCGCTGCTGCTGTCGTCGTCGATGCTGCTGCCGTCGTCAATGCTGCTGTCGTCGTCGTTGATGCTGTTGCCGTTAAAGGTGCTGCTGTTGTTGTTGTCGGAGGTCAGTTGATCAGCGTAAACATCTTCCGGAATGTAGAAAGCTGAGGCAAAGATTGGCAGAAGAGCGAGA
>Ga0169931_10012008_pt1 | contig 12090 bp, 7 predicted proteins | sample Kivu_15m_20L_FD_129675 | JGI IMG/M metagenome (GOLD analysis project Ga0169931, IMG submission 129675) | Freshwater microbial communities from Lake Kivu, Western Province, Rwanda to study Microbial Dark Matter (Phase II) - Kivu_15m_20L... | ecosystem: Environmental > Aquatic > Freshwater > Lake ...
AAGTCCCAAGAAATCAGATGTTTCTTTTTGTTGCTCCTGCTCACCGGTCATTTGGATGTCATAACCTTCGGGCACTTCAATAACCTTAATCACACGGTTAATGTCGGCCACAATCTCATTGGCAGTAAAGCCCGAAAGTACGTTCGAAGAAAGTGTAACCACCCGCCGCTGATTCTTTCTGTTAATTGAACTAAATGCGTTCTCGTACTTCACACTGGCCACTGCCGAAACCGGCACCTGCTTAAACATTCCAGTGCTCATGTCAAGAAACGCTACCTGCATGTTCAACAGATCATCAACCTTGTCGCGAAACTCGGGAGCCAAGCGCAGATTAATCTCTGCATCATCGTCGACATCGCGGAATTTCGAAATCTCTTTACCGAATAACGCTGTACGCAACTCCAAAGCGATTTGTGCCTTGCTCATTCCCACCGCATTGGCGCGATCGGCATCGATGCTTACAATAATTTCGGGCTTGTTGCGCTGCAAATCAGATTGCAGATCTTCGATTCCCTGGATTTTCTCTTTCGCAATACCAGCGCGCACAAGCTGTTCGATTGCAACGAGTTCGTCAAAATTATCGCCTGCAATTTCAATGTTAATGGGCTTTCCGGTTGGAGGGCCGGTCGATTCTTTGTCGACTGTTATGCGCGCTCCCGGAACATTGCGGGTAGCTTCACGAATTTTCTCGAGGCACTCACCGGTCGAAAAATCGCCGCGTTCAGCAAAATCAACAAACGCAACCGAAACTTTGCCTTTGTGCGGAGTCGCAACGCGATCGGGGTTTTGCGGATCGCCCGCGCCAATGCCTACGTTCGAAATCACCGATTCGACGTTCGGATTGTTTTTCCCGATGACTTTGTACACTTTTTCTTCCACCACTTTGGTCATCGAATCGGTTACCTCAGCATCGGTTCCAATGGGCATCTGGATATAAACATAAGCGAAATTCGGTTCACCGTTCGGAAAGAATTCCACCTTCGGACTCGAAGCGCCGAAAATGAAAATCGAAAGAAAGAACAACACCACCACGCCAATAACCACTGCAATCGGGCGTCGTCCTTTTAAAATCGCAAAAACGAGGTTCTTATACCGCTCAATCACCGAAGGCCAGATGCGCTGCTGAAAAGCGCTCGCTGCCGGACTCAACCAATAGTGGTTTACCGGAGTAAGTACAAGTAACAAAAGGAATAGATTTCCTAAGGCCGCAGAGCCTCCGGCGTGAAACACAAGTCCAAGAATTCCAAAAATAATAAGCGGTTTACGCATGGTGCGCGCCGATGTTGGACCATGACTGTCTTTCTGCATAAAACTCACGGCAAAAACCGTATTCATGATAAAGGCCACAAACAGCGACGCAAATAAGGTGAGAATCAAGGTTACAGGAAGATATCCCATGAAATCGCCCACGATTCCCGGCCAGAAGAGCAGCGGGAAAAACGGTGCAATGGTGGTTAACGTTCCGGCCAAAACCGGCACAAACACCTCGCCTGCCGCTGCTTTTGCAGAAGTTTCAATGTCGAAATCGTATTGATGATAAATGCGGTGTGTGTTTTCGATTACCACAATGGCATCATCCACAATAATCCCCAGCGCCAACAAAAACGAGAACAATACAATTACGTTCATGGTAAAGCCCAGCGATGGCATAAATAACAAGGCAACCAAGACCGAAAGGGGAACGGCGAGCGCCACGAAAAATGCGCTCTGGAGGCCCATAAAAAACATCAGAATTATAACCACCAGCACAAATCCGATGATAACCGTATTCACCAAATCGTTCAGCTGTGTCTTGGTTTCCATTGAGGTATCGCCGGTGAGTACCACCTCGAGTCCATCGGGAAACTTCGTTGCTTCGTATTCTTTAATAATGTCTTTGATTTGGTCGGCAGCCGAAATTAGGTTCTCGCCCGAACGCTTAATCACGTTCATGGTAATTACCGGCTTGCCTTCGAGTCGCGCAAAATCTTGTTTTTCCTTGTAGGCATCGCGTACATCGGCAATGTCTTTAAGGTAGGCCAAGTTGCCACGTGTTGAACGAATAAGGATGTTCTGAATCTCTTCCACTTTCTGGAATTCGCCCGTTACACGCAAGGTGCGACGAAGGTCGTCGATGCGGATTTCGCCACCCGAAATGTTTACGTTCTGACTGGCAATAGACCGTTCGATGTCGCCAAAGGTTATTCCCAGCGCCTGCATGCGGTACAAGTTGATGTTGATTTGCACCTCGCGTTCCAATGCACCAATCAAATCTACCCGCGTAATTTCGGGGAGCGTTTCGATTTTATCTTTCAAATCTTCGGCATAGCGCTTCAACTGATCGAGCGGATATTCGCCCGATACGTTGATATTCATAATCGGGAACTCCGAGAAATTCACCTCCTGCACATTGGGATCGTTGCGCAAGTCGGATGGAAGACGATTCTTGGCCTTGTCGATAGCGTTCGAAACTTTTTGCTTGCAGATATCGACATCGATGCCGGTGTTAAACTCAACCACCACCAGCGAGAAATCCTGAATCGAATTGCTCGTTACCTTTTTAATGCCCGAAATGGATTTGATTTCTTTCTCGATGGGCTTGGTGATGAGATTCTCAATATCCTCTGGACTTGCGCCTGGATAAATCGTGGATACGAAAATGGTAGGTACAACGATATCCGGAAATTGCTCTTTCGGAATACGTTGGAAAATAATCGCACCGGCCAAGGTGATGAGTGCTGTAAAAATGTAAACGGCCGTGCGGTTTTGGATGGCCCAGTTGGTGGGCTTAAAATACTTGATGTGTTCTTTTTTCATGGCTCGCCTTGCGCTTCGGGTTAAAACAACAACGGTTGACCATCGGTAACTTCCTGGTAGCCACTTTCGATGTATTGTTCGCTGCCATCAAGTCCTTCGGTAATGACGATGCGGTCGCCATACGACAATCCGGTTTTCACCACTTGCTTCCTCGCTTTCATGGCGCCTTTTGGTCCATCGGCAAGCATGATGTAGGCATTGCCCAAAGCATCTTTCTGCACATAATTCGATTTTACAACCACGGCATCGGGCAGCAATTCATCCTGAATGCTCACCATGGTCATCATGTTCGGACGTAATTCGTTTGGAATGCCTGTTAAGCCAATCTCGATGGCGAAGGTTCGGCTCATTGGATCGATAACTTTACCCACGTAGGTTATTTTCGCGCTCAAGGTATCGTTCAAGTCTGTGATGCGGATGCTTACCGGGTTTCCAACCTTGATTTTTCCGATGTATGAATCGGCAACCTTGGCCGTAACCTTCATGCTTTTTTCATTCACCACACGAAAGGCACCGAACATGCCGGGAGCTGCAAATTCGCCTGCTTTTACATTTACCTGATCAACCACTCCGGCAATCGGCGATTTAATGCGTGTCATATCGAGCTGAGCCTGCAAAGCATCCATACTTTTGCCCAGCGATTCGTATTGCGTTTTGGCTTGCAGGTACTGAATTTCGCTGCCAATTTTTTGATCCCACAAGCGTTTTTGTTTTTCAAATGCGGTTTTCGCAAAGTCGTAATTGGTTTGCAATTGGGCGATGCTTTCGCGGATGGCGCGGTTATCGGTTTCGGCCAGCACTTTCCCCGCGCTCACCATGTCACCTTCTTTTACATACACCCGAGTAACCAATCCGGGCATCCCAGGTTGTACGGCTACGTTTTCATCCGATTCAACAGCACCTTGAATGTCGACAAAGTGCGCAAACGCATTGCGGCTAACCGGTTGCAAGGTAACCAAACGGGCCTTTTGCGCCGCCTTGGCCGTATCGAGCAGCGCAATTTCCTTTTCGAGTTTTTCGATTTTACCTTTCAGTTCTTCGAAGCTGGCTTTGTATTGCGCGAGTTCGGCCTTTTTCTTCTCCAGTTCGGATCCACCACCTCCGCAAGAGGCAAATAGAACAACAAGGACAGCAAAAACAGTATTTTTCATGGTATGGTTGGGAATGATGGTTAGAATTTATTGAGGTTTTTATCGAGGCTCACCCGGCTGTCGAGCAGTTGACGGGCTGCTTCTACAAATGAAGATTGGGCATTGAGCAAATCGTTCTCTGCCTGAATGAGTTCGATGCTGGAACCCACGCCTTCCTTGAATTTAATTTCGGCGCGTTCATGAATACGGCTAGCGAGGGCAACGCTCTCACGGCTTTGATTGTAATTTTTAAGTGCCGTGGCGAATGCCGTGTACGATTGTGCCGCCTGAAGCTCGAGTCCTTGCTGCGCTTGTTTTTGAGAGGTCTCCAGCTTTTGGATGTTCAATCGCGCTTGCTGCACACGCGAGCGCTGACTAAGACCTTTGAAAATCGGAACACCCAAGTTTACGCCCCAAAGCGTACCACCGGGAACACGAAACATGGGATCGAAAAGTTTATCGCCATCGTTGGTGATGCGGCTTTCTTTCCAGGAGTAGAATGTGCTTAAAGTAGGTAGAAACAACGATTGCTGACGCTTCATTTCTAACCTCTGAAGATTAAGAGCCTGATCGAGAAGCATATTGTCGATATTGGCTTTGAAATCGAAGGTTGGACGGTTATCGACACCGTTTTGTGCGGCTTCCACACTGCTGCTGAAGGTATCGCTTAGTTGGATTTCGGTGTTCACATCGTAGCCCATGTTGAACTTCAGCAATTTCTCGGCAAGGCCGGTTTGTTCTTCTAATGTTGTAAGTGTGATGCTTAAAGTTTGTTTAAGTAACTTGAGACGATCAACATCAAGCTCTTCGATGAAACCTTCTTTATAAATTGCTTCGGTTTGTACAATCGAGTTTTCGATCGAGGCGATGCTTTCGGTGAGGATGCGCTTGTTTTCGTAGAGTACCAACACCGTTTGATAGGCTCGCGTAACAGATTCCTTTACTTCGATTTCGCTCTTGCGCAAATTGGTTTTCGACAATTCGACATACGCCTTCGAAGCCTGTAAACCAACGAGGTATTCGCCGTTGAAAGCCAGCCAGGATGCGGTGTAGCCGTACGACATGTTGTGCTTCACACCAAAGGGAATGCGCAGGTATGTTCCGGGTGGTGCTTGCGGGTTGAAGGCATCGGCCGAAATAACGCTCACCGGCACTTCGATGAAGTTTTGATAGCCTCCATCGGCATTGAGCTGTGGAATACCAATGCCGCGCAGTTCGGTTACTTTTTTACGCGCAATTTCGATGTCGCTTGCTGCATTTTGAACGGAATAACCATTTTTGAGTGCGTAGTCGATGGCTTGCGCGAGCGACATGGCAGTTTGAGCCTCCGAGCTGAGGCTTAAAGCTAAAAAGCATGCAATCAGGATTCTGTGCATCATGATTTGGGTTGGGATTTGTTTTCGATGGTTTCTAAATAGCGAAGGCCTTTTTCGGTGGCTATGCCGCGAATGTGGTAATGTGCCGCTTCCATGTAAATTTCGGCGGTACTTAAATTAAGATCGGCAAAGAGGCTGGAGTCGATTACCACTTCGATGCGCGAAGAATAGATGCGGGCAATAACAGCTGGATGGATATCGGTTCTGAAAACGCCTTCTGACTGCCCTTTGCGAATGTTTTGTTCGATACAACCAACTACAAAATCGTTGCGGTGCTGCATCACACGGCTCCAGGCTTCGGGATAATATTTTCGCAAGTCGTAAATGATGGAACTGTGCATGTTGCGCACCTTTTGGGTTACCATGCTTTGAATGCGATGCAATTCTTCGAGTGCGCTGAGTTTACTGCTCAGAATCGCGTTGATGGCTTGTTCTTCTTCTCGGATATCGTGGTCGAGGACTTTTGTAATCAAGTCGGCCTTATCTTCAACAAATTGATACAGCGTTTTTTTGGAAATCCCCAATTCGCGGCACACATCGTCCATGGTGACGCTTTTAATGCCGTACCGCATAAAAACGGCTGCCGACTGGCGGAGAATCTGTTCCAATTTTTCGTTCACGGCTGCAAAGGTAGAAAGTGCGAAACAATGGAAACAAATAACGTTAAAAATGTTTCCTGCGTTTTGAGAATAATATTTAACTAGCTCGATTTCTGATTCATAAATTTCTTATCGCCAGAATAAATTCAATCGAAAAAGCAATTACTTTGGCAAAATTCTTGTCGTTTGTTATCCAAACAATTCGCGTTTATTTTGCGTTTTGTGATTTATACTCATTTTACTGATTCAATATTCGCACGATGAATAAAACTCGCATTGCCTGGGCCATCCGCATTTTAGTTTTTGTATTATTTGTTGTTTCGGCGGTTGCCAAAATGTTTCCCATCTGGGCCTTTGAGAAGCAACTGGTCGATTTAAACGTGGCCTCCTGGTGTTCGGCGCCTTATTTTTCACGACTGCTCATCGGTGTCGAGTTGGCACTCGGAATCGCGATACTTCAACGTCACTTTTTAAAACGCCTCGTAATTCCGGCTATCATGGCCCTACTCGTCGTGTTTTGTATTCACCTAACAATAGAAATGGTGAAACACGGTGCCATGAACGGCAATTGCGGATGCTTTGGTCAACTTATTCCGATGACGCCGCTCGAAGCATTCATCAAAAATATCATCACACTTGGATTTATGGTTTGGCTATACCGCTTAACAACCGAATCCGGAAAACCTCATCGTTTCAGCTGGTTGCTTGTTATTTGGGGACTATCGACCTTGCTCATGTTTATGGCCTTTCCGTTTTGTCCCTGTGCAAAAGAAGTTACCAACGATGTTGTAATCGAAGAACCTTCCGATTCAACAGAAATAGCAAACAATGACACCGCCACTAGTGCGCTTATTGCGGCAGATACTGCTAAAGCCGGAACAGGCGTTGCCAAAAAAGACAGCGTTGCAGCCGAAAAACCCGGTCCACGCGCCGTGGCTTCCAAATTTGCTCCGTATGCCGAGTCGGGCGGTAAAAAGGTAAATGTAGACCAAGGCAAATACCTCGTGTGCATGTTTGCCGCCGGGTGCGATCACTGCCAGGATGCCGCTAAAAGCATCACCGCAATGAGCAAACAGGCGGGATTCCCGAAAGTGTTTATTTTCTTTATGGACGAAGAAACCGAGAAGATCCCAACGTTCTTTGCCACTGCCGGGAAGAAATATCCATACAAAGTATTGGATGTACCGAAGTTCTGGACACTCTTCGGCAACGAAGGTTCCACACCTGGTGTATTCTTGCAATGGAATGGAAATCCGATTACCAGTTTCATCGGAACCGACGACAAAGGATTTACGGCGGCGAAGTTGAAGACCGAGTTGGATAAGATGAAATAAGCCTTTGTTTCAAGGAAAATCGAATGTACTGAATGAGCTCAATAAGGCTTCAATATAAATTACGAACAGCCGAAAAAAGCCTCGAAATGCTTTGTATTTTTGTGCAATGGTCCCCGAATTTTTAGCTGGATTAAATCCCGTTCAGCGCGAAGCTGCCCTCGCCACCGAAGGTCCTGTTATGATTATTGCCGGCGCCGGCTCGGGGAAAACACGCGTGCTCACCTACCGCATTGCTACCTTGCTGCATAAAGGCGTTGACTCCTTCAACATCCTCGCACTCACCTTTACCAATAAGGCTGCCCGCGAAATGAAGGAACGCATCAGTAAACTGGTCGACGGATCAGAATCGCGCAACCTCTGGATGGGCACTTTCCATTCGGTCTTTGCTCGCATTCTGCGTTCGGAAGCCGAAAAAATTGGATATCCTTCAAACTTCACCATTTACGACACCGAAGATTCCAAAAGTCTGATCAAAAACATTCTTACCGAACTGCAGCTCGACGATAAAATCTATAAACCTTCATTGGTTTTAAGCCGCATCTCGACTGCCAAGAACAACCTCATCTCTTCACGCGAGTACGTGAACCACGCCGCCATTAACGACGAAGACAAGCAAAGTGGTAAACCCCGCCTCGGACTTATCTACGAAACATACGATAAGCGCCTGTTTAAGGCTTCGGCGATGGATTTCGACGATTTACTGTTTAAAACGAATGTACTCCTCAAGCAATTTCCCGAAGTGCTGTACAAATACCAGCAGAAGTTCAAATACATTCTGGTGGATGAGTACCAGGATACGAATTTCAGTCAGTACCTCATCGTGAAGAAACTTGCCGCCATGTACGAAAACATCTGCGTGGTGGGCGACGATGCACAAAGTATTTATGCATTTCGTGGGGCAAACATTCAGAACATCCTCAATTTCCAAAAGGATTATCCGGAGCTCAAGATTTTCAAACTTGAGCAAAATTACCGCTCTACGCAAACCATTGTGCAGGCTGCGAATTCGGTGATTAAATACAACAAAGACCAATTGCCCAAGGTGGTGTGGACCGACAACCAGCCGGGCGATAAAATTCGCGTGATGCGCGCCTCATCCGACAACGAAGAAGGCGTTATGGTGGCCAATTCGATTTTCGATCTGCGCATGCAGCATCAGGTGCCCAATAAAGATATCGCGATTTTGTACCGCACCAATGCACAGAGCCGCGCCATGGAAGAAGCCCTGCGCAAACGAGGCATTCCGTATCAGATTTACGGCGGACTTTCGTTCTACAAGCGCAAGGAAATCAAAGACCTCTTGGCATATTTCCGTTTGGCGATTAATCCGGCCGACGAAGAAGCCTTGCGCCGCGTAATCAACTATCCCGCTCGCGGCATTGGCAAAACAACCTTCGAAAAGATTACCGTTGCTGCCGACGAACGCAATGTGAGCATCTGGGAAATCATCGAGAACATTGGCCAAAACCAAATTCTTGGTGGTGCCTCGGCGCAAAAAGTGCTCGATTTTGTAATCATGATTCGTTCGTTCCGCCACGGACTGCAATCGTCGAACGCCTTCGAACTGGGCATGCACATCGCTCGCTCGTCAGGATTGCTTAAGGAATTGGGCGCCGATAAAACGCCCGAAGGGGTATCGCGGCAAGAAAACGTGATGGAATTGCTCAACGGGATTCAGGAATTCGTAGAAACGCTGCCCGAAAGCGAAGACGAAGTGCAGGAACGCACACTCGATGTGTACATGCAAGACATTGCCCTGCTTACCGATGCCGACGAAGAGGAAACCGAAGATTCGAATAAAGTTACGATGATGACCATTCACGCAGCAAAAGGCCTCGAGTTTAAAGCCGTATTTGTGGGTGGGGTGGAAGAAAATCTTTTCCCTTCGCAATTGGCGCTGAACTCGCGCGAAGAATTGGAAGAAGAACGGCGTTTGTTTTATGTTGCATTAACGCGTGCCGAGAAGTTCCTTAGTTTGTCGTACGCCACATCGCGATACAAATGGGGAAAAATCGATTTATGCGAACCCAGCCGTTTCCTGAACGAAATTGATCAGAAACTGCTTGAGTTGCCTCCAGAGCCTTCCGCCGGAGCCGGATTCTTCTCGTTCGAAGATGAGCGTTCATCGTTTGGAGGTTTTCAGAAACGAAGCTTCCCAACTTCGACCTTCAATCCGAAAAAACGCAATGAGGAGCCGGTTTCTTTGCGACCTAAAAGTCCGGGGCAGCAATTCGTACCAATCGAAAAAGCGAAGCCACAGCAAACGATACCAGAGCGTTTTTCGCCCGACGATTTAAGCAATCTCGCCCAAGGCATGGCTGTAGAACACGAACGTTTCGGGAGGGGCAAGGTTATTTTCCTGGATGGTCGTCCCGGCGAGAAAAAAGCCACCATCCTTTTTGAAAGTGCCGGACAAAAGCAATTATTGCTTAAGTTTGCCAAGTTAAAAATCATACCATCCTGATTAAAGGATTGTTCGGGCCTGCGAAGTCCGTTTTACGACACATTATGGAATACAATTCTCAACGGCCAAGGCTGATTATCTCGGAGCATGGACGCATCGTTCAAAAAATGATCGACAATGCATGCCTCATCGAAGACCGCGAACGCCGCAATGCTGCTGCAAAAGACATCATCGCGGTTTTAAGTCAACTCAATCCGCAACTCCGCGAACAAAGCGATTTCAAGCACAAACTATGGGATTACCTGTTCATCGCATCCGATTTTAAACTCGATGTAGACTCGCCTTATCCGATGCCCTCGCGCGAGGCCTTGCAAACCAAGCCCGAGAAACTGGCATACCCCAGCACTTCGATGCGTTACCGCCATTACGGTAAAATTGTGGAGAAGATGATTGGCAATGCGAAAAAGATAGAAGATCCTGCGCTGAAAGAGTCGATGACCAGCGCCATTGCACATCATTTGAAGAAATCGTATTTGGCATGGAACCGCGATTCAGTTTCCGACGAAACCATCTTCAAAGATTTAACAGAATTATCGTCGGGCGCATTGAGTTTACCCGAAGGAACTCAGCTGGGAGCCGCTACAGAAGTGCTTTCGGCAAATTATTCACAAGGACAGGGTAAGAAGTTTAATAAGAACAAGCAAAAACAAAACAAGTTCAAGCGTAAATTCGGCGGCAGTAATTCATACTGATCCGCATGAACCGATTCGAAATAACAGGAGGCAAGCGCCTTTCGGGCGAACTAACGCCACAAGGTGCTAAAAACGAAGCCCTACAAATTCTCTGTGCTGTATTGCTAACGCCCGAGCGTTGCGTCATACACAACGTGCCCGACATTGTTGATGTAAATAAACTCATCGATTTACTGGGCGCACTGGGCGTGAAGGTCGAGAAATTGGGACATGGTTCCTGGTCGTTCCAGGCCGATGCAGTGGATGTTGACTTTATGATTTCGGAAGATTTCAAAAAGCGTGGAGCGGCTTTGCGAGGCTCGGTAATGATTGTGGGGCCGCTCTTGGCCCGTTATGGTCGTGGATACATTCCTAAGCCGGGCGGCGATAAAATTGGACGCCGGAGACTCGATACGCACTTTATTGGGTTCCAGAATTTGGGCGCGCAATTCGATTTCGATGGCGTAGAGAATTTCTACAAAGTGGAAGCGAAGGAATTGCGTGGAACCTACATGTTACTCGATGAAGCATCTGTAACCGGAACCGCTAACATCATTATGGCTGCGGTTTTGGCGAAAGGAACGACCACAATATTTAACGCGGCCTGCGAGCCGTATATTCAGCAATTGTGCAAGATGCTCAATTCGATGGGTGCGAAAATCAGCGGCGTGGGTTCGAATCTTTTGAGCATTGAAGGCGTGCGCGAACTGGGAGGATGCGAGCACCGCATGTTGCCCGACATGATTGAGATTGGATCGTTCATTGGCCTAGCAGCCATGACGCAAAGCAATATCCGCATCAAAGATACTGGTTACGACCATTTAGGGGTTATTCCGGATGTATTCAGAAAACTTGGAATCGAAGTAATTCGCGATGGCGACGATATCGTGATTCCGGAGCAGGAATCATACACGATTAATAAATACATCGATGGCTCCATCCTCACCGTTGCCGACGCGCCCTGGCCGGGATTTACCCCCGACTTGTTGAGCATTGTATTGGTGGTGGCCACGCAGGCGAATGGATCGGTGTTGATTCATCAAAAGATGTTCGAGAGCCGCTTGTTCTTTGTCGACAAACTCATCGACATGGGTGCGCAGATTATTTTGTGCGATCCGCACCGCGCAACGATAATCGGCATCAACCGCAAGTATAAGCTGCGCGGCATCAAAATGACCTCACCCGACATCCGCGCCGGGGTTTCCTTGCTCATTGCTGCTTTATCTGCCGAGGGTACATCGGTAATTGACAATATCGAGCAAATCGACCGCGGATACCAAAATATTGATAGCAGGTTAAGGGCTATTGGGGCGCAGATTAAAAGGGTATAAGAGTATTGTCGGCACTTGCGGGAATTCCAAACATCTGAATTTGAATTTACGTATTAGCCTCATGCCTTGCTAGGGATACAATGCAAACTAAGTTGAGAGTATTGTCGATGTTAGTTGAAAGGAAATAATTCTAAAGAGCGTTAATTTTTTTCTCACTGAAAGAATATTTCAGCCCTTTGCTAGCTGCAAACTTTCTTTGCTAATTCATTAATCTTACCTTACTTTTGTTCTGTTTTTAGATTTATTCTAAATAACCATACTGCCGATTGAAACAATTCTGGCAGATGCCGTGTTTAACGCTTAAGAAGAAGAAAAATATGATAACCGTTTCAGAAACTGCAAAGACGAAACTCGCTCAGTTGATGACCGAAAGCGGGTTTACTGTTGAT
>Ga0169931_10012009_pt1 | contig 12090 bp, 10 predicted proteins | sample Kivu_15m_20L_FD_129675 | JGI IMG/M metagenome (GOLD analysis project Ga0169931, IMG submission 129675) | Freshwater microbial communities from Lake Kivu, Western Province, Rwanda to study Microbial Dark Matter (Phase II) - Kivu_15m_20L... | ecosystem: Environmental > Aquatic > Freshwater > Lake...
CTTATTATTAGATAAATTATATATATTAGTCTTATATTCTTATTGCATCAGAAAAATCATAGATACTATAAATGATAATTTAGCATAATAGATAATTATGATTATTGTCTTAAAACTATTTATTTATCACAATAACAAATACGTGTAAATCTTAAATTATCATGTAAGGCGATTTTTATGGTCGTACTGTTCCTTTGGAAGGAACGAAGTCACAAGGATTTTCTAGTATTTACAGAAACTCTTTAGCTCTCGATAAATTAGTCGACTCTGTTTAGTAAGCTCACAGTCTCAAAGAACTCTACCTTAATCTCTTTCTCAATAAATATTCAAAACGAAATTTTTTAGGTAAATTTGTGTTTATTCAGGTCGTATTCATATCGAAAATGTGCTCGAATAAGACAAACATGTTTAAAAAAGAAGTATTCAAGATGTTCTGACATACAAATAGGGTCACGATGTTGCTGTAAGACTAGGTTCTGCTTTGCACAGACACAACCTACTTCAGGAGACTTCAGAACATAAAATGAAGCTTGTAGGCATTTTTTCGAGAAATAGAATGGAGTTTTATCTGACTGATCTTGCCTGTGTCTTTTATGGAATCACCTCAGTACCTCTCTACGATACTCTCGGAAATGAAACTTTAACCTACTGTCTAGATCACGCTGATATCATAACATGCATCTGCAGCAAGCCAAATGCTTAAAAACTTTTAAAAGAAAAAGATACGGCAAGACTAAAAAATGTCATTCTGTGTGATGAGGTATAGCCTTAGCTAGAAGCCAAACTTAAATAAAGATTTAATGTACTTTATTTCTGGAAACTAGTCAAACAAGAAGAAAGTGAGTAGCTTATCAGTCATTAACAGTTCAAGGTTGACCCTAACCAGTGTTTTACTTTTTGTTATACTAGTGGTACAACTGGACCTCCTAAATGCGCCATGCTTTCACAGCGTAACTTACTCACTTTCATGGCTGGATACAATGCTCACTACAGTAAGCTCGATCGTCAAAGTGATAGCTAAGTTCACATTTCGATTCTACCATTGCCTCATGTTTTTGAAAGATCAATCATCACACACGAAATTTTGATTGGAAGCTTCATCGTGTAAAAATACAAATATTTAGAGCTCCTTCTGGCAACATTTTAAAAATCAAAGAAGATATTGCTCTTGTCAAGCCCACTCAGTTTATATCAGTGCCAAGACTTTTCAACAGAATAGTTTAAGGTTTCTTCCAAGCAGTCGGTGGATAGGCTAATCTTTAAAAGCTTATTGAGGCTAACAGTCCAGTTTTGGTCAAACTCAGATAAGCTTTTGGAGGAAGAATCAAATTCATTTTATCAGGAAGTGCACCAATCAATCCTAAGTATCTGCATATTCTTTCTAAAGTGTTCAATTGTGTAGCTGTGGAAGGCTATGGACAAACTTAGAATACTGCAGCTGCTTTTTTACAACCTTTGAATCATACTTAGTTTGGAAATGTAGGCACTATTTGGGTAATTAGCTTTTGATTCAGTCAAGTCTTGAGTTCAAACTATCAGACATCCCTTAGATGGGCTACACCAGTGATGACAAAGACTAGCATGGTAACCCAACACCTCGAGGATAGGTCTGGCTAAGAGGAGGGGGCATCATTCTAGGATACTACAAAGACAAAGTAAGAACATCGGAAACTATCACTGAAGACGGTTGGCTAATGACGGGTGATGTCGGAGTACTAACTTATCCTAATAACTATCTCAAAGTCATTGATAGAAAGAAAAATATTTTTAAACTGTCACAAGGGGAGTACGTATCTGCTGAAAAAGTTGAACTTTGCTATCTACAGTCAAAGTATGTCTCTGAAGTCTTTCTTCATGGAGATTCACTAAAAGACTATCCGATTACTATAGCAGTAGCTAATCGACCTGAGATCGAAAATCTCGGTAAAGAGCTAGGTATTGAAAAAGATTTCGCTCATTTATGCCAAGAAAAGAAGCTTATTGCGCATGTTCTCACTGATTTACAGCAAAAAGGTACTGCAAAAGGTCTAAAGGGTTTCTAACAAGCTAAGAATTTACGGCTTGAAAGTTAACCTTTTATGCTTCGGGGGATCGTAGGCTCAACGATGAAACTTCAACGTTTTCAAGCGAAGTAATATTACAAAAACCTCATTCTAGAAATGTATTAGTAGGGCGATCTTCTCAAAGCTTGAAACTGATTATATTGCATCGAATAAGATTCTAGTCTTGAAGCATTCGTTTGAGATTATAATTTAAATTGTATGAACCCTAACCACAGCATGTCTTTCGATGATAAGAGTAACCTTCAAATCATTTAGATTAATTTATGCCAGCTAGTCATGCTCAAAAACCAGTTGCGCCTGATCCGATGTTTGATAATTTTGTACAAGCATGCTTTAGTAATCCTGCCTTTTTTTAAAGCATGAAAAGCTTCTACTACAATCAAGGTCAGCAACCAAACCCTCAAGTCGGTGTCAGTCAAACGCATGGATATCAGAATCAATAGAGCTATAGTCGTCAGAGGGATGTCGAGTAAACTCAAATATAAAATCAAAAAATATTCTAATAAAAAGAAGAAACAATCTCTGCACCCAAAAAGAAACTACCAGCCAATCCTTTACTAAAGTATCAGCAAAAATAAACTGTATAAAAAAATCCTCCAAAACAATAAAAAGCGATTCCTGTGATAAGGGCACAAAATTACGAAGACATTCCAATAAAATCAAAGTACATCGAAGAAGTAGGGACTTTCGGAGAATCTTCAAAGGTGTCGCTTAATTTAGACGCAATCAAGGAAAATCAGAGTATCAATATAGAAACAGCGTAGATTTATAGACAGATGGAAGACAGGCCTATAAAGGGAATGAACCAACACTAGTATCATAGCCATTTTGGATAAACTTAACATGCAAGTTCTCAACCAACTCTGCAGCCTACTAAAAAAACTCCAAGATTTTAATAAGATAGACCTATACAGGGTTCGACTAAAGATTTTAAAGAAATGCTTAAAGATAAGTGCCCAGATATCCAGATCGCTAGCAACTAAGATTATTAAGGTTACTAGCAACCGCAGGAATCAAGTCATTTCGGCAGCAAAAAAGGATCGCATACATTTTTGAAGAGGGGAAGCAGACAACACCTTTCAAGTGCAATCACTCGAGGAAAACAATAGAATAAAAATGATTAAGATGAGCTAAACAAAAGCGGTCTAAGCAAGAGAGATCTAACTCCTAAAAACAGCAGATCATCTATTTCTCAAAACAGAGTGCTTACCAAAAAAAGCAATAATCTAGATCGATCTATGGATAAGAGTCAAAATGTTAGGGAAGAAATTTCTAAGATAGGCAAACCGCCTCTTGCTGCTAAAAAAATAGATCCTAAGCCTTCTAAACAGGCTCAAAAGAACAGTCCTATAAGCAAGAAAAAGAAGACTAAAAATGTTTTTAATGACTAGAGCTCATCATCATCTTCATCATCAGAGTAAGAACCAGTTGCCATTCAAAAAGCCTTAGTTCACTCAAAACAGACAAAAACTATCGAATAAATACATAGGAAATAATAACCATAATGTATGTAAGTAATCGAGGGTGTTTTTCTGACTCAATAGCAGCTTTAAGAGATTTTAGACCGTTATGGTAAGAAGACAGCTCGGCAAGAAACCTAGAGCGAAAAAATAGCTAAACTGAGAAATAAATATACTTAATTGTGTAACTTGGTGGAGGAAGAGAAGGCTGAGATGAAATCACAGATGGAGCGATAGAGATAAGAAATGTAAAAATGGAAGGCTGATCAGATGGCTAAGATGAAGAACTAAAAACGAGTATGGGAAAGACAGATGAAAAGTGGAGCTGGCAGCACTGCCATGCAGAAAGAAAAATAATAGATATAGCAAGTTAAACAGTAGTTGTAAAAATAAAGGGAAGATTTTAAGAAAAAAGATAAAAATAACAGAATTATGATCGAAAAGTACAAAAAATAGATCGAATAACTAAAGAGCCGACTGCAAAGAATTTAAATAGATAGGGAAATATCCACTAGTAAAATTCATTATCAAAATTATAGCTCAGATCTGGCTGATGACAAATATAGTAATAAGGATATCAGTAGACATACTAGCAACGATAACAGTAGGAAAAAGCTAGACCAGGAGCCCAAGAAGGAAGAAGTTCCTAAAATATAAAAAAAATAAGTATCTGAAAAACCTCCAATGAAGAAAAAAGGGCCTTAAAATAAGATAAAATACGACTATGTTGAGGATTAAGACACATCTAAGCTTCAATAGACCAAAACTAAAGGAAATTCTATTAAAAGCATAGCTGACAAATGGGGATGCAAATACGATTCGAGCGATTCTGATGCTTAGTCTGCTGCTAAACAATCTATTTAGCAAAAATCTATGGGTCCACAGTGGAGTCCAGCGATGAAACTGTCTGATCTGACTAAAATAGATTTGTCAATCAGTATGGTATCAGACAAAATGATCGAATCTTTATTCAGGTACCAAAATAACCTTGAGTATAGGGCATACCAGCAATCTAAATCTAAGGCAGGCAGAGTAGTTGTTAACACTACCCGAAATAATAGAAACAATTTTACTACTAATATCTATAGCGATGGCGCCAAGGAAATGATCTACGATAACGGAACAGTGAAGGACAGTCAGGAAAACGGCTATAACGTTGTTTATTTTAAAAACGGAGATATCAAACAAGTATGTTTTTATTAAAGCAGACTCTTCCTGACAAAACGATTCTTTACTATTTCAAGGAAAAAGAAGTTGACCAGATTACTCTAACAAATGGAATAAATGTAAAAATTATAAAATTTAGATATATAGATTTGAAAATAATCAGGTAGAATTTCACTATACGAATGGAACAATCGAGATTCGTCATCCTGATGGTACCACTAAAGTCATCGGCTAACAGCTCAAGAGATGATAAATTGCTTGCACTACTATAATCTTTCTATTTAATTTATTCGATTGAATAATTAAGTTTGTTTAATCGAAAATATCTTAACAATAATTATGGTCTGTAATTCATTCAATACTTTGTATGGTATTTATGTGCAGTCGATTAATGTTTGCTAATAATAAAATTATTAATATGTTACAAAAAACCTAAATGAGCTAGGTTTCGACTGCTCCAGAGCAACCCCCAACTTCACTGTTTACCCACAAAAATAGATAAATGATCAAGCCTCTCAAAAAAAACTAATAATCGCCAAAACAAACTCAATTTTTGTAGATTAGCAACGGAATGATAGCCAATGATTTGCTCGTGATGCATCCCAAACTAGTCGGAAACTTGGCGTGGCCTCAGGTTCACATAGTAGATAACGAGTTCAGTATGTGCGTGAGAGGAAACTACTACGAAGTGACCGGTATGGCAGGCATCAGCACATATTTGCAAAGAAACAGCCAGGTCGACTCAGAACTGCTATACTTTTAGGGCGACAAACCTGCTAAACACATCATTCTTAGCTCTCTAGAACGATACAAGGTCGATGGAGAAATATGGTGCCACCTTAATTTGACCAAATACTAAACATAAACAGAAAAAACTACAAGTCAAAATTTTCATCTTAACTGCCATCGAGAAGATATTTAGACCAAGCTCCAAGTTATTTGGAATTTTTAATCTTTGCAACTTATCGAAAATCACAAAAAAGCTTTAATATTTTTCAAGGTTCACTGGCTGGTTAAGGGTCAAATAAGTGCTTCTAACGTATATAGAGTAGTGATAACAAATCTGGTTCCTAAGCGTCGGAAGGGAATTGTACCTGAAAAATAAATATTGTAGCTAGTGGGCGAAGAAGAATTTGTAGGTGAGGCAGGTGATAATTTTTCAAGAGAAAAATTGATTAAAACTGTCAAGTCGTAGTTTGGTGACATAGTTTTAATGGTGACCAGTAATTAAATTTATGAAATCTAAATTGAAGAATCAGCTTATAGACATCTTGCTAAACTCAAACCTTTTAAGCTTGGTAAAATTTTTCAACCGGGAGAAAAAGTTCTTGACTGCAACTTTATGAGCAACGGACTTAAGGTCATTCTGCTCACTAGTCATGATAGACTTCTATGCTACGAGTCACAAAATTTTCTATGTTCCTTATCTCTGCGCTAAGTCTTAGATCTAACTTCCCTTCCTCAGTTTTATCATCTCGATAAATTTTCTTTCAGTAAAGTATACAGCATCAACGGAGCGATTGGTGTTAAATTTCATTCTGATACTGGAGTGAGTCTATGCAAGCCCAAGCTATAGATTTCATACTAGCAATAAAAAGAGCCTTAGAAAATTACTCTGGGCTTACTTTTATTCAAAATGCAAGATTTATTGATATCATTCAGTAAGATTGTTGGTTTTCCAATTGATAATTCTGAATTGCAGCACTTAAGCATTCTTAGTCAGGGCAGCGTTGATTAGATTCTTGTGCAATATATTGACAAGAAATCGCCTTACTAATTGCAAGTTATGAGAGTTGGCGTGTTAATGAGTGAACTTAACGCCTTTACTCGTCTTGGGAACTTTCCTTACAACTATACAACATTAATAAAACCTTAGAATTCTTCCATTACTTTGAATTCTTTTCAATCTTACTAGTTGTAAAAAAGATATACAACTGCCTCTGCAGGCGTTTCTTCTCGAGTTTTCTATCTAATCAATGATAAATAGCTGACTTGTTTAAAATTGTTCAGAGAGATAGACATTCCCCTAATATCTAAATAACTTTCGAATCTTTTTACATACACTTTTTTCTAAAAACCCATCAAAATTACGATCTCTTCCTGCACTCAGCATCTAGTCATAGTTTTCAAGGAATTCGTTAAATTTTTCTATTTTGATTACTCAACAGTAAAAAACTACTATACTCTTAAGATCAAAAATGTAGGTGATGTTAAGTATTCGCCCTAGGGACACAAGGTTTATGTCGCAATAGGAAACGTTGTGCATACTATCGATCCTTATACCTTTTAAGAAGAATTTTTGCTTGAGACAAATCAAGGTGATATAACAGAAATGACTCCTATAGACTCTCACAATATAATAATCAAATCTTACAAAGGCTATTTATCACTTTATAATAAAGGTCTAGAATCATAAAATAAAAGAGATTTTGTCAAAAAGTACTAAGTTAAGCTGGAAGAGGGCGATCTTTACACTGCGAATCTTAAAAATTTAATAATGTTTAAGAAAGGTGGTATTATATAAGCTTACGGTAGTTAATCTGAGAGTATCAGTGACTTATTACCTATTGATCAACGATAATGTTACATGTAGATGCGAGCCAGACATCCATACCTAGTCAACCGCAAGACTTGTCTAAGTTTCTCCTAAGGTTAGCAAGCAATTCAATTGTTGCTATGCGAAAAACTAGGTTTTCTTTTCGTGATTACTAACAAAGGAAATCTTAAACAGTACTTTTATCCACTGATGAGTGCGACTAATCCCAATCCCCCGTAGGTATACACTCAACATATTTCAAATAGAGCTGTGTTGTCTATGTCGTTGGAGGCCTCTTTCTCTCATCTTTGCATACTGGGTCAGGACGGAAACCTAAGTCGTTTTGAGATCCGGCAGTATATAAATGGTTAGGCTATGCCTCACGTGTATTTGATGAATCCCAAATGGCTGGGTCAGGAGCAGTAAAAAAGAGAATTTACAGATCGTGATTACTTACTCGACAACTTCACACCTACAGAGACGGCTTTAACCTTGGCTACTCAGCAGACCTTCGACTAGCTTTAATTTTTGGTAGACAAACTTAAGGATGATATGGAGGAAATGATAAAAACTCATATGGCTAAGGGAAGAAAAAATTAACAGCAATTCAAAGGAGGAGCCAGATAAACTTAGGGAGTCTCATAGGAGGATCTCAGAGTTCAAAAAGCAGCATGTCTTAAAGGCTTATAAGGACTCATCAAAGATATATAATAAAACTCTAAAAAAGCTAAATAAGAGCAGAACAGTGAAACTTAAAAGTATCAAAAGACACTACTAGAACTGTATCGATAGACTGATAGACTTCAGAAAATTAAAAAAGATCAAGACAAAAAAATGACTGAAGAAAGAAAAGTTTTTTAGATATAGTATCAGAAAAAACTATAAGCACTCAACCTGTAAAAGGAGGCTGAACTCAAAATATTGCGCAAAGAGTATGACGATGTGATAGTGCGAAGAGACTTTGCTCGGCGTTAGAACCAGATTTTAGATGAAGAGTAATAGGCTTAGATGAGACTATTCAAGATCCAGACAAATAAAAATTTATAAGATGAACATTTAGGAGCCGAGCAAGAGAAGGAAAGATTGCTAGGCGATAACACTAGACAATAGAAGGGCATAAGCAATTTTAAACAGCGAGCCATATATTTCTAAAATCTGATCCTTTAAACCAGACTGCAAATAAACGAGCTTGAAAAAGATAGAGGCGAATACGAGCGAAGAAAACAGTACCTACAAGGTGAACTAAGAGGGAAATAAGACATAATTGAAAAAATATAGCGTGAATTAGTTATTTATCTTAGCAATACTGAAGACATGAAAACAATAAAAAATACTCACGAGTTCGAGCTGTAGGAATATGAAAAATAAGTTGGACCAATCAGCTCAAATTTCAAAAAAATCGAAGAAAACATTAAGCAAATGAACAAATAGATTATGCATGAGTACAACAACAAAGTAGAGAGACAGACTACTATCACCCAAAAATAGCAGAAAATCCAGCAACTTAAAAAGAACAATCAGTAGCGCACGTTAATGAAGCTATAAAAAAGAAACAAGGTTAATAGAGTGCTTGAAGAGTTCATTAGAATCAGTAATAATCCTTTCAGAGATAGCTTAAGGGTGTAACTCAGGGCCATTTTTGGCTAACAGTAACATAGTACAAACGACATGATTAAGGATTAGGGACGATAGAAGGACAAACGAGAGTTAGACAACTTGATTAGAGCTAAGAACCTTTTACGAAAGCAGATCGAAGAAGAGTAAAAAAGATAGGAACACATACAGAAAAACTCACACGAGTTCTATATGCATCATAACGAGCACACTGCACTGCTTAGAGAATACAATGACCTGAAAAAAAAACATAGAAATTTAAACGATGAACACCATCAACTAAAGTCCAAGGTATAGGAGATCAAACTTGCACAACTCAACACTCCACTTAGGAGAGTACCCTCACTAAGTCTCAAAAAATAACATAAAATGACGCCCTTCCAGAGATATGAGTAGGAGCAGTCGGCCTTGGCTCGCAAGCAACAGGACACTATCGACACCAGAGCAACTTCAAACCAGCAGTCAATGTCCTTCCTCAAGGGACTTATGCGCGAAGTAGGCAACGCAGACTCCCACTATCAGAAAAGATAGATCATGAGAGAACGAGTGAGGACCTTTGTGAATCCAGAGCTTCGGGGAAGAACCGACTAGCTCAAAAAAATAATAGCAGGCAGGTCCAGGGGCACTTCCTAATTGCTCAAGCTTACATGATGTTTATTTTACTAAAAAATAATAAAACTTGTATTTTTTAATTTTTACATGGAAAAACGGGAAAAACTATTTTGACAAAAAATAATTTAATTTAAATTAGCATAAATAATTATTTTAAGTGAGTTGATATTAAATTTAAAAGGTTTTTTTGTGAAAAATTTACTATTTTTTACGTATTTTTAATAATTTTTAGCGATATTTGGATTATATAATGTGGATAAGTATTTGATGATATTTAATGAGATTGTTTGGGTTGTGGGTGTGTGTGATGTAGAAATGGACGATGTGGAGGTTTGGCGCATTATTTATTTAATATAAATATTGTTGACAATAATATTAAGCTTTACCAGGTGTTAATTAAATGGAACCGCTACTTTCCAATTTACTCAACGTATTTATTAATTTATAGTTTAGGAGGCCGATCCGCAAGCCACTCATCTCCCTTAGCCCTGCCCACAACCCTCTTTCGATTCCCCATAAGCATCCCCAAGATCCCAGCATGCTCCATAAACATCTCAGAATCTACCCAACACCACTCCCAACAGCCTCAAATACCTGTTCGAGGGACAACTGATCGCCTACAAGCACCTCATACGCAATTTGCCTCTTCCAGCCTCTCTTTCTCTGTCGCTTCCGCCTTCCCTACTGCCCCAAACCCACGAAAAACTAGTCCAAACTGCGAGTAATCATAATCCTATCCAGTCCACAACGCCAAAACACGCGCCGACAAGGACCTCGAACTCAAGACCATGATTTGCGCGCCCTCCAAAAGCGCGGGGAAAGAGGAAAGTTCATAAGCTGAACAACTCAAACTTGCAATAGACAAACGCAAAAATGAACTAGAGCACACTATTGAGCGCTCAGATGAACTTAATCACACTCCTAAAGAACTTCTTATACTTTAACATCGTTTTTTGTCGTGCAGAGAACTCTACAAAAACGTGTTTCAAAGGATCGGAGAAGGCATGAGACGGAACTATAAGTCTGTCAGCATGTTCTCCCAAGGACTGCTAGACAGATCTTTTTTCAGAAGAGAAAGAGCAGGAAGAGGATAAATTAATGGCAAAGGTGAAAGAAGTCACAATTTAAAGACAGACAACGATAGACGCAAGCGCATCATGCACAAGTAGTGCATGCAACATTTGAAACTACATAAAGAAGAGTTCTTGGAGTGGCACAGAAAAAAAATCAAAGATAGAAGAAGAATCGCAAATCTTGTGAAAAATACAATCGAAACCAGAAAAAGAGAAAAAGAATAGCTTTAAGAGCGCAAAAAAATTGCTAGATTGAAGGAGCTTAAAGCCCAGAATATGGAAATTTATCTTTCATTGGTCGAATAAGAAAAAAAAACTAAAATCAAGGAGCTATTGAGTCAGACTAACAAGTTTTTAAAAGAGCTAGGAGCCAAAGTTCTGGTTCAAAAAGGTGGTAAAGAATAAAATGCGCCCGAAGCTGCTTAGGCGGAATAAGAAGGGCTTCAGCAGATTTTCCAAAGTTCCAACACTGTCTATTATAACCTTACTCATTCTATCAAAGAAGAAGTCACAGTTCAGCCCACTATTCTCAAAGGAGGTGACCTCAAGAACTATCAATTGCTTGGTCTGCAATGGCTAGTATCTCTTTATAACAATAATTTAAATGGCATTTTAGCTGATTAGATGGGTCTTGGTAAGACGATTCAAACGATATCTCTTCTTTGCTACCTGATAGAGTATAAAAAAAACTTCGGTCCTTTTTTAGTGGTGGCTCCACTCTCAACGATACCAAACTGGATGGCTTAATTCTAAAAATGGGCGCCATCTATTCGTAAAATCGTTTACAAAGGCAATCCGAACACACGTACCTAAACTAGAAGAATCATGAAGAACACCAAGTGGAACGTATGCATAACAACATACGATTTTATTCTAAAAGACAGACTAAAGCTCAATAAATATGACTGGAAATATATCGTAATCGATTAGGGGCATAAAATGAAGAACGCCAAGAGCAAGTTTTCAAACATACTTGGTCAGCAGTATCAAAGCGACCATAGACTGCTTCTGACTGGCACGCCTTTGCAAAATAACTTAGGCTAATTATGGGCTTTGCTTAATTTTTTGTTGCCTAAGGTGTTCAACAGCTGTGATGATTTCTAAAAATGGTTTTCTATGGCACTTTACAAAAATACTGGCGATTAGGCAGTTCAATTAGATGAATAAGAACAGCTTTTGATTATCAACAGACTTCATCAAGTTTTGAGACCTTTTCTTCTGAGAAGAGTCAAGAAAGATGTTTACTCTTAACTGCCAGATAAAAAAGAACACGTAATAAAAGTTTAGCTGTCAGCTTGGCAAAAATTAATTTACGATAACATATCAGCTAAGACAGTATTGTAGTTCAGCAACAGCTCTAACAAAGTCAGTCGGACTACCCTTAACAACTTGATGATGCAATTGCGCAAATGCTGCAATCATCCTTATCTTTTCCTGAAGAATTATGATGATATCAGTTATCACGAATGGATTATGAAGTCTTCAGGAAAATTCGAACTCATAGATCGTATTCTGCCCAAACTTTTAAAATTTAAGCACCGAATACTTATCTTCACTCAAATGAC
>Ga0169931_10012010_pt1 | contig 12089 bp, 9 predicted proteins | sample Kivu_15m_20L_FD_129675 | JGI IMG/M metagenome (GOLD analysis project Ga0169931, IMG submission 129675) | Freshwater microbial communities from Lake Kivu, Western Province, Rwanda to study Microbial Dark Matter (Phase II) - Kivu_15m_20L... | ecosystem: Environmental > Aquatic > Freshwater > Lake ...
CTCGGCCTCCCGTTCGCAGCAGGCCTTGAGCGGCCCGTAGGTCTCGTTGGTGAGGGGCTTCGACTCGGGGTCATCGATCTCGCCGACCGGCGCCGACTCGTCGGCGTTCGGCACGGCCATCGACGCGTACACCGAGACGGTCGAGATGAACACGTACTGGCGCGCGGCCTTCGCCAGGAGCGTGGCCGACGCGCGCACGTCCTGGGGCCGGTAGCCCGAGGTGTCGATCACGCCGTCCCAGCGGCGGCCCATGGCGACCTCGGCCTCGAGCGACTTCAGCCCGTCACCCTTCGCCGGATCGCGGTCGCCGCGCAGCTTCTCGAGGTCGGGGAAGAGGTCGGCCTTGGTCTTGCCGCGGTTGAAGAGCGTGATCGTCCAGCCGCGGCGCTTCGCGGAGTCGACGATCTCGGGCCCGAGGAACGCGGTGCCGCCGAGGAGGAGAAGGTTCATGGGCGGAACGCTAGCACGCCGGCCGGCACCCCTTCGGGCACCGGCCGGCGGAATCATGCATCGATGTCGCCTCGCCTCAGCTCGGCTGCGGCTCGGGCGCACGGGGCGCCGGCGGCGCCGGCGGCGTGGCCGCCGTGCCCGTGAAGGTGAGGTGGTCCTTGCCTTCCTCGCGGGTGGCCACGATCGCCGTGCCGTCGGTGAAGTCGCCGCCCAGGAGCTTCTCGGCGAGCGGATCCTCGACGTACTGGGCCAGCGCGCGGCGGAGCGGGCGGGCGCCGTAGTCGGGGTTGTAGCCCTTGTCGATCAGGAAGTCGCGGGCCGCCGCATCCACCTCAAGGCTCATGCCGCGCGCCTTGAGGCGATCGGTGACCTTGGAGAGCTCGAGGTTGATGATGTGCGTCAGGTCCTCCTTCACCAGCGGCCGGAAGACGATCATGTCGTCGAGGCGGTTGATGAACTCGGGGCGGAAGAACTTCTCCGCCTCGCTGTGCAGCGACTTCTTGATGCGGTCGTAGTCCTGCACCTCCTGCCGCTTGGTGAACCCGAAGCTCGCGCCGCCCTTGATGATGTCGGAGCCGATGTTCGAGGTCATGATGATGATGGCGTTGCGGAAGTCGATCCGCCGGCCGAACGAGTCGGTCAGGTGCCCGTCGTCCATCACCTGCAGCAGCATGTTGAAGACGTCCGGGTGCGCCTTCTCGACCTCGTCGAAGAGGACCACCGAGTAGGGACGCCGGCGAACGCGCTCGGTGAGCTGGCCGCCTTCCTCGTAGCCGACGTACCCGGGGGGCGCGCCGACCAGCCGCGACACGTTGTGCTTCTCCATGTACTCCGACATGTCGAGCCGGATCATCGACTCGGGGTCGCCGAACATGAACTCGGCCAACGCCTTCGCCAGCAGCGTCTTGCCGACGCCGGTGGGCCCGAGGAACATGAAGCTGCCCATGGGGCGCTTGGGATCCTTGAGGCCCGAGCGCGCCTTGCGGATGGCGCGCGCCACCTGCTTGACGGCCTCGTCCTGGCTGATGACCGACTTGTGCAGCTCGTTCTCGAGCTGGAGCAGCCTGGCGGACTCCTCCTTCTCGAGGCGGGTCAGCGGCACGCCGGTCATCTTGCTGACGACCTCGGCGATGACGTTCTCGTCGACCACGGCATCGACCTCGTTCATGCGGTCGCGCCAGGCCTGCTGCATGCGCTCCTTCTCCTTGCGCATCTTCTCGGCCTGGTCACGCAGCTCGGCGGCCTTCTCGTAGTCGGCGTTCTTGACTGCCTCGTCCTTCTCGATGGAGAGCCGCTCGATCTTGCCCTCCATCTCGGCGAGGTCCGGCGGCTTGGTCATGCTGCGCAGGCGCAGGCGCGCGCCGGCCTCGTCGATCACGTCGATCGACTTGTCCGGCTGCACGCGGCCGGTGATGTACCGGCCGGACAGGTCCACGGCCGCCTTCAGCGCCTCGTCGGTGATGCGCACCTTGTGGTGCTTCTCGTACCGCTCGCGGAGGCCCTGCAGGATCAGGAACGACTGCTCGGCGTTCGGGGGCTCCACCGGGATCGACTGGAAGCGGCGCTCGAGGGCCGAGTCCTTCTCGATGTACTTGCGGTACTCGTCGAAGGTGGTGGCGCCGATGCACTGGATCTCGCCGCGCGCCATCGCGGGCTTCAGGACGTTGGACGCGTCGATCGCGCCCTCGGCGCCGCCGGCGCCCACCAAGGTGTGCAGCTCGTCGATGAAGAGGATGATGTTCTTGGCGCGGCGCACCTCGTTCATCACCGCCTTGATGCGCTCCTCGAACTGGCCTCGGTACTTGGTGCCGGCGACCATGCTGGCCAGGTCGAGCACCACCAGGCGCTTGTCGTAGAGCAGGTCGGGGACCTCCTGCGCGATGATCCGCTGCGCCAGGCCCTCGACGATGGCGGTCTTGCCGACGCCCGCCTCGCCCAGCAGCACCGGGTTGTTCTTGGTGCGCCGGCTCAGGATCTGGATCAGGCGCTCCACCTCGTGCTCGCGGCCGATCACGGGGTCGAGCTCGCCGTTCTTGGCCAGCTCGGTCAGGTCGCGGCCGAAGCTGTCGAGCGCGGGGGTCTTGCTCTTGCCGCGGCGCGCGGAGGCACCGCCCTCGGGCGCGCCCGGCTCCTGGGCCTGCGGCTCCTGCTGCTGCGGGGCCTCCTCGCGCTCCTGCTCGTTGCCGGCGCCGAGCAGGCTCAGCACCTCCTCGCGCACCTCCTCGAGCTTGAGGCCGAGGTTCATGAGCACCTGCGCGGCCACGCCGTCGTGCTCGCGCAGCAGGCCGAGCAGCAGGTGCTCGGTGCCGACGTAGTTGTGGTTCAGGTTGCGCGCTTCCTCGATCGCGTACTCGATGACCTTCTTGGCGCGCGGGGTCTGCGGGAGCTTGCCCATGGTGACCATCTCGGGGCCGCTCTTGACGAGCTTCTCCACCTCGAGGCGCACCTTGCGCAGGTCGATGTCCAGGTTCTTGAGGACGTTGGCGCCTACGCCCGAGCCCTCCTTCACGAGGCCCAGGAGGATGTGCTCCGTCCCGATGTACTCGTGGTTGAACCGCTGGGCCTCCTGGTTGGCCAGGGCCATCACCTTGCGTGCCCGATCGGTGAGTCGCTCGAACATGACCTGCCTCCTTCGAATGTCCGGTCCGGGTCGCCGGGCCGTGCTCCGCCTCGACCGTACGAAGCGTGAGCGGGAAATGCTAGGAATTGCGGACCTTGTCCGCCCGATTCCGTTGGGCAATTCGCGTGCCGTGGTGGCGCGGAATCCCGGTCATTGATCGGCGTTCCCGGGGGCTCGGTTGAGGATCGTTGCATCGATTGGCCTAACCGCGGTCCCGTGCGTGGTTTGCGTGGCCTGGTGGCGCATCGGCGGGCCCGTACCCGGAGCCGGTCGCCGCTAGCCTGCCGTCATGACGCCGCGCGTGGCCCCGATCGCACTCCTGGTTGCTGCCATCCTGGCGGTCGCGACGCCGGCGTCGGCGGACGGCGACCGCGAACTCGCCCGGCCGATCCAAGTGCGGGGACGGTTGGCCACGGGCGCCAACTTCACCGGTTCGCTGCAGGCGTGGGGGCCCGAGGGGCTGCGTGGCTCGTTCGGCAGCCACCGGTGGGACGAGCTGGTCGCGGCCGACCTCAAGCGCATCTATCAGCAAGTCATGGATCGCCGCGACGCGGCGCAGTGGCTCCGGCTCGGGGAGCTTCTGCTGGGCGTTGCCGGCGGCGAGCGCTTCGCCGACGAGGCGTTCGCGCAGGCCAAGCGGCTGGGAGCGGCGCCCGACGCGGTGGCCGCGGCGCGGACGCGGGGCATCGGCGCCGCCGCCGAACGCGAGGAGCGCGAGCGCATGGACCAGGAGCGCCGGCTCCAGGACCGTGTGCTGGCGGATGATGCCACCGCGCGCCCGTGGCCCGTCCTCACCGACGCCGAGCGGACGAAGGCCCTCGAGACCATGCGCGCCGAGGCCAAGTCGGCTCTGGACGCCGTGGGCATTTCGTTCGACCCCGTCGAGACCGACCGGTTCATCGTCTGCGGAGACGTGCCGAAGGCGCAGCTGCAGCGCTGGGCACGCGACCTGGACACCATGTACGCGCGGGTGGCCGAGGTGCTCGACGTGCCCAAGGACGTCAACCTGTTCTGGGGGAAGGCGGTGATCCTGGCCTTTCGCACGCAGGACACCTTCCAGGTCGTGGAGGCGGCGGCGTTCCGGCACAAGGCCACCGCGTCGCTGCGGGGAATCTGCCACCAGCGCGGGCCGCAGGTCTACATCTCGGTGTACCTGGGCAACGACGAGCTCGACTTCGCCTCGACGCTGGTGCACGAGGCCACGCACGGCGTCGTGCACCGATGGGTGACGGCTGCCCGGCTTCCGGAGTGGGCCAACGAGGGCTTCGCGGAATGGGTGGCGCGGGCGTGCGTGCCGCGGTCACCGGTGGACGCCAACCGCCGCCCGCAGGGCCTCGCCTTCTTCCGGCAGGGCGGCGACGCCACCAAGGTGATGGCGCTGGACGGCGCGAAGGGGACGTGGCCCGGGGACAACGCGATCGGGTACTCGGTTGGGTTCCTGCTGGTCGACCTCATGATCGCCGAGCGACCGCGGCAGTTCGCGCAGTGGGTCCGCGCGGTGAAGGGCGGCAAGGAGTGGCGCGAGGCCTTGGCCGCCGAGTTCGGCATGACGCCGGAGGCCCTGGCCCAGGCGGCATCGCGCTGGTACCGAACCAACGATGGCCCGCCGCGGCGCAGCGGGCGCCAGTAGCATCCTCCGCCCCATGCCGCGCACCGCCGCCCGACCCAGCACGCCCAAGAAGAAGTCACCACGCACGCGTTCCGGCTGGCGTACCGCGCGTGGCAGCGACCGTCACGAGCTGTATGAGCTGTCGGTGCAGGACCCGTCGGTGGAGATCGCGTTCATGGAGCGCGTCTGGCGCGAGCGACGCCCGGGCACGCGGCCGACCGTGTTTCGCGAGGACTTCTGCGGCACGGGCTACGCGAGCTGCGCGTGGGTCGCGCACCGCGCCGGCAACCGTTCCTGGGGCATCGACCTCTGCTCCAAGACCATGGCGTGGGGCAAGGCCCGCCATGGCACCGCGCTCTCCGCCGAGCAGCGCCGGCGCATGCACTGGGTGAAGGGCGACGTGCGCGGCTCCGCCACCGAGCCCGCCGACGTGCTGGCGGCGCTCAACTTCAGCTACTTCATCTTCAAGACGCGCCCGGCGCTCATGGAGTACTTCCGCGCGGCGTTCCGCAACGTGCGCCCGGGCGGGATCATGCTGCTCGACGCCTACGGCGGGTACGACAGCTTCTCGGTGCAGAAGGAGGAGCGCGACCTCGACGGCTTCACCTACGTCTGGGATACCGAGCGCTACGACCCGATCAGCGGCGACGTGCTCAACCACATCCACTTCCGGTTCCCTGACGGCACCGAGATGCGCAAGGCGTTCACCTACGACTGGCGGCTCTGGACGCTGCCGGAGATCACCGAGGCGCTGACGGAGGCGGGCTTCGTCCGCCCGGCCGTGTACTGGGAGGGCACCACCGCCGACGGCGAGGGGGACGGCGTGTTCCGCCGCCGCCGCCGGGGCGAGGCATGCGCGGGCTGGATCGCCTACATCGTGGCGGAGCGGCCGCGCCGATGACGCCCGCCGTCCCGTCCGCCGTGGAACGGCTTCCGTCGCTGCTCGAGGAGGTGTCGCGGGTCTTCGAGCGCCAGCTCTCCAGCGACATGCCCGCGGTCAACTCGCTCTGCCGGCACGTCGAGCGATACCGGGGCAAGATGCTCCGTCCGACGATGGTGTTCCTGTGCGGGCAGGCCTTCGGCGCCGTCGGCGACCGGCACGTGACGGTGGCCGCCACGTGCGAGATGATCCACATGGCCACGTTGGTGCACGACGACGTCCTCGACGAGGCCGACGTGCGCCGCCGCGGCCACACCGTGAACCACCTGCGCGGCAACGAGCTGGCGGTGATGCTGGGCGATTACCTGATCTCCAACGCATTTCACCTGTGCAGCCGCGCGGGCGACCCGACGCTCAACCTGCGGCTCGGCGAGGTGACGAACACGCTCTGCGAGGGCGAGCTGGTGCAGCTGTCCCACCGCGAGGACCTGTCGCTCGACGAGGCCACGTACTTCGAGATCGTCCGCCGCAAGACTGCGGTGCTGATCGGCGCCTGCTGCGAGCTCGGCGCTCGGCTGTCGGGCGCCCCGGAGGCGGCCGTCGGGGCGCTGCGTCGGTTCGGCGAGGGGCTGGGCGTGGCGTTCCAGATCCAGGACGACCTGCTCGACCTGGAAGGGCGCCAGGAGGTGGTGGGCAAGAGTCTCGGGCGCGACCTCGAGAAGGGCAAGCTCACCCTGCCGCTGATCATCCACCTGGCCCGTCCCTCTGGCGAGGAGCGCGAGCGGGCGATCGCCGCCATCCGTGCCCGCGACGGCGCGGCCCTGATCTCCGAACTTGCCCGAGCGGGTTCACTGGTGGCCGCGCGCCAACGCGCGGAGTCGCTCGTGGCGTCGGCGCGTCGGGAACTGGTGCACGTCCCCGCCGGCCCGGCGCGCGATGCGCTCGACGCCGCCGCGATGGCGATCGTTCACCGCGACTTCTGATCCTTGGCCTTGCGCGTCGCGGCCCAGCCGCGCGTCGATGCGGCAGCCGCGGGCTTCGAGAGCGCCTTGTTGGCGGCCACCAACTTGTCGAGGTCCTGCTCGGAGAGGCTCATCGGGTGGCCCTGCCAGCGCACCACGCCGTCGGGCGAGACGATCGCCATGTGGGGAATGCCCTTGACGGCGAAGAACTTGTCCTTGAGCGTGCCGGCGGGGTCGATGGCCAGCGAGTAGCTGAACTGCGAGGGCTGCAGTCCGTGCTTCTTGGCACCGGCGTTGAAGGCGGCCTCGGTCTCGTCGCTGATGCCGACCACCAGCACGTCCTGCCCGCGCTTGGCGTGCATCTCGTTGAGGTGCGGGATTGACGCCCGGCATGGGTTGCACCACGTGGCCCAGAAGTCGATGGCGATCAAGCGGTTGCCGGGGTTCGGCTTGGGCGAGAGCCACTTCTGCGGGTTGAAGCTCGGGATGGTCTTGCCGCGCATGTCGGCGGCGCTCTGCACCGGGCTCAGGAACGTGGGCCACTCCGTGGGCGCATCGGCCGCGGCCGGGGCCTGGGCGTCCTCGGAGGGGCGCTCGGTGGCGGAGATGGAGTCGTCCACCTCCACGGCCAGCAGCTCGGGCAGCTTGGCCTTCAGGCCGGCCTCGTTGAGATCGACGTACTCGATGGCGCCGCTCTTTCCCACCACGATGGTGGCGGGGCGCTTCCAGACGCCCAGTGCATCGCACCAGCCGCCGGAGGCGTCGATGGCCACGAGGCACGGGGGATTGGTCTTGAGCGCCTCGTCGGCCCGGTCGGCGCCGTCGGGCGTGTGCAGGCCGACCAGGCGGACGCCCTCGGGGAGCGCCTTCTTGATTCGCTCGAGCGTCCCGCGCGGGCTGCCCTTGCCGCCCACGCTCTGGATGACTGTCACGTGCCCGCGGAACGAGTCGCGCGTCAGCGCGTCGCCGCCGAGCCACACCAGGTCATCGGTGGGTGCGGGCACCATGTAGTCGAGGTTGGCCTTGAGCGCCTTCAGGTCCTCGGGATCCAGCTTGTCACGCAGGCGGGCTTCGCCCTTGGCGGCGGTGCCCTTGTCGGCGCCGCCCGCGGTGCCGGACTCCTTGGAGGGCGGGGTGGGCTTGGAGCCGCCCTTCGGTCCGTATTGAGCATGCGCCGTGCCGGCCACGAGGACCATGGCGCAGGACGCGATCAGGGCGGATCGGAGCGGGTGCCTCTGGAAGGTCATGCGGAAATCGTACCCACGCATGCCGGGGGGACACCGGGGATTCGAGGTTCCCGCATCGCTCGTGTCGCCAACCGGGGCCGGCGCTACGGGCAGAGCGGCATCGCCATGTTGTCGATGAGCCGCACCCCGTCCAGGCGGGCCGCGATCAGGGCGCGCGTGGGCCGTTCGAAGCCGGACACGGGTGCAAGCGTCGCGGCGTCGCGGACCACGGCGTAGTCGATCTCCAGCCCGTGGGCCAGGAGCGTCTCGCGCATCAGTCGCTCGGCGGTGGCGGGGTGCTGGGCGCTGGCGGCCATCTGCAGGGCACGGACCAGGCCCAGCGCGCGATCGCGCTGCTCGGGCTTCAGGTAGCGGTTTCGGCTGCTCATGGCCAGCCCGTCGTCCTCGCGGACGGTCGGGGCCGAGGCGAGGGTCAGGTCGCCCCATCGGCGGGCGGAGCGCTCGACCATTCCGTCAAGGACCCGCCACTGCTGCCAGTCCTTCTCGCCGAAGACGGCGTGCGCGGGGCGCGTCAGGTCGAACAGCCGCGCCACGACCTGGCAGACGCCGCCGAAGTGGCCGGGTCGGCAGGCGTCCTCGAGGCCGGGCGTGGTCGCGGCGGGAGGCAGCGGCCAGGCGTCGGCCTCGGTTCGGGCGTGCTGCTGCCCGCCGGGGTAGACGGCGTCGGCGTCGGGAGCGAACACGCAGTCCGCTCCCGCCGCGGCCGCGATCGCCGTGTCTTGCGGGAGGGTCCGCGGGTATCGCGAGAAGTCCTCGTGCGGGGCGAACTGCGTCGGGTTGACGAAGACGGTCACGACCACGGGGCCGCCTCGGCGTGCCGCCCGCTCGATCAGCGAGGCGTGTCCCCGATGCAGCGCACCCATCGTGGGGACCAACGTGCCGCCGAGGTAGGGCACGAGTTGCGCGGGATCATGGACAACGTTCATGCGGGGTCACCATAGTTGGCGGGGCATGCGGAGACACGGAACAGGATGTCCGAGAATTCCAAGACAATTTATCCGCAGAATGGCGAAACAGTGCTCAAACCGTCCTACACTGTTGGATGCGATCCAGTTGCGAAGGGACCTCGTGATCCGGAGCATCCCGGAGTTGGATCCCATCGAACCCCCTCGACCCATGGCACCCAAGCTTCCCATCTATTTCGACAATGCCGCCACCACCCGCTGCGATCCTCGCGTCGTGGAGGCCATGCTGCCGTACTTCAGCGAGAAGTTCGGCAACGCCTCGAGCCGCAACCACAAGTTCGGCTGGGAGGGCGAGGACGGCGTGGAACTTGCGCGCGAGCAGGCCGCCGCGCTCATCGGCGCGAACCCCAAGGAGGTGATCTTCACCTCGGGCTCCACCGAGAGCAACAACCTGGCCATCAAGGGCGCCGCCGAGATGTACGCGAAGGCCCCCCGCGGGCAGTCCGGACGCGGCCACATCATCACCGCCGTGCATGAGCACAAGGCCGTGCTCGACCCGTGCAAGCGCCTCCAGCGCGAGGGGTTCGACGTGACCTTCCTGGAGCCCGGCGCGGACGGCATCATCACCGCCGCGATGGTGGAGGCGGCCATGCGCCCCGACACCATCCTGGTGACCATCATGTGGGCGAACAACGAGATCGGCACGATCAACGAGGTGCCGCAGATCGGCGAGCTCTGCCACCGTCGCGAGGTGGTGTTCCATACCGACGCCACGCAGTGGGTCGGCAAGATGCCCACCGACGTCGAGCGCGACCACATCGACCTGATGAGCTGGAGCGGCCACAAGATGTACGGGCCCAAGGGCGTCGGGGCGCTGTACGTGCGCCGGCGCAAGCCGCGCATCCGCCTAGAGGCCATCGTCGACGGCGGCGGCCATGAGCGGGGCATGCGCTCGGGCACGATGAACGTCACCGGCATCGTCGGCTTCGGCAAGGCGTGCGAGCTGTGCCGCCAGGAGATGGAACACGAGCGCGAGCGGCTGCTGAAGCTGCGCCGCAAGCTCGAGTCCGAGCTCACGCGGCGGATCGAGGTCGCGCAGGTCAACGGCCACCCCGAGAAGCGCCTGCCCAACGTCGCCAACATCTCCTTCGGCTTCGTCGAGGGCGAGAGCCTGATGATGGGCGTGAAGGACATCGCCTGCAGCTCGGGGAGCGCGTGCACGAGCGCGAGCCTCGAGCCCAGCTACGTGCTCAAGAGCCTCGGGGTCGGCGACGAGCTGGCCCACTCCTCGCTGCGCCTGTCGCTCGGCCGGTGGAGCACCGAGGAGGAAGTCGACTTCGCCATCGAGGCGATCGTGAAGGCCGTGGAGCACCTCCGCACGATGAGCCCGCTGTACGACCTGCACAAGGAAGGCATCGACATCTCCAAGATCCAGTGGCAGAGCCACTGACGCCCCGCACGCGCGCCCCGACGCATCATTCCCCGGCCAGCCCGGCATCACAGGAACCACCATGGCATATTCCGACAAGGTCGTTGACCACTACCAGCACCCCCGCAACGTGGGCAGCTTCGGCACCAGCGCCGAGGTCGCCAAGCGCGCCGACGTCGGCGTCGGCATCGTCGGCGCCCCCGAATGCGGCGACGTGATGCAGCTGCAGATCAAGGTGAACGAGCAGGGCGTCATCGAGGACGCCAAGTTCAAGTGCTTCGGCTGCGGCAGCGCGATCGCCTCGAGCAGCCTGGCCACCGAGTGGCTCAAGGGCCGCTCCCTCGACGACGCGATGTCCATCAAGAACACGCAGATCGTCGAGGAACTGAGCCTGCCGCCCGTCAAGATCCACTGCAGCGTGCTCGCCGAGGATTCGATCCGCGCGGCGATCGCCGACTACCGCAAGAAGAACGGCCAGGGCGCCGAGGCCGCGGCCCCGGTCGCCGCGCACTGACCTGCGCGCCTGCGCCGCGCCCACGCGCCACGCCCCCCGACTGAGGCAAGGAGAACCAGCATGTCCGTCGTCATCACCGAGAGCGCCGCCCGAGAGATCAACGCCATCGTCCACCAGCAGGGCCTCGACCCCGAGAAGATCCGGCTCCGCGTGGGCGTCAAGGGCGGGGGCTGCAGCGGATTCAGCTACATCCTCGACCTGACCGAGGTCCAGAAGGATTCCGACGAGCTGTGGGAGTTCCAGTACCGCACCGGCGAGGACGGCAAGACCGTGACTCGCGTCGAGGGCGGTCAGGGCTCGGCCGTGGCCACCGCGGAACCCGGGACCTTTACCGTCCGCGTCGTGTGCGACCCGAAGAGCTACCTGTACCTCAACGGCACCACGATCGACTTCAAGGACGAGATCATGGGCCGTGGCTTCGTGTTCAGCAACCCGAACGCGACCACCACCTGCGGCTGCGGCTCGAGCTTCAGCGCCTGAGCCGCGCGCCCGGGACCGAGACCTTCCCGCGAGCCGCCCGACCTCGGGCGGCTCGTGCCGCTTCCGCGGGCGCTGCCTTGGGCGAGGCAGGGGCATGACGGGCTAGGCTTCCGGGATGCCCAACGCCCCCCGCAACGCGCGCCCCGTGCATCCCGTCGCGATCCCCTTGGCCGCGTTCCTCGTCGGGTGTGCTTCCCCGGCGCCCGAGGTGGTGCGCGATGCGTCCGGCCGGCCGATGCCGCCGGTCGCGCGGCAGGAGGCATTCGTGGTTCGAAGCCCGCACGGCGACCGAGTCGACGAGTACTACTGGCTGCGCGACGACCACCCGGAGCGCAAGCGCGACGACGTGATGGCCCACCTCCGCGCCGAGCAGGCGTACACCGAGGCGATGCTCGAGCGGCAGCGTCCGCTCGAGGCGACGCTCCTGGCGGAGATCCGCGGCCGCATCAAGGAGGACGATTCCACGGTGCCGCAGCATGACCGCGGCTGGTGGCACTGGCAGTCGTATCGCCCGGGAGCCGAGTACGCGACGTGGATGCGCCGCCGCGGCGGTCCCGAGGGCCCGGCGGCCGACGCCGCCGAGGAGGTGCTGCTCGACGGCAACGCGCTCGCCGAGGGGCACTCCTTCTTCCGCGTGTCCTCCGTGGAGGTGAGCCCGGACGGGACGAAGGTGGCGTGGACGCAGGACACCGTGGGCCGCCGCGGGCACGAGCTGCGCGTGCGCGACCTGCGCACGGGCCGCGACCTGCCCGACCGCCTGACGGGCACGCTCGAGCCGATCGTCTGGTCCGCCGACGGCACGAGCATCTTCTACATGCGCCAGGACCCGGTGCTCCTGCAGAGCGGCCCGGTGTGCCGGCACGTGCTCGGGACGGACCCGGCGTCGGATCGGGTGGTGTTCGAAGAAGCCGACCAGACCCTCTTCACCGACATCGGGGCCTCGGCGGACCGGCGGTACCTGTTGGTGCAGATGGAGGGCTACGACACGAACGA
>Ga0169931_10012011_pt1 | contig 12089 bp, 10 predicted proteins | sample Kivu_15m_20L_FD_129675 | JGI IMG/M metagenome (GOLD analysis project Ga0169931, IMG submission 129675) | Freshwater microbial communities from Lake Kivu, Western Province, Rwanda to study Microbial Dark Matter (Phase II) - Kivu_15m_20L... | ecosystem: Environmental > Aquatic > Freshwater > Lake...
CCGTAGAAGAACTCGATCGACAGCACCCCCACGTAATCCAGGGCGGTCAGCAGGGAGGCGGCTACGTTGCGGGCGAAGACCTCGACGCGGTGGTCCACCGGCGCGGGGAAGAGCACCCAGTCGCAGACGCGGCTGTGCTGGTGGGTCTGCACCAGGGGATAGCAGGCCACCTGCCCCTGCCGGTCGCGGCAGGCCACGAGTGCCAGTTCCCGCTGGAACGGCACCAGTTCCTCCAGGATCCAGGCGTCCGGATCGACGCACGCGAGCAACTGCTCGAGCGCCGCCTGGTCGGCGACCGGAACCGTGCCCCGACCGTCGTAGCCGCCACGGCTGGCCTTGGCCATCAGGGGAAAGGCGAACCCGTCGGGGAGCCGCGGCGTCGCCGGCACCGGCAGGGGCGGTGGCGGGCCCGCCAGGGGAAGCGCATCGCCAGGGCCGATCGGCGGCAGGGGAGGCTCCGGCTGGAGCACATCGGCCAGGAGACACCAGCGGGGGGCGGGCAGATGGAGGTCGCCGAGCAGCTGCCGCTGGCCCGCCTTGCTGACCAGGGGCTGGAGCGCGTCCAGTCCCGGCAGGAAGCGCAGCCCGGACCCCTCCAGGTCCCGCAGGGCCTCGAGGGGGATCCATTCGTTCTCGAAACTGATCGCCCCGCAGCGACCGGCCAGCTCCCGGGTGGCGTTCACGTCATCCACCGGCGCCAGCACCACACTGGCGGCGGCGCGGGTGGCCGGATCCTCGGGTCCGGGTGTCTGCACGTGCACGGCGACGCCGAGGTCCAGCGCCGCCTCGGCCAGCATCCAGGCCAGCTGGCCACCGCCGACGATGCCGATGGCGTCGAGCGGTGCCGGCGTGGCCTGGGCAAGGGGATCGGCGATGGTCTGCACCCTGACGATCGGTGACTCGGAGCGCAGACCAGCCTGCCATCAGGGCGTCGAGCCGCCGCGACGGGGGCTCACTGGAGCGGATTCTCGGCGGCGAAGGCGTAACGGAGAAGGCTGAGCAGCAGCACGATCAGAAACAGCGCCAGACCCACGGTGCAGGCGTAGCTGATCTCCAGCTCGGAAAAGGCCTGGTCGTAGACGTAGTAGACGATCGTGCGGGTGCTGTCGGCCGGGCCTCCCTGGGTCATCAGATAGACCTCCTCGAACACCTTGGTGGCCCCGATGGCCGAGATCACCGCCACCAGCGTGATGTAAGGCCGCAGCAGGGGCAGGGTGATGTCCAGATGGCGGCGCCAGCCCTCGCTGCCGTCGAGGGCCGCCGCCTCGTAGAGATCGGCGGAGATCCCCTGCAGGCCGGCCAGGAAGATGACCATGTAGTAGCCGAGGCCCTTCCAGAGGGTCACGAGCATCACCGAGGGCAGGGCCAGGCCCGTGGAGGTGAGGAAGCCGATCGGCGAGAAACGATCCCCCAGCAGGGCCCCTAGCCAGCCGTTGACCAGGCCGTTCTCGGCATAGAGCCAGCGGAAGGCGATCGCCGCCACCACCAGCGACACCAGCACCGGGGTGTAGAAGGCGCCGCGGAACCAGTGGATGCCCGGCAGCTGGCGGTTGACCAGCACCGCCAGGGCCAGGGATCCGAGCACGATCGGTGGCACCACCCCCGCCAGGTAGAGGAAGGTGGTTCCGGTGACCCGGAGCAGCATCGGGTCGGCCAGCAGGCGGCGGAAGTTGGCCAGGCCCACGAAGGTGAGCGGCTCGCTCACGTCCAGCCCGGTGCGGGTGAAGCTGATCACCAGGGCCATCGCCGCCGGGATCAGCACCGACACGGCGAGCAACGCCAGGGCCGGGCTCAGGAACGCCCAGGCGGTTCGGGTGGCCACCGGTGCGGTGGTGTTGGGTGGAGCCATTGAGGCATCCTGCCGGAGCCGGGGCGTTGCACAATCGGGGCCGAGGCAGGAGCCCGCCGGTGCCGTCCGATCACCGCTGCCCATGACGCCGCCACCCTCATCGACGCCCCCGCCGACGCCGGAGCAGGTGCTGCGGGACGTGTTCGGCTACGACAGCTTCCGTGGCCCCCAGGCCGCCATCGTCGAGCACCTCTGTGCGGGGGGCTCGGCCCTGGTGCTGATGCCCACCGGCGGCGGCAAGTCGCTCTGTTATCAGATCCCGGCCCTCTGCCGGCCGGGCACGGCGGTGGTGGTGTCGCCCCTGATCGCCCTGATGCAGGACCAGGTGGAGGCTCTGCGCCAGGCGGGGGTGCGGGCCGCCGCCCTGCACTCCTCCCTGGGGCCGGGGGAAGCGGCGGCGGCCTGGGGCGCCTGGCGGGAGGGCGAGCTGGATCTGCTCTACGTGTCGCCGGAGCGGCTGCTGAGCGGCGATCTGCTGGAGCGGCTGGCGGAGCGACCGATCGCCCTGTTTGCGATCGACGAGGCCCACTGCGTGTCGCAGTGGGGGCATGACTTCCGGCCCGAATACCTGCAGCTGGCGGTGCTGGCCGAGCGCTTCGCCGCCGTGCCCCGGATCGCCCTCACCGCCACCGCCGATCCCCGCACCCGCGAGGAGATCCGCACCAGGCTGCGGCTCGAGGAGGGAAGGGTGTTCCTGGCCAGTTTCGATCGGCCCAACATCCGCTACCTGCTGCGCGACAAGGACGATGCCCGTACCCAGCTGCTCGCCTTTCTGCGGGAGCGCCGCGGCGAGGCCGGCATCGTGTACGCCCGCACCCGCAGCCGGGTGGACCGCTTCGCGGCCGATCTGCGCGCCGCCGGCTATGACGCCGTGGAGTACCACGCCGGACTCAGCTCCGAGGCGCGCAGCCGGGCGCTGGAGAGGTTCCGCCGCGAGAACGGCGTGATCGTGGTGGCCACGATCGCCTTCGGCATGGGCATCGACAAGCCCGACGTGCGGTTCGTGGCCCACGTGGATCTGCCCAAGAGCCTGGAGGCCTACTACCAGGAAACCGGCCGGGCCGGCCGTGACGGCCTGCCCGCCACGGCCTGGATGGTGCAGGGTCCGGGCGATGTGCCCCAGCTGCGCCGCTTCATCGACGACTCGGAGGCCGGTGTCGAGCAGAAGCGGATCGAGCACGGCAAGCTCGATGTCCTGATCGCCTTCACCGAGGCCTTCGGCTGCCGCCGCCAGGTGCTGCTGCGCCACTTCGGCGAGGAGCTGCCGGAACCGTGCGGCAACTGCGACCTCTGCCTCGAACCCGATCAGCGGCTGGACGTGACCGAACCGGCCCGCAAGGGCCTCTCGGCCGTGTACCGCACCGGCCAGCGTTTCGGCGCCGCCCATGTGGTGGATGTGCTGCTCGGCGGAGATACGGCCCGCATCCGGGAGCTGGGCCACCGGGAGCTGAGCGTGTACGGCATCGGCCGCGAGCTGGACCGGGGCCAGTGGCGCAGCCTCTTCCGCCAGCTCACCGCTCTGGGGCTGCTGGTGAGCGACCCCGACGGCCATGGCGGGCTGCGCTTCGGGCCCGAGGAGCTGGTGAAACCCCTGCTGCGCGGCGAGCGAAGCGTGGCGCTGCGCCTGCCGCCGCCGGCACGGGAGGGCCGCCGCGCTAGGGCCGCGGAAGCGAGAACCGCGCAGGGGGGCACCTCGCCGACCGGCGCAGCTGCAGCGAGGGCACCAGGGGGCCTGCTGAACGAGGCCGACGAGAGACTGTTCCAGGCGCTGCGGGAGTGGCGCCGAGAGCAGGCCCGCAGCCAGGGCGTGCCCCCCTACGTGGTGTTCCACGACCGCACCCTGATGGAGATCGCCGCTGCGTGGCCGGCCAGTCTCGAGGAACTGGCGGGGATCGGCGGGGTGGGTCGCGCCAAGCTGGAGCGCTACGGCGAGGCAGTTCTGGGCGTGATCGGGACCATGTCATCGAGCCCCGAGCCCTGAGGGTGAATCACCATTTCTTGTAGGGCAGGAACTTCCCGCACATCGTGACCTTGACGCGATCGCCGGCCGGATCGGGAACCTTGTCGACCTCGAGCGTGAAGTCGATGGCGCTCATGATGCCGTCGCCGAACTTTTCCTGGATGACGTCCTTCAGGGGCAGGCCATACACCTGCATGATTTCATAGAAGCGATAGATGAGAGGATCGGTGGGGACCACCGGATCAAGGCAGCCCTTCACAGGCGGCGTGACCAGATCGGCCTTGAGGGAGGAATCGAGGCCGAGGGAGCGGATCAGCAGGTCCGCTTCCTCGGGTGAAGCCGTGGACTGACCGTAGAAGAGGCTGGCGATCCACACCTCATCCCGCCCCAGCAGGGCTTCAAGGTCGGCGAAACTGAGTGCTTTGGCACGCTTGGCGGCCAACAGAGTCTGGGAGAGAGCCGAAAGAGCCATGGCGGAACTCTGCAAGAAGTGGTTGGTGAAGACGTGGCAGGCGCCACCTGAACAGGCTGGGGGTTCAGGTGTGCTCCTCCACGGCACGGGTTTCGTTGAGAAGGTGCTCCTCGAGCCGCAGCTTGATCGAAACAAAATCGGGATGCTGTTCGACCACGCTGCGCTGGCGCGGTCGAAGCGGTGGGAGGTTGATCACCTCGGCAATCCTGGCGGCGGGACCGCGCGACATCAAAACGATCTGGTCGGAGAGCAACAACGCCTCCTCGATGCTGTGGGTGATCAACACCACGGTGAGGCGATTCTCCTCCCAGATCCGCAGGACCCCCTCCTGCAGATAGCTGCGTGTAAGGGCATCAAGCGCACCAAATGGCTCATCCATCAGTAGGATTCTTGGTTTGATCGAGAGAGCGCGGGCAATGGCCACCCGCTGCTTCATGCCTCCGGAGATCTGTTTCGGGTAGCGATGCATGGCCCTCTCGAGCCCCACCAAGGTGAGGTATTCGCGGGCCCGTTCTCTTGCCTGTCGGCGGCTGAGTTCAGGACAGGCCGACTCCACGGCATATTCGACGTTGCCGAGGGCGGTGAGCCAGGGCATCAGCGCATAGTTCTGGAAGATGATGCCCCGGTCGGGGCCCGGACCCCGAACCCGCTCCCCTTCCACCAGGATCTGGCCGGCACTGGGACTGTCCAGACCGGCGATCAGATTGAGGAGGGTGGATTTGCCGCAACCGGAGGGGCCGATGATCGAAACGAACGTGTTCTTCTCGATGTTAAGACTCGCGTCCCGCAGAGCCACGTAGCCAGTGCGAGGAAGGCGCCTGAGAGAGGCAAACAGACCTGGCTCCGAACTGAACACCTTGCTCACTGCCTCCACCCTCACCTGGGCGTCAAGGAAGCGTCTACCGAGTTGATTCGTGGGGCTTGAGGTCTGGGCAGAGGAGGTCATGGGGCGACAGGGAACTGCGAAGGATGGGAAGGAGAGGGATGCCACCCGATCGATGGCTGGGCCATGGTTCACTCCTGATAGTCGAATCGCTTCTGCAGCAGGCCGAAGAGCTGATCGAGAAGAAGGCCAGCAACGCCGATCACGATGATGGCGGCGAAGATATTGGGAAGCGAAAGGTTATTCCACTCATTCCAGATGAAGTAGCCGATGCCACTTCCCAGCAGCATCTCAGCCGCCACAATCACCAACCAGGTCGTTCCCATCGAAATGCGCATTCCAGCCAGGATATTGGGCATCACTGCAGGCAACACCACCTTCACCACAGTGCGGAACTGACTAGCGCCAAGGGAACGAGATACCTTGAGAAAATCAGGATTGATGGAGGTGACGCCGAAGGCAGTATTGATCAGTGTTGGCCAAATGCTGGAAATGAAAATCACAAAAATGCCGGTCATCTCCGAATCCCGGAAAATGAAAAGGCCGATCGGCAGCCAAGCCAGCGGTGAAAAGGGCTTGAGAAGTTGCACGAAAGGGTTCACCGAGGATTCGGCGATGCGGGAGATGCCTACCAGAAGACCCAGCGGCACGGCAACGATCACAGCGAGTCCGTAGCCGATCAGCACCCTGCGCAGACTGATCAGCAAATTGGTGCCGATACCCAGATCATTGGGGCCGTTGTTGAAGAACGGATCCGAGAGCCACCAGGCCAGTTCCTGGAGGGTCTTGATAGAACCGGGGAAGTTCTTGGCGAGTACCCCCTGACTGGCAAGAACCTGCCAGGCAAGCAAGGCAATCCCCACACTTATGCAGGAGATTGCAATGGCCAGCAGTCGGGGAAGGCGACGTTCAGGCATGAATGAAGAACATGCTAGGGGTACTACACTGCTCAGGTTGGGGACGGGAAATCAGAATCCGTCTCGTTTCTTCTGATCCTGGATGTATTGCATCGGTTGCTTGGGATTGAAGGTGTCGAAGGCGAGCTTCTCGACCCGGAACTGATCGCTGGGAGGGGTAAGACCCATGGCCCTCATCAGCTCCTGCGCCTCACTTGTCAGGAAAATGGATGCACTGTTGGTATTGAAGTCACCAGCCTGGATCATGCTGGCGGCTTTACCGAGGTCCCAGCGCACCAGCTGCGACTGGATCCAGTTGGAGAAACTTTGCCAGGGGTAGGGATTGAAATCAATGCGGTCCGGCACATCAAGGGTCTTGCCGAGGCCGTTCTCGAACTTGCCGGTGAGCACAGCCTCCACCACTTCGGTCGGTTGATTGAGGAAAGCCCGACCAGAGATGGCCTTGGCAATCTCAGCGCGATTTTCCCGCTTGTGAGCAAAGTTTGCGGCCTCGATAATTGATTTGTTGAGAGCCTAGAAGGTGAGGGGATTCTCCTTGATCCATGGCTCTCCAGCGGCAAAGGCACAGCACGGATGACCTTCCCACAGATCCTTTGTGAGCAGGTGAATGAACCCTGCGTCCTCATAAACAGCCCTCTGGTTGAACGGATCCGGCATCAGCATGGCGTCGAGATCGCCGGCAACCAGCTGGGCGATGCTGTCAGGCGGGGGAACAGGACGGATCTGTACATCTGTGTCAGGATTGATACCCCCATGTGCCAGGTAGTAGCGCAGCAGAAGATTGTGCATCGAGAAGGGGAACGGTACGCCGATCACAAACCCCTTGAAGTCCTTTGCCTCGTTCACTTTTCCGGCGTGACGCTTGGCAACGGTGATCGCTTGTCCATTGATGTTCTCGATACTGGCAAGCTTGACGCTGAAGGGAGATGACCCAAGGCCCAGTGTCATCGCGATCGGCATTGGAGCCAGCATGTGATAGGCATCAAGCTCACCAGCGATGGCGGAGTCGCGCACGGCACCCCAGCTGGGCATCTTCACAACTTCCACATTCATGCCATAGCGCTCATAGAATCCCATGGGCTTCGCCATGATGATGGGGGTGGCACAGGTGATCGGAATAAAACCAACTCTGAGCGACTTCTTCTCGAGCTTTCCCACATCCACCGGGCCACCCCCACCGGCTTCTTCACGTTTGACGCCGCAGTTGGTGAGGGTGACCAGGGCTGCACCGGCGGCAAGTCCCTTGAGAAAGGTGCGACGGCCGAAGGGGTTCGAAGTGGTCACCTTGCTGAAGAACCGCCCCGCCTGGGGCCCGAAGGCGGCGGCGAAGGCCTGATCCAGGCCGCCGGCTTCATCGGCAAGCACGCGCAGCAGCGCTTCGCGGCGGGGATCCCCCTGGGAAGCGTTCCGGAAGAACAGCTCCTGGCGCAGCTCAGCGGTGGAGATGGCTTCGGCGATGGGATAGGCCTCGGCGTTCACCAGGCCCATGCGTTGCAGATCCTCCATCAGCTGCTCAGGTTCCTGAGGCATGTCGCCGAGGAACGACTCGTGACTGGCCGGTGACTGCAGGCAGGAGGAGCAGGCGCAGCCAACGGCATGGTGAGCTTTCAGGCTCCCGATCGCCGTGGAGGCCGACTGGGAACCGGCGAATGGACCACAGTCGGTAACGAGCACGGCAGAAGCTGTCGGAAGAAGAGGGCCGTAAGGGTCACCACCGTTGACGCCCGTAACTGTTGATACTTCGCACTCCTAGCCTCACCTCTGTTCTCAGCCGGCCATGATGAACACCTCCGACACTCCTCTGCGCACCATCCGCGTGGAACTGGAGGCCGATCCCTACCCTGTGGTGATCGGTTGGGGAGCCCTGAAGCGGCTCGGCGCGCTGCTTCTGGAGCAGGGGATCGGCACCGGTACCCGATTGCTCGTGGTCACCAACCCGGTGGTGCGTGAGCACTACGGCGAAGTGGCCCTGGAGAGCCTGTCCGCCGCCGCCTACCGGAGCCATCTGCTGGAGGTGGAGGCGGGAGAAGATCAGAAAACGCCTGCCACCGTGGCGCGGATACATGACGCCGCCTTCGAGGCGCGGCTGGAGCGCAGCTCCCTGATCGTCGCCCTCGGCGGCGGTGTGGTGGGGGACATGGCCGGCTTCGCCGCCGCCACCTGGCTGCGGGGTATCGCCGTGGTGCAGGTGCCCACCACCCTGCTGGCGATGGTGGATGCGGCCATCGGCGGCAAGACCGGCGTCAACCACCCCGGCGGCAAGAACCTGATCGGCGCCTTCCACCAGCCGAAGCTGGTGCTGATCGACCCCCTGGTGCTGGCGACCCTGCCGGAGCGGGAGTTCCGGGCCGGCATGGCGGAGGTGATCAAGTACGCCGTCATCGGCGATGAACGGCTCTTCCAGGACCTGGAGGCGGCTGCCGAGCGGGATCCCCGGCGGGGTCTGGCCAGCCGGGAGGCCCTGGGCCCGGTGCTTCTGGGGCGTCTGCTGGAGCGCTCGGCCGCCGCCAAGGCCCGGGTGGTGGCGGCAGATGAACGGGAGGGGGGGCTGCGGGCGATCCTCAACTACGGCCACACCCTGGGCCATGCCGTGGAGAATCTCAGCGGCTACGGCACCTGGCTGCACGGCGAGGCCGTCGGTCTGGGGATGCTTGCGGCCGGCGACATCGCCGTGGCCATGGGTCTCTGGAGCCAGGCGGACCAGGACCGGCAGCGTCGCCTGGTCGCCGCTGCCGGCCTGCCCATGGCGTGGCCGGACCTGGATCCGCAGGCGGTGCTGGCGTCCCTGCAGGCGGACAAGAAGGTGCGCCAGGGCAAGGTGCGTTTCGTGCTGCCCACCGGTGTGGGCTCGGTCACGATCCGAGACGACGTCGAACCCGCCACGATCAAGGCCGCCCTCGCGGTCGCCCGTTCGATCGGCGCCCCCTGACATGGCGGCCCGATCCTGGGGGCTCCTGCCGCCCCTGGCGCCGGAGCAGGGGCATCAACCGTGGTCTTTCGCTGACAGTGAGGGCGCGATCCCCCTGGATCGGAGACCATCACCGGAAGGTTTTCTTCTCCACGGCCCATGAGCCTTCGTCCCAGCCGGTTCAAAGACATCCTGAGCCAGCCGCTGCGACGACTCGGCGCCCTGGCCAGAACTGTCGGGCTCGGGGGCCAGGGGGTGCCGCTCCAGCCCTATGCCCCTGTCGCCCCGGTGGAGGAGCCATCGGCCGCCACGGATCCGACCCCGCCGCCGCCCGCCTCCGGCGCGGCGCCCCAGGAGGGCGGCAGCGGAGCCAGCTGGGTGGCCTTCATTCCCCGTGATCCCCAGTGGTCCCAGGTGCGCTGGTTCATCGAGCCGGCCCAGCGGGAGCGGGCCCTGGCCGAAGGGGCCACCCAGCTGTGCCTGCGCGTCGCCGACGTGACGGGCCTCGACGCTGGATCCACCCATCCCCACACCCTCCAGGAGGTGGTGGTCGACAGCCAGGCCAGCGAGTGGTATCTGCCTGTGCCCCTCTCCGGACGCGACTACAGGGTGGAACTGGGCTTCCGCAAGGGTGGCAGCGGCGGCTGGATCTCCATGGCCCTCTCCGCCACCGCCCACGTACCGGTTCTCGAGGGTCCGGCCCTGACGGCCCCCGATCCCTTCGTCGCCTTCTCCATGCCACCCGCCGCCGAACCGGCGCCGGAGGCGATGCCGGGACGGGAGATCGTCAACGATCTGCACGAACGGCTCTACCAGAGCGCCACCACCCCCTGGCGCCGCCTGGGCCGCGGTTCGGAGGCCTTCCACGAGATCGATTCCGCTGCCGGACTGCACGGGGGTGGCGACTTCTCCGCCTCCGGGGCCGGCCCCTGGGCCTCCGGACGCAGCGGCTCGGGCATCGGCGGGGTGGCTCCCCGGCAGCGTTCCTTCTGGCTGGTGGCCGACGCTGAACTGATCGTCTATGGGGCCACCGACCCTTCGGCCCGCCTCAGCATCGGCGGTGAGGTGGTTCCCCTCTCCGCCGACGGCACGTTCCGCCTGCAGGTGCCCTTCCGCGACGGGCAGCAGCTTTACCCGATCGAGGCCCTGGCGGCCGATGGCGAACAGAAGCGCAGCATCACGATGGAATTCCGACGCACCACGCCCCACGCCAACGTGAACCCCCGGGACGAGGCCCAGAGCGAGTGGTTTTAAGCCAAGGGTCTTCACCGGGTGGCTGTCACTGGGAGGGGTTGCCGGATGGCCCTGAGAGGCCTCAGTGGCTCTCGCGCAACTGCTCGGTGCAGATGGTGATGCATTCACCGTCATCCAGGGAGCAGGTGGTGATGCAGGCGAAATAGCGCTCGACGGGGTCTTCGCTCCACGCCCCGATGGCGCTGAGCTGATCAGCCGAAAACTCCGCAGCGCCGAACGCAGCGGAAAGTTTGGCGGGTTGAGTGGCTTGATCGGTCGCTTGCGAAGGGGCCCGATCAGGAAGATGCCTGTCCATCGCCGATCCTGGGGAAGTTCCTGAAACATAACCGGATCGATTGTTGCCACCTGAAGGATTGAGCAGGAATGCTCAATCTCTTGTGTTGCAATGTAAAGATGGCAGGCGATGAACCGGCGCGTTGCGATGCAGCGACGATCCCCCGATCACGCCACCGGTGTCCTCAGGAACTGGGGCGTCTCCTCCGGCGTCGGCGGTCGGCCATCGCGACGCAGGGCGATCCAGCGGAAGTCCCCCAGTCCGGCGGGATCCACCAGCCGCAGCAGGGTCTCCCGGCGCTGCAGCAGGCTCCCCAGCGGACCACCGCCGTCCTGCTGGAGGCCATGCAGCCGCTGGGCCAGGCCGAGGGCCAGCAGGGCCTCCCCCTGACGGCAGCCACCCAGGGTCTGCCAGCCCCCGGCCCGCGCGGCCACCTCCAGACTCTCCAGGCAGAGGTGGGCGGTCAGGTCCCACCGGCCTGGTTCCCGCAGGGGGTCATCGCTGGCCCTCTGGCGGCGGAAGGCCATCAGGGTGCCGTTGCTGCGCTGGGGCGCGTAGTAGCGACGGGCCTCATGGGCGTAGTCGATCACCAGCAGCCAGCCCTGGGCCAGGGCACCGGCGCAGTCGGCGAGCCAGGGGGCCAGGCCTGGATGGAGCTCGCTGCACCAGCCCTCCGGACGACGGTCATCGAGCGGCAACAGCCCGAGGTCGGCCAATGCCGCGAGCGGCGCCCCGGACAGGGGCTCGCCGGCCTCCAGGCGCAGGCCGTCCTCCTCCAGCACGACCCGCTGACGGCACCAGCGGCCCCCCCGGCGCTCGATCCGCTCGACGGCCAGGGCGTCGAGCACCTCATGGGCCAGCACGACCCCGCGCAGCGGCTTCCCTGCCAGGGTCGGAAGGTCGGTCCAGCGCACGGGCAGGGGGCAGGAGGCGAGCCGTCGGCGCTGCCGTTCGGCCATGCCGGCATTCGGCTCGACGAGCACCAGCTCGGTGCGCCCGGCCAGGGAGGGCCAGCGGGACTGGAGCGCCTCGGCCAGCTGCAGGGCCAGCTGCCCCTCCCCCGGGCCGGTCTCCACCAGGGCCAGGGGCTCCTCGGCCGGGAGCAGGGCCAGCCACTGGGCCACCTGGGGGGCCAGCAGGTGGGCGAACTCCGCCCCCATGGAGGGGGCCGTGGCGAAATCCCCCCCGGGGCCGATGCGCAGCCGGCCGCTGCCATAGGCGCCATGGTCCGGGTCGTGCAGGACCCACTCCATGTACGTGAGGAACGACACCGAGCCCCCCGCCCCCCGCAGCCGCTGGGCCAGCCAGGCCGGAACCGCCGGGGAGAAGGGGGATGGGGAGGTCACGCGGCGTCGGGGCGACTCGGTGAGAATGCTGACCGATGGATGACGGAACGACGGTGATGGCGGCAGTGACGGCGATGACAACAGCCCGGCAGGCGCAGCGGGGATGGCAGCAACGCTGCGGCACCCTGGAGAACCGGCTGGGGGCCGCCCTCGCCGGCCTCTGCCTCGTGCTCCTCAGCTGGCTGCTGCCGGGCTCCGTCGGCTCCGCCCTGGCGGCGGACAATCC
>Ga0169931_10012014_pt1 | contig 12085 bp, 12 predicted proteins | sample Kivu_15m_20L_FD_129675 | JGI IMG/M metagenome (GOLD analysis project Ga0169931, IMG submission 129675) | Freshwater microbial communities from Lake Kivu, Western Province, Rwanda to study Microbial Dark Matter (Phase II) - Kivu_15m_20L... | ecosystem: Environmental > Aquatic > Freshwater > Lake...
CGATGCACGTTCGCCAGCAACGCCACCTCGCGAAACAGTTCCTGATGGCCGGTGTGCGTGCCGTCGAAATTACCGATCGTCACCGCGCAAGGCCCGAAACGCCCGCGCGCTTCATCGAGAGAACGAAACACCTGCATCGCTAATTGTCCACCGACACGGTTAATCCGTCGTAGGCCAAACGCACGTTTGGCGGTAACATGCTCTCGGCGCGCTCATGCCCAAGGTCGTGGCAAATGTGCGTGAAGTAGGCCATCTTCGGCCGCAGCGCCGCAACGATCTTCAACGACTCATCCACCGTCGAATGCGTCGGATGCGGCTTGTACCGCAGCGCGTCGAGAAACAAAACATCAAGGCCTTCAAGAAGCGCCATCGACGACTCCGGCACGCGATTGTGATCGGTCAAATATGCCAACTTTCCAAAACGAAATCCATACACCGGCATGCTGCCGTGAAACAGCGGAATCGGAACAACCTCGACGCCGAACAAGGTCAGTGGCTCCCCGTTGATCTCGACCGCTTCGATCTTCGGACAACTCGACTCCTTCCTCCCTTCGGCAAACACGTATTCGAACACGCGCCTCACGATCGCTAGCGTCTCCGCGCTGCCATACACCGGAATCGAACCGCTCTGCCGGAAATTGAACGGCCGCACGTCGTCGAGACCAAGTATGTGATCGGCATGCCCATGCGTCAGCAGAATCGCGTCGAGCCGAGGAATCCGCGCCCGCAGCGCTTGCGTTCGAAAGTCCGGCGTCGTGTCGATGATAATCTCGCGCCCGCCGTAGCGCACCCACACCGACGGCCGCATGCGATTGTCGCGCGGGTCTTCCGAGGTGCAGACACGGCAGTCGCAACCGATCGACGGCACGCCCACCGACGTGCCCGAACCCAGCACCGTCAGCGAGAGTTCGCTCACTCCGGCGCCTTGGCGCTCGCCGCCTGCACAAAGCGGAACCGCAATTCGGTAACCGAATTCTCGAGCGCCCGCTTCTCGCCGGTCTCCAGATTTCCTTTCGTTTTTTCGAGCAGCATCGCCAACATATCGATCGCATGCTGCGCCATCGGCAGATTCGGCTCCTGCTTTTCCTCGGTCAGTTGCACCAGACCGAGATGACTCTCGGCCTGCATGCGGATGCTGAACACCAAGAACTCAAACGTCGCGGGTGGAAGGGGCTGTCCTGTATCGCTCATCAACAACGATTTTAGCCGAGCGCCTTCGAGGGCGCGACCGGCAGGCATCAACGTTGCGTTGGCTTGCCGGTAAAGGTGGCCGCGTGACTGGCCATGGCGTCGCGCATCTGAGCCACGATGTCCCAGTGGAGATGGGCGACATCGAAGCGTTCGCCGTAGTCGGCTTCCAAGTGGAAGAGCTGAGCCTTTTCCGGCTGTTTGGGATTGGGCAGGCGGAGCTTCCAAGGACCGCGCCGCATGCCGTGCAGTGTGCCGGCGTGATAGTAGAAGAAATCACGCTGTGGCCGAGTCTTGTTTTCCCACAGAAGCGGCGCGAGGTCGTGACCGTCAAGGACGACGTCCTGTGGGGGCTTCGCGCCGGCCAGACGCGCGAGCGTCGGGAAAATATCGAGCGTGGACGCCACCTCGGACGAGACGCGCCCCCCAGCGATGCGGCCCTTCCAGCACGCGATGAACGGTTCGCGATAGCCGCCTTCCCATGTCGTCGCCTTGCCTTCGCGCAACGGACCGTTGGAGCCGCCGTTGTCGCCGAGGTTAACCGGCGCGCCATTGTCGGAACTGAAGAGAATCAGCGTATCCTGGTCGACCTTGAGGTCGGCGAGCGTCTTGCGCACTTCGCCGACCGACCAATCGAGCTCCTCGACCGTGTCGCCGTGCAGCCCGGCTCGGCTCTTTCCAAGAAACTTCTCGCTGGCAAAGAGCGGCACATGCGGCATCGTGTGGGCGAAGTAGAGGAAGAAGGGCTTCTTCGCTTTGACGGCGCCTCTCAAGAAGGCGGTAGCCTCGGCGGTGTAGCGGGCGGTGAGTTGGGTCTGATCCGGATCGCGCTCAAGCACCTCCTCGTTGCGCATCAGCGGCACGCCCGGCAGGTTGCGATACCGGTCCAGAGCAGCGGCCGGGCGCTTGGTCCCTCGTTTCACGGCGAGTTCGTCGTAAACCGTGTTGGTCTTCAGACTCATATCGTTGGAGTAGGGGATGCCGAAGTAATTGTCGAAGCCGTGCTTGGTGGGAAGGTATTGCGGCAAGTGGCCAAGGTGCCATTTCCCGACGATCTGCGTGGCGTAGCCGCGCTGTTTCAGCAGTTGAGCGATGGTGAGTTCCGAATCGGGAATGCCTCCGGTGGAGTCCGGAAATAACACGAAATTGATACCGCTGCGGACGGGGTAGCGGCCGGTCATCAGCGCGGCGCGGCTGGGAGAGCAGAGCGGCGCGGCCGAATAGAACTGCGTGAAGCGGATTCCTTCGGCGGCCATGCGGTCGAGATGGGGCGTGCGGATCAGCGGATGGCCGTAGCAGCCGAGATCGCCAGAACCGAGGTCGTCGGCGTAAATCAGCACGATGTTGGGGAGCTTCGGCGGTTGGGCCGCGGCGGGAGTCGCGAGGGCGGCAAGGAAATTACGGCGCGTCACGAAGCGAGTATACACCGCAACGCTCGGAGAAACCGGTCCGCGCCCGCGCCATATGATATTCTGCGCCTACGATGAGTTCCCGTAGAACGTTTTTCATGGCCGCCAGCGCCGCCGCCGTGTCCACCCGCAAGGTCATGGCGAATTCGAAGGTCCGCGTCGCCGTGCTCGGCGTGAACGGCCGGGGCAAGGATCACATCGCCGGATTCGGCAATGTTCCCGAAGCCGAAGTCGTTTGCCTGTGCGATCCGGATCTGCGCGTCGCGCGAAAAACCGGCGACGCGTTCGAGAAGCGCTTCAACCGCAAGGTCTCTCTCGAACAGGATCTGCGCAAGGTTTTCGAACGCAAGGACATCGACGCCGTGTCGATCGCGGCGCCCAATCACTGGCACGCGCTCGCGACGATTTGGGCCTGCCAAGCCGGTAAGGATGTCTACGTCGAAAAGCCCGGCTCCCACGGCATTTGGGAAGGCCGCAAGATGGTCGAGGCAGCGCACAAATACAAACGCATCGTGCAACACGGAGTGCAACTCCGCTCCAGCGAAGCGCTGCAGGAAGCCGTCGCGCATCTGCGCAAGGGGACCATCGGCAAGGTCTACATGTCGCGCGGGCTTGTCTTCCGCTGGCGCCCCAGCATCGGCAGGAAACAACCTTCGCCCGTGCCCGCCGAACTCGACTACGACCTGTGGCAAGGCCCCGCGCAGGCGCGGCCCTTTTCGGAACGCCACGTCCACTACAACTGGCACTGGCATTGGGATTACGGCAACGGCGACGTCGGCAACCAGGGCATTCACGAAACCGACATGTGCATGTGGGGGCTCGGCCTCGATACGCTCCCAGCGAAGATCACGTCGATGGGCGGCAAGTTCCTTTTCGATGACGACAAGGAAACGCCCGAAGTGCAGACCTCGCTCTATCACTACCCCGAGCAACAGAAACTCATTCAGTTCGAAGTCCGGCACTGGTGTACCAACGACGAACATGGCGCGTCGGTCGGCAATATTTTCTATGGCTCGGAGGGCTATCTGGTCGTCTATGGCTACGATCGCTATGCCATTTTCATGGGCCAGAAACGCGAGCCCGGCCCCACGCACAAAGCGGGCGGCGATCACTTTGCCAACTTCATCAAAGCCGTGCAAAGCCGCAAGACTTCCGACCAAAACGGCCCCGTCGAAACGGCGCACTTGGCGTCGGGTCTCGCACACCTCGGTAACATTTCGTATCGCCTGCAGCGCCAGTTGACCTTCGATGCAAACGCCGAGAAATTCATCGGCGACTCCGAAGCGAATCAGATGCTCAAGCGCAACTATCGCAAGCCGTTCGTCGTTCCGGAAAACGTGTGACACGCCGCTCCGCACTCGCCTGCTCGATGGCCGCGCTCGCGCAACCCGGCGCGCCCACGCGCTTTCAACTCGCGTGCATGACACTGCCCTACTCCGCGTTTTCGTTCGAACGGTCTCTCGAAGGCATTCGCGCGGCGGGTTACGAGTACGTCGCCTGGGGCGTCAATCATCTCGGCAAGCCGCTGCTCGCCGTCGACGCGCCTCCAGCCGAAGCGAAGGCGAAGGCCGATCAGTCGAAGGCCGCTGGCCTCACGCCCGTAATGATGTTCGCGACGGTGAACCTCGAAGCGCCGTCAGCGCTCGACGCCCATCGCCGCCGCATCGCACAGGCCCACGCAGCGGGCCTCCCATTCCTCCTCACGTTCGGCAAAACTACCGGCGGCGAGCGCGACGCCTTCGTCCGCAATCTCAAGTCAATGGCGCCGGAGGCACGCGCCGCCGGCGTAACCGTCGTCATCAAACAACACGGCGGCAACACGGCTACCGGTCGCGACTGCATCAAGATCGTGCGCGAAGTCGCCGAAGACTCCGTGCATGTTTGTTACGACGCCGGCAACGTGCTCGACTACGAAAACAACGATCCCATCGCCGAGATCGCCGACTGCGCTCCGTTTATTCGCGCCTTCGCCATCAAGGATCATCGCAACACGCCGAAGGACGAAGACTGCGGCCCCGGCTTCGGCGAGATCGATCACTACAAACTCCTGCGCCCCGTAATGCGCACCGGCCTCACAATGCCGCTCGCCTTCGAGAACATCTTCGAACCGCTCGTGCCGCGTCCTCGCACCGCCGAAGGCGTCGACGCGCTGGCGCGCCGATCGCGCGAATACATCGAGTCGGTCCTCCGCGGACTCTCCGCAGTGATATAACGATAGGCGCATGAGCCGCCGCACATTTCTGCTCTCTTCCGCCGCCGCCGCATTCGCGCAGGCCCCCAACGAACGTGTCGGAACCGCCGTCATCGGCACCGGCAACCGCGGATCGTATCTGCTGACCTCCGTCATCGATCAGCCCGACACCCGTGTCGCCGCCATCTGCGACTTGAGGCCGGATCGCCTCGACAAGGCCGCCTCCGCCGCCGGCAAGGACAACCCGTTCACGACGAAGGAATGGCGGCGCGTTATCGAACGCAAGGATGTCGACGCCGTCTACGTCGCCACGCCTCCGCACCTGCATGCCGAGATGGCCATCGCCGCCCTCGAAGCCGGCAAACATGTCTACTGTGAAAAGCCCATCGGCGTAAACGCGCGCCAGGTGCGCGACATTGTTCGCGCCGCCAAGAAATCGAACAAGGTCTTCGTCGCGGGCCAGCAGATGCGCTCGATGAGTTCGTTGATCGCCGCCGTCGGCAAGATTCACGGTGGAATCATCGGCGAGGTCTATCAGATCAAAGCGCAGCGCCATGCGTCGGCCGATCTGCCACACGACGGCACTTCGGGCGATTGGTACTTCGACGTTTCAAAGAGCGGCGGCTATTTGATCGAACAGTCCGTGCACAACCTCGATCTCTGCAACTGGGCCGCGAACATGGTCCCGGTGAAAGCCGCTGGATTCGGCAGTGTGATGCGCTACAAAGGTCAACCCGCGGGCCGCACGATCTTCGACAACAGCAATCTCGTTTACGAGTACGCGAACGGCGCCAAGATGACCTTCACGCAGAACGTGTTTCATCCTCGACGGCTTCCCAACAGCAACCAGATGGTCTACGTCTACGGCGAAAAGGGCGCGGCCGATATCATGACAACGGCCTCCGTATACTTCCACGACACCGCGACGAAAGAAGAACCGCTACACACCAAACCTGAAGAGCCGAAGCACGCGCATACGCGCATGTTCTTCGATCTCATCAAGGGTACGGGCACGAATCGCGCCGATTGGAAGGTCGGCGCAACCGCCGCTTTAACCGCCATACTGGGTCACGAAGCGATGACCAGGCAGCGCGTCGTCACAATGGCGGAACTTGGGGTCGAGTTGTAACGTCACAGTTCCGAGTGATTCGAAACCTGATTTTTGCGAGTGTGGCGTTGGCCGCACAGGATGTGTCCTTCAAGGCGACGGTCCCCGTCGTCATCGCGCCGGTAACGGTGACCGGCAAGAACGGCAAGTTGATGAACGGACTCGAAACCGCGGCCTTCACCGTGCTCGACAACGGCCGCCCCGTGAAGGCGACTATCGATCCGATCGAGTTCACCGCATCGCCCGTCGCCATCGCCGTCCTCATCCAGCGGACCGCGTCGAGCGGCCCCGCGTTGCTGAAGATCGCCAAAGCGGGCGCAATGATACAACCGCTGCTTGCCGGTGAGCGCGGCGCGGCCGCGGTGATCGGTTACTCGCACACCATCGAAGTCATGCAGGACTTTACGCAGGACGAACGGTTGATCGCCCGCGCGTTTCAACAAGCCGCACCGCAAAGAAGCGGCGGCGGAAAGATGCTCGACGCCATCGCGTCCGCCGTCGAAATGTTCAAGCGCAGACCGCCGGGCGATCGCCGTGTCCTCCTCGTCATCGGAGAAAGCCGCGATCGCGGCAGCGAGACAACCCTCGAAGCAACGCTCGAAATGCTGCAGCGCGAGAACGTGCAAATCTACGCCGCGACGTACTCGAACTCGAAAACCCAGTGGACCACGCGCGGCACGGACCTCAAGCAATCCGGCGCGCCGATGGACCTCGTCGCGGGCATCGACGCGCTGATTCGCCTCGGCAAGACGAATACCGCCCAAGCGTTGACGGCGCACGGGGGCGGCCGCAAGATCGGCTTCGCGACACTCAAGTCGCTCGAAAAAGCAATCGAGCAGATCAGCGAGGAACTGCACGGCCAGTACGTCGCCAGTTTCGCCGCCTCCGGCCCTCCGGGGTATCACACGATATCGATCACTGTCGCCGGTGCGAATGTCGTCACACGCCAAGGCTACTGGTCGCGTTGAAACGCTCGGCGACTTGATCACACTATCAGGACATGATCCTCGTTAGCTGCCGTAAAGAATTCACATCCGATCATCTGTTCGCGGACGAAATCGAGATCCGCGACTATCCCAATCTTGCCAACCTTAACCAGTTCACCGAACTGACGCAAGGCGAACTGGTCGAGCGCGTGCGCGGCAAGCACGTGCTGGTATTGGTCCACGGCTACCGCACACCGATGAAGAACGTTGCCGCGGCCTACAAGGTCTTGGAGGAAGGGCTGCAAAAGGAGGGCCTCATCGGAGAACCCAACTACACCGAAGTCATCGGTTTCGCGTGGCCAAGCTGGCGGCTGCGCATTAGCTTCTTCGCCGCCGTTCCCGCCGCCAATGGTTCGTCGGAGTACTTCTACGACCTCGGCAAGCTGATCGCATCGAGCGCAAAGACGCTCGACGTGCAGACCCACTCGCTCGGCGCGCGGGTTGTGCTGCAAGCGATCTCAGCACAGTCCGATCTCTGGGTCGACAATCTGATTCTCACCGCGCCCGCGGTCGATAACGAAGCGCTAGAACCTGCGCAAGAGTTCAACGAAGCGATGGACGAATGCGGCCGATGTTTCGTCTTGCACTCCAAGGACGACTCAGTGCTGAAAATCTATACCTTTGCGCAGCTCGATCGCGCGCTCGGCAAGAACGGCCCCGAACATCCGAAGGTCATCCTCGACAAATGCCTGAACGTGTACGTGCTCGACTGCCACAAAGCCGTCAAGAGCGATCACTCCGGCTATCGCAAAACGCCGCTCTACTACGAGTGGTGGAAACGCGTGTTGAACAACGAGCCGATGGCCCGCTTCTCCGCGCTTGAATAACTACGTCTTCCGGACGATCACCATCGTAACGTCGTCGGTCGGCGAAAGGTCGCCCAGGAACACACGCAACTGCCGCGCGATTTCCATCATCACTTCATTCGCCGATCGATCGCGGCATGACGCAGCGATCTGGCCCACGGCCTCTTCGCCGAATTCTTCGCCCTGCGCATTTGGCGCTTCTGAAACGCCGTCGCTGTACATCACCAACAGGTCGCCTTTGTTCAGAACTGTCGTGCCGCCGGCGTAAGGAATGTTCGGTAGGATGCCGAGCACCGGTCCGCCCTTGGTCAGCAACTCCGTCTCGCCGTTAGCGCGCACGATCACCGGCGGATTGTGGCCTGCGTTGGAATACTCCATCGCACCGGTCTGCGGATGTATCGCCGCGAAGAAGCCGGTAATGAACTTGTTGTCCGGCGTGTTCGCCTTGATCGAGTGGTTCAACCGCGATGTCAACTTCGCGATGTCGGTCTCCAACTCGGCCAGAGCCTGCACGCGCGCCTGCAGACTCGACATCAGCAGCGACGCCGCAAGGCCCTTGCCCGAAACGTCGGCGACAATCACAAGCTGGCGCCCGTCGGCAAGCGGAATGTAGTCGAAGTAGTCGCCGCCCACCGACCGGCACGGCAAACTGCGCCCCGCCAGATCGAGCCCTTCAAGCTTCGGCGGCGCTTGAGGAAACAGTCCGCGCTGAATAACGGCGGCCTGATCGAGGTCGTGCGCCAGCAACTGCTCGGCCTGTTCTACTTCGATAAGCCGCGCATGTTCGATCCGTATCGCCGCGATGTTGGCGAACACCGTCAACATGCTAAGATCGTCGGCATCGAACGGGTGCACAACGTTTGGCGAGTCGACGTACAAGATGCCGATGACCTGCGCTTCGGTCTGCAGCGGCACGGCCATCAAACTGCGCACGCGCTGCTGCACGATGGTCTGGCTCGCCTTCAGCAAGGAGTCCGCGCTCGCGTCCTGCACAAGCAGCGAAGAGCGATCCCGCATGATCTTGTCACGCACCGCGGTCGATACCTTGAAACCGTCGCCGCGATTCGCTTTCGGAACCAACTCGCCGTTTTCGACGGCCAACAGCACACCGCGTTTTGCGCCAACCGCTTCGAGCGCGATATCGAGAACCACGCCGAACAGCTCTTGCAGGGGCCGGAAAGAAGACAGCTCGCGGCCCGCTTTGATCAGCGACTCCATTCGCTTGTAGGAGCGATCGACATCGGCCGGCGCCGCGGCGGGCTTGGTCGAAAACTTGGCCGAATCGAGACGAATGATAAACGTCGAATCCGGCTTCATGTCATCGCTGCTCGGATCGTCGACGAACTCGACGGGGCTCGGCACGACAGGCGCTTCGACAGCCTGGCTTACTTCGTATTCAATCTGCTGACGTCCCGCGACAACAACATCGCCCGGCACAAGCAGGTGTTCGCGCACAAGCGGCTGTCCGTTGATGGACGTGCCATTCTTGCTGCCCATGTCGCGGACGTGCCAGGCCGTGCCATTCCATTCGAACGCGCAATGTTGGCGGGACAACATCGTGTCTCCCGGCATCGACAACTGGACGGTCTCCGAGCGGCCGAGGATGAACGGCGAGTCGTCGAGACGTATCTTGCAGGGGTCCCCGTCGGGACCGGTGAGTAGAACTTCGGCTGGGATGATTTCCGGCATGGCGGCGCGGCTATACTGTGAAAGTATCTCACGACAGCGAGCAGTCTCCACCGAAAAAGGAGCATCGAGCGCGTGGAGACGAAGGAGACAACTATGAGCGCAACAATTAGCATCCGCCAAAACGGCGGCGTCGAAGTAGTAGACGTGAGCGGGAAAATCACGTTGGGCGAGGGCGCGGTCGCAATTCGCGATACGGTCCGCAAACTCGTCGAAGCCGGAAGCAAGAAGATCGTTTTGAACCTCGGTAACGTAACGTATATCGATTCGTCCGGAATCGGCGAACTCGTCTCGGCGTTCACGTCGGTGTCCAACGCGGGCGGCGAACTGAAGCTGCCGAACCTCACCAAACGCGTGCAGGATCTCTTGCAGATCACAAAGCTCTACACCGTGTTCGCCGTCTTCGACGACGAAGCCGCGGCCGTCGCCAGCTTTTAGCCCAGAACCCGCCCGTTCCTAGCGATATACTCTCGGACTATGAACAGGCGATATTTCATCGGCGCCGCCACGGCGGCCGCGAGTGCGCAACCCCGGCCCGTGGCGGCGAGCGATAAGGTCAATGTCGGTATCGTCGGCGTCGGCGGACGCGGCCGCTCGATTCTCGGCACGCTCGCCGGCATCCCCGCCGCCAACGTGAAGTACATCTGCGACACCGACAAGGCCTCGCTCGAAAAGGCGCAGGCCGTCGTCGCCAAGGCGAACATGCCGAAGCCGCAGGAGGTAAGCGATCTTCGGCAGTTGCTTGAAGACAAGGGCCTTGATGCGGTCGTTATCACGACGCCCGATCACTGGCACGCGCCGGCGACGATTCTGGCCTGCGATGCGGGGAAGGACGTCTACGTCGAAAAGCCTTGCTCGCACAACATTCGCGAAGGCCGCCTGATGATCGATGCCGCTAGGCGGAATAACCGGATTGTGCAAGTCGGCACGCAATCGCGCAGCCGCCCGTCGACGCTCCGGGGCATCGAATACGCCCAATCCGGCAAGATCGGCGAAGTGCTGATGGCGAAGGCATGGAACGTGCAGTTACGCGACAACATCGGCCGTAAGAAAGACGGCCCCGTACCGCCCGGCGTCGATTACGAAACGTGGCTCGGGCCCGCGCCGTGGATTCCGTTCAACGAGAACCGCTTTCACTATAAGTGGCACTGGCACTGGCATTTCGGAACCGGCGATGCGGGCAACGACGGCGCGCACCAAATCGACATCGCGCGATGGGCGCTCGGCGAATCGTATCCGAAGAGGGCCAGCGGATCGGGGCGCAAGATTTTCTTCGACGACGATCAGCAGACGCCCGACACGATGAACGTGACCTTCGATTACGGCGAGACCTCGCTCATCTGGGAGATGCGCATCTGGAATCCGTACGGCCAGGATCAGGTGGATAACGGAGTCGCCGTCTACGGCACCGAAGGTATGGTCCACATCGGACGGTGGAATCGCAAATGGGGCTTCAAGGCATTCGACCGCAAAGGCGCGCTTGTTCATCACGACGACGCGGGCGACAGCGACAATGGGCACCACGCGAACTTCCTCGACAGCGTCCGGTCGCGCAAGCTTCCCGCATGCGATATCGGCGAAGGCCATCTGTCGGCGCTGCACTGTCACTTGGCCAACATCGTCGCGCGCACCGGCCGCAATCTCGTATTCGATCAGGAGACCGAAACGATCTCCAACGACAGCGAGGCCAATCTGCACGTGCGCCGCGTCTACCGCACGCACTGGGGAACGCCTAAGCTTCTTTAACAACCTTCCGTCGAGAAAATTCGATAGAATACCGAAAATTTCTCAATGGAGGGAATTTTCGTGAAACACATGCTTAAGGGGTTAGCCACGTGCGCCATCCTGACGGCTCTCACATCGCCTGACGCGAACGCGTAGGCGGTTTACGGAACAATTCTTGGAACGGTCACGGATTCAACGGGCGCGACCGTACCCAACGCAAAGGTCGTCATCACCGATCTCGGCCGCGACGTTACCAACACGGTGCAGTCCAACGATTCCGGCAGCTACATGCAGCGATTCCTGATTGTGGGGCGTTATCGCGTGCGCATCGAAGCGCCGGCTTCAAGGCTTACGTCCAGGACAATATCGCCGTATCGGTCGATACCGAAATCCGCGTCGATGCAAAGCTCGAAGTCGGCGAAGTGAACCAGACGGTTGAGGTCACCGCCGAAGCCGGCATCATGAAGACGGAACGCAGCGATGTCTCATCGACCTACAGCGAACGCACCGTAAACGAACTGCCTGTGTTGAACCGCCGCTTCACGAACTTCCAACTCATGACACCGGGCGTCGTAGCCTGGCCGACATCGCTGACGGCCGCCTCGGCGGAAAATCCGCAGGGTTCCTATCGCATGCTGGTCAATGGCCAGAGCTTCGCGGGCACGTCGCACCTGCTGGACGGCACCGACAATCACGACGCGGTGCTCGGCTGGATCGTCATCAACCCGACGCTCGAATCGGTTACGGAAGCCAAGATCACTACGGCCAACTATGACGCCGAATTCGGCGTAGCCAGCGCCGGCGTGGTCAGCGCCCAGACGAAATCGGGCACCAATCAGTTGCACGGATCGGTCTTCGAATTCCTGCGCAACGACAAGTTGATCGCGCGCAATCCGTTCACGCAGTCGCGCCCGATTCCCAATTCGAATGGCCGCCTGATCCCGCTGACGCAGTGGAATCAGTTCGGCGCCTCCATCGGCGGCGCG
>Ga0169931_10012015_pt1 | contig 12083 bp, 14 predicted proteins | sample Kivu_15m_20L_FD_129675 | JGI IMG/M metagenome (GOLD analysis project Ga0169931, IMG submission 129675) | Freshwater microbial communities from Lake Kivu, Western Province, Rwanda to study Microbial Dark Matter (Phase II) - Kivu_15m_20L... | ecosystem: Environmental > Aquatic > Freshwater > Lake...
GCGGCTGGAGCAGGTCGCAATCGTTGGACTGTTCGTCCATTAAAATCTAACGTGAGCTGGGTTTAGAACGTCGTGAGACAGTTCGGTCCCTATCTACTATAGTCGCAGAATTTTGAGAAGAGCTTTCCCTAGTACGAGAGGACCGGGACGGAGCAATCCATAGTGAACCAGCTGTTTACTTCAAAGCATAGCTGGGTAGCCACATTGCGAACGGATAACTACTGAAAGCATATAAGTAGGAAGCCGCCTTCAAGATTAGAATTCATAGCCCCGATCTAGACGAGGTCGTTGATAGGCTAGACATGTACATGCAGTAATGCAATAAGTGTACTAGTACTAATGGGCGTACATTTCTTTTTTACCCATACACAACCATACACAAACATATGTGTTGAAATGAGAACGAACTTTGCAGGCAAAAAGTGTCAGCGACGGAAGGGAAGGAATCGACTCATTTCACACATAGATGTGTATGTAACCATCTATAAGCAAAAATTGCCGACATAGCACAAAGGTGGTGCAGTTGATTTGTAATCATCAGGTTATCAGTTCAAGTCTGATTGTCGGCTTTTGGTAAATACCAAAGTTTAGTTAAAAAGGCAAATAAACACATAAACACGAGTATTCAACGTTTTATTGTATTCTATCCTAAGCTGGTTTTCAGTCCTATAATCACACGCAATTTCGCCCCTTCCTGAGCTAGACAACTGTAAGCGGCCCCTGCAGAACAATTCCATTCTCTTCTACTGTGCTTCCCCTGCAGAACGGATGAAACCTTCAGCATAACAGACAAAAAACATATGAAAGAGTCGTAGTTCAAATGGTGGAATAGCGGTTTCCAAAACCGCCGGCTAAGGGTTCGAGCCCCTTCGACTCTGGCAATAAAAGAATAATTGTAGTATGGAATACGTAATTACTCAAGTAGACAAATTAGTGAACTGGGGTCGCAACAGCTCTATGTGGCCTATGACATTTGGTCTTGCTTGCTGTGCTGTTGAAATGATGCATGTCGCGGTAAGTCGATACGATTTAGATCGTTTTGGTATCATTTTTCGTGCTAGTCCCCGTCAATCTGATTTGATGATTGTTGCTGGTACTCTTACTAATAAAATGGCTCCTGCTCTTCGCAAGGTATATGATCAAATGCCCGAACCTCGTTGGGTTTTATCCATGGGTAGCTGTGCTAATGGAGGTGGTTATTATCACTATTCATACAGCGTAGTTCGTGGTTGTGATCGTATCGTTCCGGTAGACATCTATGTACCGGGTTGTCCCCCTACAGCTGAAGCTCTTCTTTATGGAATTTTCCAATTACAAAAGAAGATTAACCGTTCACGTACACTGTTATCTTGGTACCGCAAATAACTCCATTGTACCCCCTCATTTCTCTCTTTCTTTTTAAAATATAGAAACTATTATGAAAAAATACGTTAGTCCTATCCCTTTTTTAAAAAGTATTCAAGAGATGTTACCTTCTGTAGTATTATCCGCTTCTGTCCAAGATGTAGGTTCTCGACAAGGTGACACTCGTTCTTGGATTACCGTAGCTCCTGATAACGTAGAAAAAACACTTTTATTTCTACGCGACTATCATGCAGCGCAATTCGCAACTCTCGTCGATATTTATGCAGTGGACTATCCAGATCGTTCATCACGTTTCGAAGTTATTTACGAATTATTAAGCTATCGTTGGAACGCTAGATTATCTGTGAAAACACACGTTTCCGAAACACAAGGTATTTCTTCTGTTACCTCTGTTTTCCCTAATGCTAATTGGGCTGAACGAGAAGTTTGGGATATGAATGGTGTTTTCTTCTATAATCACCCTGATTTACGTCGCATTTTAACAGACTACGGTTTCCAAGGACACCCTTTACGTAAAGACTTTCCTCTAAGTGGTTACACTGAAGTTCGTTATGATGAGCAACTAAAACGTGTGATTCAGGAACCTTTGGAATTAGCACAAGAATTCCGTGCCTTTGATTTTTCAAGTCCGTGGGAGTTGCCTATCCAACGCCCAACAAAAAATGTATAAGATTATGTACAAAAGATACTTAGAGCTTGTTGGTGTTGGTTATTCTGTTATCGCGCTATACAACGAATTGACTTTTCAATTAGGACGAAGTCATCCGAATGTCTTTATTGTTCCTTCGGATGTTTCGGTTACTGTTGAAAAGACAAAGATGACTGTATCCGGCGATAATAAACAACGCGTTAATCTTGTTTCTGCTCAAATTCGCAACTTAAAAAAACCAGAACCTTACAAAGGTAAAGGTATTTTATATGAAGGTGAAATTATCCGCAGAAAGAAAGGTAAAAAGAAATAAATAGCATGGCATTATTTTACGAAGTAGAGATTCCTCAAGATAAACCAGTTGTTTATGCAATCCAGAAATTGTACGGAATTGGTTCTTCTGAGGCTTTTCAATTCTGTAATGAATTAGGTATTGGTCGTGACGTCACAGTCGCTCACTTAGCTAAAGATGAATGGCAAGACTTAATTCAAGCAATTGAAAGGCATGGTGTTTTCGAAATTCATAGAAGACGACAAATCCGTAAGGCGATTGATAATCTACTTGAAATCAAATGCCACCAATCTATGAAACATCAAAAACAATAATTTGCTTATTATTATTATGCCTATGGACGCAGGGGCAGAACCTGCCACTTCCATTTAGGGGGTGCGTTAGCTTTGACATAGGCATAGAAGGATATTTATGGGGGTATGGCTCAATTGGCTAGAGCATGTGTTTTGCATACACAAGGTTATCGGTTCGATCCCGATTACCTCCAAGTTATACACACGAATTTGAGTCATATAGGATAGATGGAGAGGTGACTGAGTGGTCGAAGGTGCTGATCTGCTAAATCAGTGTTTCGCGAGAAACCGTGGGTTCAAATCCCGCTCTTTCCGTTTCCTTATTCAATAAATGAAACAAGAATCACTTATGAAAGAATTACAAAATGTAAATGAGGTCAAAAATCTAACCATGAATTTTGGACCTCAACATCCTGCAGCACACGGGGTACTTCGCCTTGTGCTTGAAATGGATGGAGAAGTCGTTCAACGCGCAGATCCGCACATTGGTCTATTACATCGCGGTACAGAAAAGTTATTAGAGTACAAAACTTTTGTACAAGGTCTCCCTTATATGGATCGACTCGATTATTGTTCCATGATGAACAATGAGCACGCTTATTCGTTAGCAGTCGAAAAACTATTAGGTGTACAAGTTCCTCGTCGAGCTCAGTTCATTCGTGTTATGTATAGTGAGATTACACGTATTATGAATCACTTGCTCGCTTTAACTTGTCACGCGGGTGACGTAGGAGCATTAACCCCCATGTTATGGGGATTCGAGGAACGTGAAAAGTTAATCGAGTTCTACGAACGCGTATCTGGTTCTAGAATGCATGCTGCTTATATTCGACCAGGTGGGGTTGCGCTAGACTTACCCATTGGATTATGTGATGATATTCACGCGTTCTGTGAACAATATTCTTCTCGTATTGACGAAATCGAAGAATTATTAACACATAATCGTATTTGGAAACAACGTCTTGTTGACATTGGAGTCGTTACAGCAGAACAAGCAAAAGCTTGGGGCTTTAGTGGTGTTATGCTTCGTGGTTCAGGTGTAGACTGGGATTTACGTAAATCACAACCTTACGAAATTTACGACGAGTTAGAATTCGATGTACCCGTTGGTACTAAAGGTGACTGTTATGATCGCTATAACTGTCGTGTTGAGGAAATGCGTCAAAGCTTACGTATTATTCAACAATGTTTAAACAAAATGCCTGCAGGTCCCGTTCGTGTAGACGATCATAAATGTACACCCCCATCTCGTTCGCAAATGAAGGAGTCTATGGAAGCGCTCATCCATCATTTCAAACTTTACACAGAAGGTTATCACGTTCCTGTTGGTGAAGTTTATGCTGCTGTTGAGGCGCCTAAAGGTGAATTCGGGGTTTTCATTTCATCCGATGGTTCAAATCGACCTTATCGTGTGAAATTACGAGCTCCTGGTTACTATCATTTACAAGGGCTAGATTTCATTGCTAAAGGTCACTTATTAGCCGATGTCGTTACGATTATTGGAACACTTGATATTGTATTCGGTGAAGTCGATCGCTAATATACAAATACACCAATCGACATACATGCGGAGAAAGAAAACCATTATTCACCTAACTCATTTTAATTAGAATGGTATCATTTGGATTAGCCGGTGGGCTCCTATTAGGATTTTTTCTTTTCTCAAAAGAAATTATCGTGATTAATGAAAAAACATTAGTCGCTCTTTCTTTTGTGATCTTCATGTACTTTGTACTCTCACGATATGGAAACGACTTCACTGCAGGTCTTGATGAAAAAGGAAATACTCTACAAGAAGAATACGATCGTTCTAAAACTTTAGAGAAAGAGTATGTTCAAAAACTAATTTCTTTTCATCAAACACAAGCTCAAGTCGCATCAGAGATGTCAGCTTTTGCCTCTAGCTTCGACGCTGCATTCCAAGAGCTTTTAACAACACGTGAAACTGCTTACATGCAAATGTTAAACGATGCAGTAGAGCAAAAGTTATCCCGCTTACACGAAGTAGAAAAACGATCCTTATCGATTTTTCAAGATCTACTCGTTGATGGAATGACAGAGACATTATACAACATCGCTGAAGAAGAAGATTCAGAAGAATCAGATTTAGATCAACTAGAGATGATTTTAGATTCTCCTTCTGAAATGACAGATTATGAGATCATTGAGAACCCAGGAGGTTACGAAGGTGAAGATGCAGTATGGAATGCTGAATATGATTCAGCCGATGATATTGAATACGAATTGTTAGGTGATGCCGCTGCATTACCTGCTGAAGTGTTCGAAGATCCTAATACTGTTATTGAACTCTATCGTGAAAATGATTTTTTGCAATAAGTAAAGGATAGCGGCTAGTTAGCTTTATCAATTCGTATGATGTTTGATATTGCTACTAGTCTTTTGGCGATTGTAACTCAGTCGGTTAGAGTGTCAGATTGTGATTCTGAAAGTCGCGGGTTCAAATCCCGCCAACCGCCCGTATAAAGAAAAATCCAATGATTTTAAAGAAGAATACAGAGACCTTTTTTCTCATGGAAATGTTTCGAGGGATGTTTGTCGCATTACAATATTTTTTCCGACCAAAGATCACGTTAAACTATCCATTTGAAAAAGGACCTCTAAGCCCTCGTTTTCGAGGAGAACATGCATTACGTCGCTATCCTACTGGTGAGGAACGTTGTATCGCATGTAAACTATGCGAGGCTATTTGTCCTGCACAGGCCATTACTATTGAGGCAGAACCTCGCGAAGATGGTAGCCGTCGTACAACTCGCTATGATATTGACATGACAAAATGTATTTTTTGTGGTTTCTGTCAAGAAGCTTGTCCTGTTGATGCAATCGTAGAAGGTCCTAACTTTGAATATGCAACAGAAACCCACGAAGAATTGCTTTATAATAAAGAAAAGCTATTACAGAACGGTGACCGTTGGGAAACGGAGATTGCTTTGAATATTCAAACAGAATCTCTTTATCGATAGTTCGATAAATCCTAGAAAAATAAAGAATTATGTTATGTTAAACGAAATTTTATTTTATGCGTTTGGGATCTTTGCATTAACAACCGGTTTTTTCGTAGTCGTAGAAAAAAACCCAATCCATGCTGTGTTCTTCCTTGTACTCTGTTTTGTTAATGCAGCAGGGATGTTGCTCATGGTTGGTGCAGAGTTCCTCGCATTCATGTTCCTCGTTGTCTACGTAGGTGCTATTGCAGTTCTTTTCCTTTTCGTCGTAATGATGCTCAATATTGCTGTAGAAGAAGCCAAGGCTGAATACTTCAGTATGTTCTTCGTCATTGGTATCATCTTACTATGCGAATTCGTTTTCTTGGTACCGCACACACATCCTATTCCACATTCATTAGAACTTCCTGCTTATGTTGACTGGTCGTTGGTAATGCAACCTGTGACAAATATGGAAATGTTTGGTAATTTCTTATTTACCCATGGATTTCCTTATTTCATTCTCTCAGGTTTCATCCTTTTCGTATCCATGATTGGTGCTATTGTATTAACTTTACACCGCCAAGAATACACAAAACGTCAAGATATTTATACACAAGTATCTCGTTCTGTAATGATTCGTGCCCGTACTATTTAGTCATATATGTTATGGTATTATGGTGTACATGTCACATGTCACATGTCACATGTCACATGTCACATGACACCATTATCCATTTTATCCTTAATAGCTCAGGGGTAGAGCGGTTGACTGTTAATCAATAGGTCGTTGGTTCAAATCCAACTTGGGGAGAAATAAAGAGGAAACAAAATGAGAATCTATTGCGATTATCCAACACCGTGGCAAGCCACGTTTCAAGATCCGGCAACGCCGTACATGGAAGGGTTAATTAACCTACACCATGATATTATGTTTATTCTTTTCATTCTATCTGGATTAGTATTTTGGATGTTAGGTAAAACAGTGTATGCTTTCAACCATCAAAAAAACCCAGTTCCTTCAAAGGTAGTTCACGCATCTACATTAGAAATTGTATGGACAATTTTACCTTCTCTAGTGTTAATTGTAATTGCTTTACCATCATTTACCTTATTATATTCACTAGAAGAAACAGCCGACCCAGCTATCACTCTAAAGGCAATTGGTCGTCAATGGTACTGGACTTACGAATATACTGATTATGAAAATGCTTCTGGAGAGCCGATTACATTTGATAGTTACATGGTTCCTCAAGATGAATTAGAACCAGGACAATTACGTCTCCTCGAAACTGATAATCATGTTGTATTACCCGTAAATACTCATATTCGTGTGTTAGTAACAGGTGCCGACGTTATCCATAACTGGGCTGTACCTTCATTAGCTATGAAAATTGACTGTGTACCTGGTAAACTAAACCAAGTGTCACTCTTCATTAATCGAGAAGGAACGTTCTATGGACAATGTAGCGAACTATGTGGAGTAAATCATGGATTTATGCCAATCGTAGTCGAAGCTGTGTCTTTAGACAAGTATTTAGCTTGGGTCGCTGAAAAATTAGCCTAATAATCTACACTAATAACACAACATAACTATGCAGATTGGTTGGTTACAAATCGTTGTGATCGGTTTCGTCATTTTGCTTTTGTTCGGAAGATTACCGAATATTATCCAAGATGTAAAATCGGCCTATCTCGAACTCTCTAAAAAAAATGAAGAAAAGAATAAGTAAAATGTCAGGAAAATACATTGCACGTCATCCATTTCACTTAGTGGATGCAAGTCCGTGGCCATTTTATGCTTCCATTTGTGCATTCGGTGCTACTTTCGGAGGTGTATGTTATATGCATGATTATGCAAACGGTGGTGTTCTACTAACATTATCCGGACTCTTATTAATTACTGTCGCTTACCGTTGGTGGGCTGACGTAGTCCGCGAAGGAACATATCAAGGATTACACACAAACGCAGTACAAACTGGTTTACGCTACGGAATGCTATTATTCATTGTATCTGAAGTAATGTTCTTCTTCGCATTCTTCTGGGCATTCTTTCACTCAAGCGTACTACCTTCAATTGAAATTGGAGGAGTTTGGCCACCTGCTGGTATTGACGTGTTAAATGCCTTTGATGTTCCTTTAGTGAACACTGTCGTTTTACTAACTTCTGGTGCAACTTGTACATGGGCTCATCATTCCATTGTTGCTGGAGATAAAAATGGTGCCGTAAACGGATTACTATTAACAGTAGCTCTAGGTATTTTCTTCACTGCTTTACAAGGTATGGAATACGCTGATGCTGGATTCACTATCGCTGATGGTGTTTACGGTTCAACATTCTTCTTAGCAACTGGATTCCATGGATTCCATGTTCTCATTGGAACAACGTTCTTACTCGTTTGTTTAATTCGTCAATTAAAAAACCACTTCTCTACAAGCCACCACTTCGGTTTTGAAGCTGCAGCATGGTACTGGCATTTTGTAGACGTTGTATGGTTATTCTTATTTGTTTCTATTTACTGGTGGGGAGGAAACTAATACATTTTCGCTCGATATGGGGGTATACAACCCCCATAATAAATCCCACCTATTCACTACATATAAGAATATAGATTTTATTGGATAACTACCAATAATTCTGTAATGTTATTTTCATATCGTCAATAAATTTTACAGAAATGAGATGTTTTGTGATTGTGTAGTTGAGTTCCTAATCGTGCGATAAGAATGAAATTTTTCTACAGGGGGAAACTGGGAAAATAAAGTAGATAAGAATGGAATTATTCTGCTGGGGATTCATTCGTTCTGCTGGGGCGGCTTACAGTTGTGCAGCTCGGGAAGGGGCGAAATTGAGTGTGAGATGTCAGTCATGGCACTATCACATGAAATAGCCTTAAAGACCGACAAGGCAGACGTGGCGCGAATTGGGAACACTCTCATTTGGAACTTAGCCAACTACACACACACACATACACACACACATACACACACTGACAACACCCAAATCAAAGAAATAAAATCAACAAATGCAAGTATTTGTAAATGGACAAGGTTACACAGTACCTAAAGGTTCCACAGTTTTACAAGCCTGTGAACTTGCAGGTGTTCTCGTACCTCGTTTTTGCTATCATGAGCGTCTATCTATCGCCGGAAATTGTCGAATGTGTCTTGTAGAGATCGAAAAAGATCGAAAACTACAACCCTCATGTGCTTTTCCCGCCAGTGATGGTATGCGCGTCTGGACTGAAACTCCCTCTGTTAAGAAAGGCCGCGAAGGTGTTCTTGAACATCTCTTAATTCATCATCCTTTAGATTGTCCAATCTGCGATCAAGGGGGAGAATGTGATCTCCAAGATCAAACAATGGTATATGGTGGAGATCGTGGTCGTTACAAGGAGTATAAACGTGCCGTAGAGGATAAAAACAGCGGACCCCTCATCAGTATGATCATGACACGTTGTATTCATTGTACTCGTTGCGTTCGCTTTGGTTCCGAAATCGCTGGAACTGGTGAATTAGGTACAACAGGTCGCGGTTCAAATCTCGAGATCGGTTTCTATGTACGTGAGAAATTATTCGCTTCAGAGTTGTCCGGAAATGTCATCGATCTATGTCCTGTCGGTGCCTTGACTTCTAAACCTTATTCTTTCATGGCTCGTCCTTGGGAATTGGAGAGCACAGAAACAATCGATTTAACCGATGGTATTGGTTCAAATGTTAAGATGGATTCACGCTTTGGTGTTCCAATGCGCATCACTCCTCGTCTTAACGAAGAGATCAATGAAGAGTGGATTTCCGATAAAGCTCGCTATTCTTATGAAGGGATCACAAATAAACGTACGTATATGCCCCCAGAAGAAACAGCTTCTTTAGTACATTCCACACATAAGTCATTTGCTCTTTCGAGTAAAGCCGCCATCGTATCAGGTTCTGTTTCTCAAGAAACAGTTGGTGTCATTTCAGATTACTTTGAAAATGTTTCTTTAGAGGGTCCAAATTCAACATCACGCAACTGGAATACTGTCTTGTTCCCTATCGATTTCCGTAGCACATTCAAATGTAATACTCCTATCGAAACTTGGGAATCTACAGATGTCGACTTTATTCTTATGGTTGGTGTCAACCCTCGTTATGAAGGTACTCTTCTTAATGCCCGCATTCGTAAACGTTTGAAAAAAGGAAGCTGTACTGTTGTTTCTTTTGGTGCTCCAATTTCTACAACCTATCCAGTCGTTTCTGCCGGAACTTCTTCTCACTCTTTCATGCAGTTTGTAGAAGGTCGCTCTCCTTTATGTAAAGCTTACCAAAATGCGAAACATCCTATTGTTTTAGTCGGTCCTTCTTTATTCTTACGCGCCGATGCTCATGCTTGGTTTGCTATGTTACAAACCTTGATTTCAGTTGTTCCAAATTTAGTCACTCCTTCTTGGAATGGTTTAAATTATCTACAACCTCATGCCAATAGTTATGGTGCCATGGATCAAGGTGTACATCAAATGGGTCCTGTACACGATGTTCAATTCAAAACTCTTGTTCAGACCAATAGTTCTTTATCCGATGTACCTTCGATTGCTATCGATTCTCACATCTCTTCTGACCTTTCGGATTCTACATTCGTTGTACCTTGTGCCTTACCTGCCGAAACAGGAGGAACTTTCGTTAACACTGAAGGTCGATCTCAATACGCTCGTAAAGCCGTTACAAATCAACGTCGTGTCTTCCATGATAAGACGATTGTATCTTCTTTCATCGAACTCAACGGTGTTCACGCTCTTTCTAAGACTTATCCATTGTCCGGAATTCCTTCTTCGGCTGTAGATGTTTCCTTTAAACATCATTGGTATCCAAAGTATACCAAATCTTACGTACATAATACACCATTACGTACATGGGTGGATAACTATTACGCTACAGACTCTGTAACAAAAAATTCACCTTCATTACACAAAGTTTTTCAACTTTCGAAAGAATTGAAAAAAGGAATTTTTGGTTCTAAAAAATAAGACAACATAATATGCTTTATCAAATTGCTGCGTGGCTAGCACAATATTTAGCATTGGTTTTGCCTTTGTTAATCGCTGTGGCTTATTTAACCCTACTCGAACGAAAAGCCATGGCAAGTATGCATCAACGTCGTGGGCCGAACACTGTCGGTCCTTTTGGGTTGTTGCAACCATTGGCTGATGGGTTTAAATTATTAGTCAAAGAAAATATTTATCCATCGAGTGCAAACACCTTCCTCTTCTTTATTGCACCTGTGCTTACTTTCTTCTTCGCCTTAGGTTCCTGGGCAGTAATTCCTTTTGGAGAAGGGATGGTTTTTGCCGATTTAAATATTGGTATTTTATACCTTTTCGCCTTGTCTTCTCTTGGCGTATACGGTATTATTACTGCCGGTTGGTCAAGTAACTCACAATACGCTTTCTTAGGTGCTCTTCGCTCCGCTGCTCAGATGGTTTCCTATGAAGTTTCATTAGGACTTGTATTGTTAGGCGTACTCGTTTGTACAGGTACACTTCGCCTCACAACAATCGTACTCTACCAAAAAGCCGTATGGTTTGTGTTCCCATTATTCCCTTTGTTCCTCATGTTTTTCATTTCTGCATTAGCAGAAACAAATCGAGCTCCTTTCGATTTGCCTGAGGCCGAAGCAGAACTCGTATCTGGTTATAACACAGAGTATGCCGCCATGGGATTTGCTCTCTTCTTCTTAGGTGAATATGCAAATATGATCCTCATGTGTGCTTCAGCTACGATTCTATTCTTAGGGGGTTGGTTACCTCTCTTTGACTTTGCGCCGTTTACTTGGATTCCAGGTGTCATTTGGTTCGGCTTAAAAGTAAGTTTCTTATTGTTTGTATTCATTTGGGTTCGTGCTGCATTTCCTCGATATCGTTACGACCAATTAATGCGATTAGGTTGGAAAGTCTTCCTCCCGTTATCTTTCGCTTTTGTGTTATGGATCGCAGGTCTTCTCGTAGCTACGAACGGATTAATCTATTAATACTAATATAGAATCATGAGACATGAGAAAAGAATTATCCCCTCATCTAACAATCTATTCAACCCAAATTAGTTCAGGTCTTTCGATTTTTCATCGAATGACAGGTACAATTTTAGCGGGTTGTATCTTGTTATTGATTCCCGCATTATTAGCTTACACTTTTTTCGCGAATGGTATTGCTATTGATGCGGAAATCTTCTACCCAATCCTCTTTGTAATTTTGGCGGCAGGAAGCTATCACGCAGCAAATGGAATTCGACATTTTATCTGGGATACAGGTGCATATGTTTCAACAGAAGGTGTAAAAACTACTGCAATCCTACTCGCCGCCTTAGCTCTTGTCTTTTTTGTAACTTTATTATTCGTCGTATTATAAAAAAGGTATATACAAATGTCACATTGGATTATTCAAAGAGCATCTTCAATCTGTCTACTCCTTTTACTTCCTTTCACAATCTTTGTTGATTTTCGTTTTTATATCGTATTGACCGCGTGTATTGCAGTACATGTTCACCATGGTTTTGATAGTATTTTTTTA
>Ga0169931_10012016_pt1 | contig 12083 bp, 26 predicted proteins | sample Kivu_15m_20L_FD_129675 | JGI IMG/M metagenome (GOLD analysis project Ga0169931, IMG submission 129675) | Freshwater microbial communities from Lake Kivu, Western Province, Rwanda to study Microbial Dark Matter (Phase II) - Kivu_15m_20L... | ecosystem: Environmental > Aquatic > Freshwater > Lake...
TGGGGGGCTTATAACAGAAAATTTTGGGGTGAGACATAATATTATACCGACCGCACATTTAAACAATGCCCCCTCATAATTATTTCCTGAGAGTATCCTGAGTGCTTGCTGAGTGCTGGCTGAGGGTGGGGTAGGGGGTGGGGGTAGATGGGGGGTAGGGGTATCTATAACAATTCGTTATAATTAAATCTGAGAGTTGGCTGAGAGTTTGCTGAGTGAGCGACTATCCCCCCACCGATTGTCCGAATTGCCCCCTATGTCCAGACACGCCGTAAATTAGGTAATGGGCTAGGGTTATGATATAATCGGGGCATGTCCGAATTATCCACCTTTGCCCCTTATGTTATAGACACGCCGTAAATTATGCGGTGAAGGGTTGAGGGTGTATGATGGGGGGCGTTATGAGATACCCTTCAAGGTATCGCACGACACGCCGATTGACTTAGGATTAGGGAATATCCCTAGACTATGATATAATCGGAACATAACTGAATAGAGAGAGAGTTAGGCGCAAGGTTTCGCCTAGCGCGACTAGATACTTAGAAGCAACGGGACGCCCGTGAGTATTACGCCCTAGATGACCGACACGCCCAACTCTCTCCGATTAGGTTATGAGATGAAAGTATGATATACTTAAGGCAACTACTAGAGAAGGGAGTAGAGAAGTGCCTAACCCCTACGCGGGGTCGGGTAGTATAGTTCGCACACCGCTCACGATTAGCGCAACGCGCCCGTGGGGTAAGAGGAACTACAATCTAACGGGAGCACAATGCTCACCCGTAGTGATTACCGATAGGCAAGGCAACACGCGAACACTCGCGCCCCTTGTGAAAGGTAAAGTAGTCCGCCTAGCCCGTAAGTCGCACAAGGCTATCATGGCAGGGAAACGCACAACTACGCCCGACTTGACCGAAGCACAGCAAGATGCTATACTAGCACAACTACACGCCCTAGCGCCCAAACGCGAGATGGCGTTCAATATCCACAACAAGTAGGAGAGAGCATGGCTAGAAGTATTGAGGAGATACTTGCCCACTATGAGCGCCTTAATCGCGCCCTAGATAGGCAGGAGAAGCGAGAAGTGTTTGGAGAGAAGGTTATCCTAGCCCGTAAGGATTGGATACCAGCCACCAAGCAGACCCGATTAGTCGGGCTTCAAGGACACTAGAAGTTAGTCGCGCACCACGCAAGGTGGCGAGGGTTCATGACCCTAGCGCGACACGCGGAAAGTCCGCAAGATTAGGGGGCAACATGCCTACAATACCAGCCCGAATTATTCGGTGCGATTGTGGGAAACTTATCACCTTAGACGCGCTAACGCTTCAAGGTGTAAAGTGTCCGACATGTGGCGCAAGTCATAAGCCAGCCTAATTGACTTCACACAAGGAGTGTGATATAATATGGATAACATGCTAGAAGTTAGCGTGAGCACTTGGGGGATAACCTTCTCAAGCGCACCGCTATACTTTAACCTTCAATGGTGGCTAGTAATTGCCACGCTAGGTGCTATGGTAGCCCGTAGGATTATCAAGCACAAGAGAGGCTAACAATGGCTATCGGTATCATGTCTAGTGATTACATATTGGTAATCACACCTAGCGAATTGGATACTATTCGCACCGCGCTACGCGCTGAAAGTGATAGATGTAAGCGACAAGGTTTTGAGGGGTTAAAGACCCACACCGATAATCTTAGAGATAAGATTAGCAACATGATGATTGAGCAAGCATACACTAGACTTGACGATAAGTCTAAGGTATGATAAGATGAAGGCAACGATAACACCTAAGGGGGTGAGATAATGCCAGAGAATAATGATGATGAACTCATCAATTGTAGTCAATGTAGTAATGAGATAAGTCAAGATGACTCTTTCACCACCAACGATAGTGAGATAGTCTGCTCAGATTGTATCCAAGTATGTCCTTACTGTGAAACTATCTATACCACTAATGATGATTGGTATAGTGTAGGTAATGAGTATTGGTGCGAGAGTTGCTGGGAAAATGACTCTTTCACTTGTAATCGTTGCGACTACGCTTCCAATGCCCACCGAGATGGTGGCACAAGTGTAGGTAATGACTATTGGTGTGAGGATTGTATAAGCAATCACGCCACCTATTGTGATGAGTGTGATGAATACTATCCTGATAATGGTGGTGAGTGTTCATGTAATCAGAATAATGAGGGCGTAGTCCATCAGTATTCATACAAGCCCAACCCTGTATTCCATGGTGGCAACGATAACAATCTTTACATGGGCTTTGAACTTGAGATGTCTTTCGGTGATAACCCTGATATGGGTGATTACAATACCGCCATATCTGATGTGCTAGAACTAGAGCAAGCAGATGTCTGCTATCTCAAGCAAGATGGCTCTATTGAGGGGTGGGGTTATGAGTTGGTGTCGCACCCACATACGCTCACCGCGTATGAGCAAGCCACCGACCTATGGAATTATATTGAAGCATGTCGCAAGAGTGGCGCTAGAAGTTGGGACACTACAAGTTGTGGGCTACATGTCCATGTGTCGCGTAGTGCTTTCAAGTCGGGCGCTCACACGCACCGCTTCTTATCTCTAATCTATCGCAATCCACGCGAGATGATGAAGTTAGCAGGGCGTAGGAACTCTCGCTTTGCTCGCTTTGATGATGTCTATAAGCCTGATGAGTGGGGTATCCCACAATTCAACTTGCGAGATAAAGTTCATGGTGGTGGTTTCACCGAGCGATACAGTGCGGTCAATACCAACAATGACTACACACTAGAGTTGCGCTTCTTTCGTGGCAACATGAAGCGCGAGGGCATAATGACCGCCCTAGAATTGTGCCACGCTTCGGTAGAATATACTCGCACCATGAGTGTGTCTGATGTAAAGTTGGGCATGCTCAAGTGGGAGTGGTTCGCCGATTGGGTAGCCACTAACAATGGGCTCTACCCTAACCTATACCTACGCATGTCCAAAATGCCTAGTGTATCCTTATCAACTCCAACACTAATCAACGCCTAAGGGGGTGTTATGTGTGTCTATTAGTAGTATGTAAGCCTAACGCTATACCTAAGCGTGAGGAACTTACAGAGGGGGCATGTGCTAATCCACATGGCTTCGGCTTTGCTATCGTAGCAGATGGCAAGGTTATCCGCTATCGCACAATGAGTGCCAAAAAAGCGGTGTCTAAGTTCTTGGAACTACGCGAGCAGTATCCTAGTGGCTATGCTATATGGCATGCTAGATATGCTACGCATGGTGTAAAGAACGAGGACAACTGCCACCCATATCAAGTGGGTGATGATACCAATACTTTTCTAGCGCACAATGGTGTGCTAGATACCTTCATCAGCAAGGGCGATAAGCGTAGTGATACGCGTGTCTTTGCTGAGGATACGCTACCTAAACTCGGTGGTGTGCTCGCCTTAGAGGACGAGAACATCTATCGTATGATTGAGGGGTGGGCAAGCGGTAGCAAGATTGCCGTGCTCACAACCAATCCACAAGCCCAATACCAACTCTATCTAATCAATGAAAGACTTGGCACTTGGGACGACAATGGTGTATGGTGGAGTAATTCGAGTTACAAGCGGACGATAGTCACGCCACGCTCGTATTACAACCCAGCACCTAACCCTATCGCTGATACGGGTGCTTTCACAGAGGCAGACTTTGCTGATGAGCAAGCCTACTACGCAGAACTACAAGCGCAGTTCGATAGTTATGCCATCATAGATGAGTGTCCTAATTGTGAAGCCCTGATTGACATAGAACTGTCCGTAGATTATTGCCAATACTGCGAGGCATGCGTGTCATGTGGCGCACATCACAATGATTGTATGTGCTACACACCCTACTCCGCCAAGCCAAAGTCAAGAGAGTTTGACTTTGACAATCAATGGGTGAGAGTATATAATAAAGACCAACAAGCACTACCTTATTAACCAACTAACTAGAAAAGGAAAGACATGACAAACCTATTACTCGCAGATACGCTAGAGGATTTAGCATATCGCATTGACTCTATCGGCTCACTTGCCGATGAACTACGCTCTCTCGCAGTAGAAGTAGAGGAAGCAGGCTTCTCCTACGATAGAGGAACTATCCTCAAAGCACTACCAAGCCAGACACGCTTCAAGCCTAAGTCTATGTGGGTATCACTAGGCGATGGCACATACCGCCATCTCAATGGCAAGAAGGGGCTAGTAACCACACATGACAGACTCAATGGATACACAGAAGTCATCTTCTCCCTCTAACAATCGGGCTGCCGTAGCCACGCCACTAGCAGGTATGCTGGTGGCTGGCTATGTAGTCCTAGTATTTCCAGAGGACACCGCTACGAACTCGCTATTCTATGGCATGTTCGACACCTTAGACAAGGCTCAAGATTGGGCTGAGTTGCTAAGTGGTATCGTAACGATACACCCTGTCTATCAAACAACCCACAATAGGGGATAATATGAAGGGCTTATGCTCCACCCACCCGAAGCCAGACATGTGGTTTCCTGAGCAACCTAAGGGCAGACCCACTATGGCTAAGCGTAAAAGACTTGCCGATAGTGCTATGCTTGCTATTGGTATCTGCCAAGATTGCCCCATCAAAGCAGAGTGCTTAGCCGAAGGCATGAAGCCTGAGAACATAGAGTATGGCATATGGGGTGGCATGCTAGCAGGTGAGAGAATACTCATGGCTGGCATACCTACTAACCGAACTATCCGAAGCGATGCTATCACCTTCGCAGAAGGAGTAAGAGTATGGCAAGGCATATCACTCATTACATAGGAGCACTAATATTTACTATCATCTTTACCATTGTGATAGTAGAACCACTAGCCACACCGCACAAGTATTCAAAGAAGGATACTTGGACAGTAGAGGATAGTAAAGGCTACGCCTTTAATAGACTATCCGATTGGCGCGACAAACAGATGTCCTGCCTTAGTAAATTGTGGGGTAAGGAGTCAGCATGGAAGCCCACCGCATACAACAAAGTAAAAGTTATGGGCAAGAATGCTGGCGGTATTCCACAAATACTAGGGCTAGACCCAGCAACACCCCCTACCAAGCAGATTGACAGGGGGCTAGAGTATATCTATTATAGATACTCAACTCCCTGTCAAGCTTGGGCTCACTTCAAAAAGAAGGGTTGGTATTGATGGGTAAATCCTTGACATTACTACAATCAAGAGGTATTTTAATCTGCTCAACATGTGATAAACCTATCGTAGGTGAGAGCATAATGATACCTAACAAGTTAAATAGTAAAGTATTTAAGTGGGCGTATCATACATCACCAACCGAGTGCGCTAACGCGCCTGATTTAATTAAAGATTGGAGACGAAATGGAAGAGCCAAAGCACATAACAGAACTCAAGCCCGACTACAAGAATGCGATGGATATTCGTGGGACACCGACGACAGTATGCCCATGCGGTAGTGAGATATGGAATCTCAAGACTGTATTTAATTCTGATGATGGCACTATCAATATGTACTTTGTAGATATGGAGTGCGCTGATTGTGGCACGCTGGCTACTGCGCCTACCCCTGAGGGTAGTACGCTGGAAGGGTGACTTGACAATGGAATCTAGGTGTGCTATACTTGTGCCAACCAACAAGGAGGAATAAATGGAAAGCTACACAGTCAGACTAGATAACGGAAAGATAACATACTCACCAAGCACATATGAGTGCGACGATTGCGGTTGGGCGTATCAAGACAGAAGTTTCTTTTATGAGAAAGATAACAAGTTGGTTTGCTCACTACACCTAGAGGGGGTGAGATAATGTCTAGCAAGGCGAAATGCTATCAACTAGCAAAGCAACATAATCTTGAAATAGTGCTACACCGCAACGCTGGCACTATTGAAAGTTCTATCAACTTGCCCGAGGGCTTTCAACTAAGTGTTGATGATGACCGCCAAGGCTTGGTTGGTATGGCAGAAAGTAATAAAGAATTATGGAAAGGTATCTATTCCGATTTATTAGAAATAATCTCTAATGAACCCTTCTATCTAATACACCTAGAGGAGCAAGATGCCGACATATGAATATAGATGTGGTAAGTGCGAGTCACTTACTATACTTCCCCGAAGCGTAGATGAGCGTGACGAACCAGTCACTTGCGTCTGCGGATTTAGTTCGACAAGAATATACAACGCAGTCGGTATTCAGTTCAAGGGTACTGGCTTCTACAAGACTGGAGGATAAATGATAACTTACAACTTGAACACCGAAGATGTGAGCAACCTAATCAAGGCACATCTCTGTGAGGATTTACAGATAACTAACTTAGATGGATACTCAGTTATCAGTAGCGACTCTGATAAATTATACGGCTATGTAATAGCTTTCACCGAAGGTCAGCCTGTAATAACTAAAGAGGATTACGATAACATTCTAACTGGTGCGAATGGCTCTGAATCTACCCCACTATTTATAGCAGTAACCCCTGATGGTGTGTTCCAGTATGACTTATCCCTATTGAGGTTAGGGTTCGAGAACTACGCAGACCATAGCGCTGGTATAGATGTAGATGTAGCAGACTTAGATATATCTATCGGTGCTCAGATACTTGAATGGTATCCTGAGTTCGCAAGTGAAGATGAATATGTCGACGCACTCATGAGTGGCGGAGATGCCATAGGATTTGACGAGAGCGAGTCTTGGTGAAGTATTGGACTTCGATGTTATTCCTCGCCACCTGTGCTTTCCTCGGTGGCGCTGACATCAATTCCATACTCACTACTGTTGCTCTCATCACCTTCATTGCTATCTGGTTTATCTGAGTCCTCGTCAAGGTAAGGCTTACGCCCACCAAGTTTATTGACGAGTCTTTTTATAGCACGCTTGTGACGCATTCTCGCTGCGTCCTCCGTGCCCAGAGATAGAAAGTTGGCTATCTCCTTGAAGTCTAGCGACTCGGCATGTCGGAAGAATAATATCTTTCTATCTTCTTTAGATAACTTCCAATATGCTGAGTCAACTTCAAGTAACATTACTTGTATGTTGCCACCCTCCGCTGGTGCCGAAGGTCTGCCACCTGCACCACTAAGGTTTAATTTAGGCGCGATATGAAAGTTGCCCATCAATACAGTAGGCAATAGAATTTCTACTAATCCTGGTTCATAATAATATAAATCACTTACATCATAGCCAACTGTCTTGGCTTTCCATCTCTGACAATAATCCAACGCTTCATTCCTTAGACTACGATAGATTAGATTCTTAGCATCTTTCTCACCGATTGCTTCCCAAGTATCCAACTTGTTAGGGTGCTCAGTAAACCATTGGTATAGTGCTTGCTTGATATCTTCGTACTCACAGATAGTAAACTTCTTAGCGTACTCACTAGCAACTGCCGTGACTACATACTCCCAGCGTTCGATTCTATTCCAGTCCATTATTCTTTCTCATTCTTATACTTGCGTGTCATTGTGAGTAAGTCTTCAACTGTGATAAGATAACCTTTAGACTTATTAGGTGGTACTTCGCAGGAGATTTCTCTACCCAATTCAAGTACACCCTTCCTAAGGATATGTGTAGGCACAATAACAGTTGATTGCTCTAGCACGAATGCCCAGTACGCAGCCTCAGTCACCGATAAACCTGATGGCTCCCATGCTTTAGACTTATTAAACCAACACTCAACTTCAATGTATAAGTTGTTGGTAATCCACCACTTCCTGTCGCGCTTGACTTCTACTGTGCGCCCACCAGTAAGTAACTCTTCGACCAATTGCTCACCCTTACGACCATATCCAAAGTCTAAATCGAACGAAGAGTTCTTTACCATTTACTTATCCCACTTATCCCTGAGTACTAGTAATGCTATGATGGCATAGTTAGCTAAATCCTTGAACGAATCCTCAAGGGATTCATACTCAGCCTTGCGTTGGAAGTCTAGTAAGTTATTGATACGAGCAGTCTTATCATGGATACGAACACGAAGTCCATTGAGCGCACCGCCAGGGGCGTCAGCAATATTCTTGGCGCCATAATCCTTGTGCTTCTTAATCAGCACCGACATCAACTCGTCATATACAATCCTTACATCTTCTTCGAACTGCGTGGGGTATCGTATAAGTTCTTCTTTGTTAATAGTGGGACGCTTAAGGTCACCGTCAGGATATCCTTTTCCTTGTTTGTTCCAGTTATCTGGTAGCCCAGACCAGCTAGGTGTTCTATAATCTGCCATATCTCATCACTCTCTATCCTTGAATAGTTTACTGAGTTCTCCATCGAAGTTTTCCATTACGCTTTCTACTATAATATCCTCAACAGTTTCCCCAATCATCTCAGGGTAATACTCTGCCGTGAATAAAGTTATGTATGCTGACTGTGCTATCTGGCTGATATACTCAGCATCATCTTTGTTATCGTATAGCCCACGCAATAGACTACCAAGTAGTAAACGGAAACCACCTGGAATTATCATTGAAGGGTTGAACTCTTCTCCATCTTCAAGCATATGTTCAACCACTTCAAAGGCATTATCTAATATCTCACCACACTCAGGGCACTTATACTTATTACCATGACGGAACTCAATCATTAACTAATCCTGCCTTCTTGAGGATTGATTGCGCCCCGTTTGAAATATAGAACGAGTTAGCATCTTCTCCGTCGGGGAATTGGACGACAGTAACTGGTAGTTCCCTTGCGAGACTGTTGGCAAATTCTTTTCCTGGTTGGTCCCCATCAGCAAAGACAAAGACTCTTTCGAAATCGGCAAGGAGTCTCGTGTAATGTTTCTTCCAACTGTTAGCGCCTGGAACACCAACACAAGGAATACCGACACAGGAACTAAGAGTAATAGTATCCAACTCGCCTTCACATATACCAATGTAATTACTTGCACGCTCAATATCAAGAACATTATACATTTTAGTTTCAGCTCCAGTAAGTCCCATGTACTTCGGCTCCACTGCAGGATTGAGCGAACGAAACCGTAAATCCACAACGCCAGTCTTAGTAACATATGGTATGCTCAACCTTCCTTGGTATGCTTCATGTCCAACCTCAGCCTCTACGACTACGCCTAATCGCGCCAGCCGTGCTATCTCTATTGGAATACCCCTGCTTTTTAGGTAGCCTTCTGCCTGATAAATGTTTGCTGCGTACTTCTCCGCTGCTCGTTCCAACAATTCTTTCTGCAAAGTCTTTTGCATCTCTTACACTAATTCCTTCTCTTTGAGAAATGATTTGTAAACTATTTCCTTGAACTCCGCATGCAAAGCAGATGAAGACATTGGTGTCCAAGTTTGCGGTGCCTGATTGGTGCGTATCTCCGTGGAATGGACATCGCAAATTCGTTTGCCCGTGGTTGCGTCGTATGTCTGCACCGTAGTGGATAAGCACATCTCTAATACTTGGTAAGTCATTCATGTCTCTCTCTCATCCATTGCTCTAAGTCCTGTATAACCCAAGCGTTCTTTACGCTATGGTTACGACGCTTGACTACAACGAAGGCAGAGGGCTCCGTACCCAACCCTCTTGCCTTCGCGTAGTTCTTTGCCTCAACCTGCGCCTCGTCCCAGAAGGCAGGTAAGTCTAGCTTCTTACGATTCTTTAACTCCATAATGTATGTCTTACCTTGAAGGAATACATACAAGTCGCCCTCATCCTTGGCACCAGCCTTAGTAAGACGCTCAGCTACAGCATTGTTATCACGAAGCCAATGCATTACATCGGTCTCGAACTGTGTGCCTTTGCGTCCATTAGGGTTAGCCATTAGTATGCGCTCTTATCCTTCTCTAGTATTCTCGTCGCCCAGTCAAGTCCGTCGCATACGCCCTGCGTATAATCGTCCCTAACTGTCGGTTTGGAATCATTAATCTTCTGTAAAAACTTCTGTACTTCTCTCTTAACTTCTGCATAGGCCATCTCTTTTGCGTGTATCTCCAAGTAATCATCATCCATAATAACTCCTAAACATTCTCTGGTATATCTTCAACGAACATATACTCAGGATTGAATGCAATCCAAGTCATAAGTCCTCCACCTGCATCGGCTCGACCATACCTATTCTTGACAGGCGCAACGCCCATGCTCGTTCCAACAACACCAAGTGTGCATATAAGTGCAGGTAGCTGTGCAACTTTACCCTGTATGGCACTACGAGGCTGACATGGTGAACCCGTAACACCCTCACTAGTGTGATGTAATACCAACACTGCAGCGTTCGTAGCGCGAGCAAGATACTTCAACTCCTTCATGATAGCCCTCATTGAAGAGAACTCTTCGCCACCATCGGTGGCTACATCCATTAAATTATCTACCACAATCAGTTGCGGTGAGCAACCCCACAATTCTTCAAAGGCTTGTACTTCCTCATCGATATCTTGTAGAGATGGTGCTGATTCAAATGACCAGACAATGTGGCTAGCCTTAGCTAGCACCGCTCTTGTCCAACCTAAATCACTGTTCAATAATTGCTCAACATCAGTTTGATTCTTACCCGAAATCATAGATGCTAAGCGCATAGCCATAGTATGTGCATTGGTATCAGCGCTGATGTATAGGGTGGGAACCTTCATCTTTAGCGCAAGAGCTAAGGCAAGTGTTGACTTACCTACCCCTGGCGCTGCTGCGAACATCGACACTTCGCTACGCCTGAGGATAATTTTGTTCGACTCAAACGCTTTGAAGCACGATGGCAATGGTTCTCCGCCGATACTTGGACGACCAACGCTTCTGACAAGTGTACGCAAGGCTTATTCCTTTTTAGTAGAAATCGTAGCCAGCCCATGACAAACTGACTACGACTCATTTGATTTCCTGTATTTAATTTACTGGCTTGCACTGGTCAGGTGTACCCTGTGGGGTAGGACATGCCCAGAATGCGTATGGTTTACCAGTTGACTTGCTAGTTCCACTTCGCCAGATTCTTGCACCATGCTTACAGGTTGGAGCTGCGGTACCTGATACTTCCGAGACTGGGCTGGGTGGTAAGGAGACTGGTGGCATTGTGCTTGGAGTGGAACTTGTAGTCGATAAAGGGAGTACTGTGTACGCCTGCGCTATCTTTTTGTTAGTAGCAGCAATCTGCGTAGAGTAGTCACCAATGCCTTCAAGTAACACGCTAAGTTCATCAGCAGTATTGGCACGGATGTTAATCATATCACCAGAGCCAGTCTTATACGAGACTTGCAGTTTCCATTCTTCGTTCATTGTTTCTCTTTCTTTGAAGTAAACGCACAGAACTCAGTGAGTCCGCAACGATTACAGTTGTTTGTGTTGGGTAAGAATATACCAGCACGGCGTGCTTTGTCAAATCTTTCTACGAAGTAATCAATCATATCGGTTGAGTACTTAGTCAAGTCAACCATCTCAGAGGTGCCTGATTGACGAGCCATCCAATAGCTACCATAGTTTACATCAATGCCAAAGATTTTCTTTAGCCCAGCACGATAGAACCCTAGCTGTAAGCTTGAATCAGGCGTGCGTTGTGATGTCTTCAAGTCAACGACAACTAACTGACCATCAACATCAAAGACTCTATCGATAACCATCTTCACTGGTACTCCAGCAAACTCAGGTATGATACCTAGTTCAATCGCAAGAGCGCCTTCAGGCGTCTTCCAAATCTTCCAGTTCTTGTTGAACTCTCTCCATTGGACATACGATTGTACCCACTCTGGTCCTTTGACTTGCCAGAAGGAGGCATCTTCCTTATTAGGATACTCTTTCGTAGCCCTGCCGCCAACTCTAAGCGTCGATAGGTCGACATCTTTCGTGTACTCATTCCATGCCTCATCCCATAATTGTTTACTCAACATGTTGTTTGTCCCATTCCTCGGTTGCCTTGTGGAATGCCGAGCCACCTGCGCTCCATACTGCTGGCTTCTCAGGTATCTGCAGTAATCGGCTGAGGTAGTAGAGATAACCACAGTCGATGAAGGTAGTCAGGGCTGAGTATGATACATGCCCTGGTATCTGGTAATCATCAGAGAGATATACTCCCATAAAATCCTTTCAATAAAACTTGCTATATATAATTATATATATTATAATTAATATATATTATATACAGACCCCTTCGGGGTCTTATTATTATTTAATATATAATATATATGATTATACCTGACA
>Ga0169931_10012018_pt1 | contig 12082 bp, 10 predicted proteins | sample Kivu_15m_20L_FD_129675 | JGI IMG/M metagenome (GOLD analysis project Ga0169931, IMG submission 129675) | Freshwater microbial communities from Lake Kivu, Western Province, Rwanda to study Microbial Dark Matter (Phase II) - Kivu_15m_20L... | ecosystem: Environmental > Aquatic > Freshwater > Lake...
AATCATTTTTAGTATGTTTAAAAATATTGCCTTATCTTTTTATTCACATTTTACTTTTTGTTATATGTTTTTTAAAAGGATTATTTGAATATTATATTTTTAATAAAAAATACTAAATAAATTTACTGAATGTTAAAGAAAATTATAAAATCTTTTGTTGATTATATATACTTAAGAAAAATTGATGATATCAAAATACAAAAAGGTAAAATTTTTGAATTTGGATTACAGAAGAATTTAAAAAACATTAAAAATATTCAAAGTACTTATTTTAAAGTTTTCTCTCAAGATTTTGAGGACGGAATAATACAATATCTTTTAAAAAGTTTAAAAATTTATAATGTTAGGTTTGTTGAAATTGGAACTCAAGATTATACAGAAAGTAACACGCGATACCTTTTTGAAACTATGAGATGTGATGGCTTGCTTATAGACCCATATCCAAATTTAGAAAAAAAAATTAAATCATTTTGTAAAACTTGGCGAAACAACATAAAAATTCATAATGACTACATTAATTCACAAAATATAAACAACATTCTAAAAAAACATTCATTTGAGGGAAATTTAGATATATTTAGTCTTGACATAGATGGTATTGATTATTGGATTTTAAAAGAAATAAAACCTAAAATTTCAAAGATATTTATAGTCGAGTATAACCCTTACTTTGGTCCAACAAAAAATATCTCAGCTCCTAATATAGAAAAATTTGATAGATTTAAATATCACTATACAGGCTTTTGTTTTGGAGCGTCATTATTATCTATTATCAATTTAATGAAGCAAAAAGGATACACTTTTATTGGAACAAATAGATTAAATTGTAACGCTTTTTTTATACAAAATAGTTTACTTCGCAAAATAAATTTAAAAATACCAAATTTAAAAGACTTGTCAAAATTTACAAATATAAAGTTTAAGGTGCTCAAAGATAAAAAAGGAAATCTTGTTTCTTTTAATGAAATCAAGAATGAATTAAAAAATATTAATGTCTTTTCTATTAACAAAAAAAAAATTCTAAAATTTAATAAATGTTGAAAATAATATTTATAAGCTAAAATAAAGATCTAAAAAAAATATTACCAATTTTTATTTTTTTATATTTAGCAAAAAAATCATTTAATTATCTCTTTTAACCCGCAATCTATTTTTCTAAATTTATGCTTACCTAAAGTGTCCTTTATTCTTTTATTATTTTTAAAGATTTTATAAATATTAGCTTTGTCCACTGGAATATTTTTAATAAAACTATTTTTGTTAAGAAAATTTTTAAATTTTTTGTAATACAATACTTCTATTTAAAGCAAAAATACTCGGACAAAGTTTAACTAATACAATATCAATTAAATAAATAATTTTTAAAAAAAAAAAATTTAATTTGATATATATTGAATTAACACCATTTCCACTCGAATTTAAAAAAATTAGACATTCACTTAAATGGTTTTTCACTACATTATAATCCTGAAAAAAACTGTTAATCTTTTTATTTTTAAATAATAGTCTTCCAGTAGCATTATTTTCATACCAGAAAAATTTTTTGTTTTTATTTTTAATATTTGAATCATATTTTTCATGTTTAAAAAATTTTAAAAATAATTTAAAAATAATTGAAAGTTCGGGCTCATTAATTAATACATATCCTGATTTTTTCAAATATTTTTTAGAAATAATTCTTAAAAGTTTCTCTGGATTGTAAGAATGATGTAATGAGTGATTAAAAATAAATACATCCACATTATTATTGAATTTTTTATTTAATTTCAAATTATTCATATCTAATTTTAAGCTTAAATTTTTTAAGGGTGTAATATCCGTACATATAATTTTTTTATGTAAAATATTTTTAATTAAACAATTTCCACTTCCTAACTCAATTACTATTTTTTTTTTAAAAATAAATTTTTTCATCCAAAAAAATCTTTTTTGTAGTAAAAAAATTAGATTCTTATTTTTCCTGTAAAATTTTGATCTCGACTCTTGTAAATTAATCTTTTTTACAATTATCATATAAAATTTATCTTTAGACTATTTCCCAGCATTTATATTTTAAAAAAAATTAGCAAATTTATATTAATAACTAAAAAAATATTTTGTACTTATTTTATAATTAAATATTTTTTTCATTTTTTTTTATTTATTTTTAACTAATGAAAAATTTAATGTGATGAATTTGAATATATAAAAGAAAAACAAATATAGTAAAAAAGAAACTAGATAAAGATCAATTATATTTTTAATCAAAATATTAATGGCTTTTACATAAATTGACGTGGAAAAGAACTTTATTTGTACAATCCATAAAAGAGATAAAAAAATAAATTTAATTAAGATAATATAATACATAATTCTAAATAACATTTTTTTTTTAATTGTAATTTTTTTAATTAAAAATGGTATAAGACCTAGAAAATAGATTTCTTTGTATATATAGTTCATTGACATAAAGTAGATAGTCAAGATCATTATACAAGATAAAATAAATAATTTATCCTCAAATTTTCTATAATCAAAATTAATATTAAACTTATTTTCTGGCATATTAAATTTTTTTATACTTATAAAAATAAAAAATATTAAAAGAAAAAATGCTAATAAAAGGAAAAAATTGTATGCTAATTTTGATAATATAATTTGCTTTGTTCCAAAAAAACTTAAATGCAAAATTGTTGACTTGGCTAACTCTGGAAGTCCATAAAATGAAAATATTAACATTCCTACATTATCTACAGTCGACGGATTAATTATATTTCTTTTATTTAAAACATTTAGTATTTGGTCTCTATCCAAGTAAAAACAAGAAATAATTATTGTTATAAATAATAAATTTGAAATCAAAAATTTAATATTAATTTTTTTACTTAAAAAGAATAAACTCAACACTGCTGGATAAAACTTAATAGTAGATAAAAAAATTATTATTAATTTTTGAAATTTAGAGTTTTTAATATAGGAAATTAAAATTAAAAAAAAAAATATTACTACTTCAAAATTTAATCTTTCTATAGCTAAAACAATAGGTGTAGAAAATATAACACCCACCATTATTAAATAATTCAAAAATTTTTTTGGAGAAAAAAAAATATGTATAAGAAATATAATAAAAAAAACAATTAACCAGGGCAAAAACGAAATATAGAATTGATATAAATAATTAACAAAAGGTATATAAAGTAAAATTGTACCATATACGTGGGCGCGGCCTGTTAAATCGCAACCAAAAGAATTATAGACGTCAACACCTTGCTGAAAGCATATTGCTGCGTTAATTATAAGGGTCCAGTCACCAAAATTAACTATCTCACCAAAAATATTTTTAATTGGTGAGATATAAAATATTAACAAATTTTTTTTAAGTAAAAAAAAAAATAAAAAAAAAAATAGTAATGAAGAATATATCTTTTTTATTACAATATTCCCCAACAATTTATGATTCATAAAATAAAAGAAAAATTATAATATAAAATATACGTGATTATTTAAAAAAACATTAAAATAAAATAAACATAAATAAAAGGGAATTATAGAAAACTTAGACCATTATTAAAATATCTAGTGACAAGTTTATGCTTATAATCGTTATAACTCCCTTTTTTTAAGAAAATATAATCCTACTAAAATTATTCTTAATAAGATCTTTATAAAAAATATCTAGGGCAATAAAGATAAAACAACGAGAATACTTCACCACAAAACATTAAAAATGTCTTAAAAAAAAATTGTTTATGATTGAAAAAAGAAAGAGTGTTTTTCTTTTGGAAAAATTTGAGATTAATTAGAGTTCACTAATAGTTAAAATTTCTCATAAACCAATTCATAGTTTTTTTTAGGCCATAATCAATTGTCTTAAAATTATAAGTTTTTAAATATTTTTTAATTTTTTGATTATTACCATGAGTTTTATAAACATCAGCTTTATTAGCAGAAATTTTTTTTACTAATTTTGGGTCACTAAAAAAATATTTTTTTATTTTTGTTGTTAAAGTCAAAATATTAACTTGATATCCTGAGCAAATATTAAAAATAACATTTTTATTTGGAAATTTAATATTTTTTAATCTACAACAAATTTCAACAACATCATCTATATAAGTAAAATCTCTGTAATGATCACCAGAATTATTTAAATAAAAAAAATTTTTATCTTTTAAAGATTTTGACAATTTAATAATAAACATATCTGGCCTGCCCCATTCACCGTACACAGTAAAAAATCTTAAACCTATAAATGGAATGTTATATTTATAACTCAAAATATCAGCATAATTTTCATTTATTTTTTTGCTAACTCCGTATGGATTTTTTGCATTTAAGATTGCTTCTTCACTTATAGGAAATTTTTTTTGATCTCCATAAACTGAGCTTGATGAAGCGTAAAAAATTTTTTTTAATGATTTATAATTTATATTTTCAAAAAGCTTTTGAAATCCAATTACATTAGTTTTATAATATAAATCTGGATTTAACAAAGAGTATCTCACTCCAGGCTGAGCAGCAAAATGAAATACATATTTGAAATTTATATTCGAGATTTTTTTTAATTCTTTTTCTCTGGTTATATCAATTTTTATAAATAAAAAATTTTTGAATTTTCTTAATAATTTTAATCTATCAATTTTTAAATTTTTACTGTAATAACTATTAAGATTATCTATTCCAACTACTTCATATTTCTTTTCTAAAAGAGTTTTAGCCAAGCTGTATCCAATAAATCCAGCAACTCCTGTAACAAGAATTTTCATTTATATATATTTTTTAAATAATTTCTAGTTCAGGTAAAGGAAAAATTAAATGACCGCCGTTTTCCAGAAATTTTTTTTCTTTATTAATTATAAAATCCCTAAAATGCCACGGCAATACAATTAAATAATCTGCTTTTTTAGATTTAAAATCTTTTTCACTTATGATTTTAATTTTACTTCCTGGTGTATATCTATTTCTTTTATATGGATTTACATCAACTATATAAGATAAATGTTTGCTGTTTAGATTGCAATATTGAAGCATTACGTTTCCTTTAGTTGAAGCTCCATAACCGAAAACAATTTTTTTCATGTCTTTTAGATTTAAAATTAAATCTCTAAATAATCTTTTATGTTTTTCAACATTTGTTGCAAAATTATTGATTGTTTCAATTTTATTAAAATTAAAAAAATCTTCTTTTCTTAAAAACCAATTAGTAAATTTAGATTTTTCAAATTTTTTAGAACTCTTTTTGGCTACAGTTAATGAAAAACTACCCCCGTTTACATTGTTTAATTCAATATCAACTATTTTAAAATCAACTTTATCTAAGATATATTTAATTGACCTTAAAGAATAATATTCTAAATGCTCATGACAAATCGTATCATAAGAAACATTCTTTATCATTGTCGGCAAGTAACTTTGCTCTAAATGCCATAAACCCTCATTATCTAAAATATCGTAAATATCTTTTGCAAAAGATAAAGGATCCTCTAAATCGTAAAACATTGCAATAGAAGTTATTAGTTTCGGTTTATTAAAAATTTTATACTTATGTAATGTATTTTTAGAAAAAAAATCTGGTATCCCTGTTAATCCGCTTTTATAATTAGTATAAAACTTTTTAATTGTAGGATCGACTCCAACTCTTAATAACTTTTTACTAAAAAACCCCAAAAACGTACCATCATTACTGCCGATATCAATTACACAATCGTTATCTTCTAATTTAGAAAATTTTTGCAATTTAAGGGCTTTTAATTTTAAATGACTAACCATAGATGGATTCAGAGATGACATATATCCATAATTCATCCCATACATCTCAGTCTTATTAAAATTTTCCGACAGCTGTAAAAGTGAGCAATGTTTGCAAAATACAAGAGATAAATTACCTTTCGAAATTTTCTCTTGTTTACTTTTAGGAAAAACTCCAGTCAAAGTTTGATTGCCTAAATTTAAAGAACTCTTTAAATCAACAGATGAACAAGATCGACATTTTTTTATTATCATAAAATAATTTACACTATATTATAAAGCTTTTAAAATTTAATTCCATGTATAAACTATTGATAATATTTAAATACATATTAATAAATACTGTCTAAAAAAATTAAAAGTGTCTAAAGAATTAAAGTTTTTAATCAAATGTTGCAAAGAGGAAGGTGAAAAAATAAAAAAAATTTTTTATGGCAATAAATTTAATAAAATTTACAATTTAGACTCTTTTATAGAAAAAAGTTTAATTAAAAAACTTAAAAAATTTGATAAAAATATTGGTGTATTAGGAGAAGAAACGCAAAGAAAAAAAGTCACAGAGAAAAGATATTGGATTATAGATCCTATAGACGGAACTACAAATTTTAAACGTCAAATTGCACACTTCGCTATATCAATTGCTTTATCAGTTAATAATCAAATTTTAATCGGAGTAGTTTATGATCCAGTCAAAAATGATCTTTTTTTCTCACAAAAGAATAAAGGTTCATATCGAAATTATAGAAAAATATATTGCTCAAAAAATAAAAATATTAACAAATCACTATTTGCGACTGGAAAAAAAAGCGAACTAAGAACTTTCTTAAATACTAGAAATTCTGGCAGCGCGTCATTAGATCTATGTTATTTAGCCTCGGGCTCATATGATGGTTATTTTCATGATGACTTGTATTTATGGGATATCGCTGCGGGTTCGTTAATAGCAGAGGAAGCTGGGTGCAAAATAAAAATTAAAAATTTTTATAATACAAATAAGGTAAAAATTCTTGCATCAAATTCACATTTATTTACAAAGTTAGAAAAGTTAATTAAATTTAAATTTTAATATTATAATTTTTTTTATATAAATAATCTAATTTAATTTTAAATCGTTTAAAGAAAAGTCGATAAATTTATTTTTATTTAACGATTGTACATTTAAACAATGTCTATTTTTTTTCAAATATTGTGTTTTCAAATTATTCAAAAATAATTGATCCACATATTTATTATCTTTAATCAGTTTTATTTTTTGTTTTTTCCAAAATAATTTATTTGTTATTTTTTTATTATCAAAAATTGGAATCAAACTATGTTTAATTTGTGTTAAATGTCTTATTAAATACCAATATAAACCAGCGTTAAATTTCTTATTTTTACTAACCTTCTTTAATTTATCTATTTTTTCTAAAATTTCATTATATTCTGTCATATTTTTTGGACTAATTGTAATATTGAAATTTGAATATCTCGTTTCACAAACAGTAATTACTGAGATACCAAAATACGTATATTCGTAACCTGCGCTACCTCCAAAACTTATTACAGAAGAAACATATTCGGATAATTTACTTATATTTTCATTTTCATTTATAATTCTAATATTTTCATTTTTACCAATTATACTGTCATAAATTGTTTTTGCTGTAATATTTGTATTATAAAATCTTTCACTTGGATGCGGTTTTATAATCCAATTAACAGATTTAATATTTGTTATTTTCTTTAAGGTATCCTTATACCATTCTAAAGGAGTTGAATACAAACCCCAATCATGCGTTAATATATTGTCAACAAAAACATTTGGCAAAATCAATATATTTTTTAATTTGTAATCTAATTTATATTTATCATAAAAATCTTTTTTATTATTAAAGACTAATAATTTTTTTTTCGATAAAATTTTTTGAAATTTTTTTTCTCCAAAACCTAATTGAAAATTATACATCTGTTTCCGTATAAAATTTTTAATATTTCTATTTAATTGAAATTTAAAATTTTTATTAAGAAAAAGAAATAGTTTTTTAGAAAATTTCATTCTATGCATATTTTTTTTTTTAAAATCATTAAAACAAGTTACAGAAATAGCATTTGAATTTTGCGCTCCAAAAAGAGAAAAGACTTTAATATTTCTTTTCTGAGAAATCTGAAAGAATATTCTATGAGGCAAAAATTGTATTTCGGCCATAACTAAAATTTTAATATTTTTTTCGTTTAAAATAATATTTACCTGATCATAAATCTGTAAACTTTTAGAAAGAGATAAATAAAATAAATAATTTTTTTTCTTTTCAGGTAAATTTTTAAAGTAGTTCCGAATAGCAAATTCGTAGGCAGCCTTTCCAATCTCTATATTATTATATTTATATTTAATTAAATTATTTTCTAAATTCTCTTCAGGAATAATATTTATTGCCTTCAAGTAAAAATTTAGTCTTTCAAAAAAATTCCCATTTTTAATTACTATAAAACTCCTTATTAAAAAGCTTTTAGCTATAAATTTTGTCAAAAAATCGTACTCCTTAATTATAGCTTTGCATTCATAATTATTTATTTTTTTTAAATTATTTGCGAGTATACATTGACAAATAGCATGTATGGGTAGCCTATTAAGTGTGAGGTCGATTAATATTATTTTATCTTCAGTTACAGAATTTAGTTTCCATAACTCTGGATTATATTTTAGAAAGAAATTTAAATTTGGATCTTTAAAAAGTGATTTTTTTTCATTAAAAAGTAAATTAATTAATAAATTAAATAATGAAATTTCTTTAATAAATTTTTTTAAAAATTGAAATTTTTTTTTATAAAGCTTAATTTCAATTATTAAGAAATTTAATATTAGAAAAAAAAATCTTAGCATAAAAATTTATTGGTAAAAATTATCTTAGATTTTTAGTTAAGTAAGGATTTTATAAAAAATTTATTTATATTTAATATTGTAAATGCTTACTTAGCAGATATATTCTATTTTATCTATTCTCAAATAAATGACAATATTAGTAGCAGAAATTGGTTGGAACTTCTTAGGCGATCTTTCTTTAGCAAAAAAAATGATTTTAAGTGCAAAGGAATCTGGTGCTGATGCAGTTAAATTTCAAATCTGGGATCCTAAGTTTTTAACTAATGGATTGTGGGATTATGACGGAAGAAGACAAATTTATGAAAAAGCATACTTAAGTGAAAAAAAATACAGAATATTAAAAGATTTCTCTGTTAAAAATTCTATCGATTGTTTTGCTTCTGCATTTAATATCGATGGTCTCAAGTTGTTAAAAAAGTTAAATGATAAATGGGTAAAAATTCCATCTCATGAGTCCTATAATCTCCCTTTAATCAATTATGCTTTAAAAAATTTTCAAAAAATTATAATTTCAGCGGGGTGTCTTAAAAAATTTGAATTAAAAAAACTTATTAATTTTATCATTATAAATAAGGCATTAAAAAAAGTAACTTTATTACATTGCGTAAGTAGTTATCCTTTGAAACCAAAAAATTGTAATTTTGAAAAATTTCATTACATAAAAAAAATGTTAGGCAAAGTAGGCTACTCTGGTCATTTTGAGGATATTGATGACGCTATTTATGCAATAAGTTGTGGTGCTGAAGTCGTTGAAAAGCATTTTACTACTAATAATAAACTTGCAGGTAGAGATAATAAATTTTCACTCACTCCTGATAAATTCAAAAATTTAAATAGATATCGTAATAATTATAAAGATTTTATGATTAATAAGGGACTTAACTTGCAAAAATGTGAGCTAGATATTTATAAAAATTATAGGGGTAGATGGTCAAAAAATATAAATATTTAGTTTCTATCATTATTAGGGGCAAGAATGAGAGTAGGTGGCTAAAAATTCTCTTACTTAAATTAAAAAAGCAGACAATTAAGAATTACGAAATTATTTTTTGCGATAACGAAAGTCAAGATAATACTTTAAAAATATTAAACTATTACAAAATAAAAAAAATTTATAAATTTAACAATTATCTACCTGGAAAAATTTTAAATTTTGCCGCGAAAAAAGCTTCTGGTAAGTATATTTGCATTCTATCTTCTCACTGTATTCCTTTTTCAAATAAATGGTTGGAGGAGCATATTCAATCTATTGAGAAAAGTGAAAAATGTGTTGCATCCTTTGGCAAACAAATACCCCTACCTGGTTCCTCTGCACAAGATTTAATTGATCTTGATATAATATTTAAAAATCAAGAAATTATTTATAAACAAGACCCATACCTTAATAATGCGAACTCTATTTATAAATCAGATGTTCTAAAAAAAATACCTTTTAACAATAGCTTGACAAATATTGAAGATAGAGAGTGGGCAAATAGAGTCTCAAAGAAAGGATACGAAATTATTTATAATCCTAAATCTGTAGTATTTCATTTGCACGGAATTCACCATCATGAAAATAAAACAAAAAGATCTTTAAAAACTTATACTATTCAAGTAAATAAATATCTAACATATTGGAAAAATTGTAATTTTTTAAAAAAAGAAAATTTTAAATTTATTTTAATAATAAATGCAAGAAGAGAATTTAATTTAATTAATTATAAAAAAAAAATTACACTTACTTTAAATAAAATAAAAAAAATCAATAAAATTCTAAGCAAAGTAGTTGTAATAACAAATTTCAAATATTCTCAAAAAAAAATTCAATTTATAAAACCAAAAAAAAACCTAAAGGAAGATCTAATAAGTATTCAAAAAAAATTTAATAAAGATTTTATTAAAATCAACTATCTAATTTATATTAACTTAAGTAAAAAAATTAATATAAAAAAGCTTGAAAAATTAATAGATGAAACAATTTATTTTAGTCGAGAGTCTTCATGTTTTGGTCAAATTTTAAAAAAAAATTTTTTAGTTCATTATGAAAATAAAGAAACATATAAAAGTATAAATTTAATTAAGTCAGAGGATAAACCGATAATTACTATATTAGAACTGTCTAAAGGTGTTATCTCGGATATAGATTATTTGAGAAATGGCAATTTAATAACAAACAAAACATATATTGAATGCAAATAAAAAAGAAAATACCCTGCATACTAATTGCACGAAAAAATTCAAAAGGCATTAAAAATAAGAATAGGATAATTATAAATGGGGTTACTCTAATTCAACATTCAATTAATTATTTAAAAAAATGTAAATTTGTAGATGATATAGTTGTATCAACGGATGATGAAAAAATAAAAAATATTGCAAAAAAAAATGATTGTTTTACAATATTTCCAAGGCCAAAAAAGTTATCAACAGATTTTGCAACAACTGAGGCTGTATTAAAACATGCTCTTACTATTTATGAGAACAAATTCGGGATAACTGAGATAACTGCTTTTATTCAATTAACTGAATATTTTAAACCAAAAAATATTTTAGACCAGTGTATAATAGCGCTAATAAAAAATAAAAATATAGATAGTTGTTTTGCAGGATACGAACAACATAAAAACTTTTGGATAAAAAAAAATCAATATCTAAAAAGAATTTCTTCGTTTAAAGACAGATATAAACCAAGACAAATAAAAAAACCTATTTACAGAGAGGATACCGGACTGGGATTAGCTACGCGTTCCGTGTTCATTAGAAAGGGAGAAAGAATTGGAAAAAAAGCAGTTTGTATAAGCTATAATAATCCTCTTTTTAGCTTAGATCTTAATAAACAATCTGATTTAGTATTAATAAATAAACTTGCTAAATATTTTTCTTAAAGATTATATTTCTTATATTTACGGACCCAACTTTCATCTAAACATCTTGAAGTTATCTTGAATTATTTGATTTGAGAAATAGTTTTATTTTTTATTTTATAAATATTATCAAAATTTTCTAAATTATCGACATTGTGAGTTATAAATAAAATTGTTTTATTTTCAAGTTTCTCAATTTTTAATAAGATATTTCTTTCAGTTTTTTTATCTAACGAATTTGTTGTTTCGTCCAATATAATTATTGGTCTCTCACTAAAAAGAGCTCTAGCAATACCAATTTTTTGTCGCTGTCCTCCTGAAATATTTTTACCAAATTCTTGTATTTTCAAAAATTCTTTATCCTTGTTATTGATAATAAAGTTATCTAGTTCAACAAATTCTAAAATCTTTGTAAACTTATCATTATTAATCTCTTGATCATCGTTAGCAAAAGTTATGTTATTTCTAAGTGAAGAATTGAATAAATAAACTCTTTGTGGAACATAAGCGACATTTTTCATCCAATTTTTTAAATTATTACTGGTTAACTCTTGGTCATCTATGAAAATTTTTCCTTGTGAAGTTTTTTTAATACCTACTATTATATCAATTAATGTTGTTTTTCCTGATCCAGTCTCTCCATAAA
>Ga0169931_10012020_pt1 | contig 12081 bp, 9 predicted proteins | sample Kivu_15m_20L_FD_129675 | JGI IMG/M metagenome (GOLD analysis project Ga0169931, IMG submission 129675) | Freshwater microbial communities from Lake Kivu, Western Province, Rwanda to study Microbial Dark Matter (Phase II) - Kivu_15m_20L... | ecosystem: Environmental > Aquatic > Freshwater > Lake ...
GAGCTTGTCGTCGGCTGTTCGCTTGAGCTGTGCGGGATTCACGATGCGGGCGCTAACAATGCGTGGCTGCCCGACAAGCATGCAGTTCAGGAAGTGAATCAGAATGTTGATGTGCCGTTCGTTTCCCAGCAGCATTTTGAAAGCGTAATCGACAAGCGGGCTGATTCCGATAACCATGGGGGCGTTCCTGAGCAGGTGTTGTGGTAATTGTTTCTATGGCGTGGCAATATGCGTACCACACAGTGTATTAATGTACGACGTTCTGATGCAAGAAAAATCTGTCGTGAATCGATTCAGCAGGTGTGATGCTCGGGAAAGCCGGGAAGGCGGCTTTGACGGACTGGAAGTCCGTCGTACGCTGAAGCGGAGGGAAGGAAGCCAACAGATGTGTTCGCGACGAAGGGGTCGCGCGCTGCCAGGCGCCGTGGCCATTGCGTTGGCAGGAGCATTTTGCCCGCGGACTGCCGTCCGGCGGCTCAGGAGCGTTTGCAGGGATCGCGCGGGACAGGACACTGAGACGCTCAGCCCACTCCCAGTACTCTGCGGCCACTTCCTGGTTCTGCCACCAGCTGCAGCCGCAGATCCGCAAGCGACGACGCTTCCTCTTCATTGTGAGTGACGTGCAGCACCGTGACTCCTGTGGTACGGTTGATGGATTTCAGCAGATCAAGGGCTGAATGACGTGTGGCCGCATCAAGGGCACTCACCGGTTCATCCAGCAGCAGCGCCGCAGGTGGCCACGCAAGTGCTCGACCAAGCGCCGTGCGCTGGGCTTCGCCTCCGCTGAGCCCCCGCATTGGACGCTCAAGCAGCGACTCCAGCTGCAGCAGTGCAGCCAGTTCACTCACCCGTCTGGCTATCTCCAACCCCGGCCTGCGGCGGATTCGCAGGGCAAATTCCAGATGCTGCCGCACAGTCATCGTGGGAAACAGGGCCAGATCCTGCGGCATGTAAGCGGTTCTTCGATCTGCCGGATCCCAGTCCGTGACATCGACACCCTGAATCCGAATCCGCCCGGAATCCACGGTTCGCAGTCCGCAAATCGCCTCCAGAATCGTCGTCTTGCCAATTCCCGTACGCCCCATCAGCACTGCGTACTGACCAGAGGGAATTTGGAGCGAGAGTGCTTCAAGGCGGCAGCTGCCGGCAGTCAGCGTGACGTTGTCCAGCTCAATCATGGCGACAGTCCTGCACCCAGACCGCGAAGGATCACCAGCACCACCACAGCCATCGCCACCATCAGCAGCGAGACCGCCACTGCTGCGTCCAGCTGACCAACGCTCAGTTCCAGAAACACTGATGTCGATAACACCTCCGTCCGGTTTCGCGTTGCTCCGGCAAACACCAGAATCGGCCCGAATTCTCCGAGCGATCTCGCCCAGGCAATCGTGAAGGCCGTAATGATTCCACGCCATGCCTGAGGCAGAGCGATGTGCAGAAAGGCCTGAGCGCGACTGCAGCCAAGTGTCCGTGCAACCTGTTCCGCACGCGGATGAATCTGGTCAAACGTCACACGCATCGTCCTCACTGCAAATGCACTCGCCACCGCAAACTGTGCCAGCACCACAGCGGGCCAGCGATAGGTCACAGGAAATCCAACACTATCCTGAAGCCACCGATCGAGGATCCATGATGTGCCAGGTAATGGCTGGTGAAAGAGAATCAGCAGGCTCAGGCCCAGCACCAGCGGAGGCAGCACAATTGGAATATCAACAATCACGTCAACCAGCTGGCGACCGGTAAAAGAATATCGCGAGAGCAGATAACCAAGCGGCACCGCAGCCCAGACGGAAAGCACCGCAGCGGCTGTACAGGTTTTCAATGTGAGCAGGAAAGCGGCGATGATCTCAGGCTGACGAAACGCAGCGCTGAAGGCCGAAAGGGATGTGAACAACAGATCTGCTGCCAGAAGAAGGACAATCAGCACCACAAACGAGCTGGACAGCCCACCCATCAACAGCAGGAAAACGGCATCACGCAGTCGCCGTGTGCCACTGGCCTCAGGCCGCACGCCGCAGACATCACCTGGCTTCCGCGCAACCTCTGAATACGGCTCCTTCATCTCACACTCCCAAAGCCCGCTGTCAATCCTATCGATACACAGCCGCTCGCAACTGACCCAGCGGATAAAATGAATTCCGCCAGCGGACGCCTCCCTGACGCAGCGTAATCACCGCCGATCGCCAGTAGGCAAATGCCATCAGCCATGGGCCACAGAAGAACAGGGGTACCATGAGCAACGCACCCTGCTGCGGCCACACCAGCCAGCCAAAAAGAATGTGCCAGAGCGCTGCCAGAGCCAGATAGCCGGCAACCACGGTCCAGCTCACCAGTCCGCAAAACGAAAGCACCGGCAGAACACTCGGCAATGTGAACAGAAACAAAAACAACACCGTCACGAAGCTGATTTGCAGCAGCGAGTAATTCAGTGAAGCAAACGCGTTTTTTTCCAGCCCCGTCACAACACCCCACAACGACGGCTGCCAACGTACCGACAGCCATTCATCCGCCAGCAGGAAATCCGAACGGCCACCGCTGCGCTTCATGAGCTTGCCAAGCTTCACGTCGTCCAGAACATCCATCCGAATCGGCTCATGCCCACCAACCCCGCGATAGAACTTCGCCTCCACCATATTAAAAGCCCCGACGCCGGCATACGACAGCGGAAAACGCGTTCGCATCAGATGCAGCTGCATTCCCATCGCGAAACACATGCCAAAGAAATTTGTCAGCACATTCTCAAGCAGACTCCCGGGAATCATCTTCGGAAGCATGCAGAAATGCTGCAGGTCGTGTCGTCGCATCCACGCAATCGCAGCTGATATCGCTCCCGGCTGATAATGAATGTCACCGTCCGTGAATAAGAGAAACCGACCGCTGGCAGCCTGCGATGCACAGTGCATCGCGTGGTTCTTTCCCAGCCAGCCTGCCGGCAGTTCCGAAATGTGGACCACTCGCAGACGGCTGTCCTCCCCCGCCACCTCGTCCATGATCCGTCCGGTGCTGTCCTCCGAACGGTCATTCACTGCAATGATCTCCAGCGGAATTGTCTCGGCCGCCAGAAGACTCCGAAGGGCCTTCCCTATCTGCTGCTCTTCGTTCCGGGCCGGCACTATGACGCTCACCAGCGGCCTGTCGGAATTCGCCAGCCATTCTGGTGGAAAACCAGTTGCCGCGGTGGACGGAGGCAGACGCTTGAGCCGCAGCGCGACCACGGACGGGATCGCTGCAAACGCCGCAAATCCAAAGAATACCCAGCCGCTGATCGTCAGGAACGAATCAAACATCTGCGATCATTTCATCCAAAGAACCCGGGAATGGTCTGGCGCATTCGCCTGCCCATGGCAGATCATAGGCCAAACGGATGGCTGGGCAAAATCTCCACAGTCATCCGGGCAGAATCGTAAAAAACATCTGACATTTCACCCGAAACACGTTACCCTGTTCGCTCCACGCCAAACACCGTCCCCCACCCACTGCATTCGGATTACCCCCCCATGTCTGACTTCTGCCGCGACAACATCGCCAGTGTCACCCGCAGGGCAATTTTCGGTTCGGCCGCCGGTGGTGTCGGCAAAGCCGCGCTGGCATCGTTGCTGCTCCGCGATACAACCGCCTCCGCTGCTGACCGCGGACTGCCCGGCTTCCCGCCGTTCATTCCCAAAGCCCGTCGAGTTGTCATGCTCTGGCAGGGCGGTGGTCCTTCACACGTCGATCTCTTCGACGAAAAGCCCGCCATGCGACAACTGGCCGGAAAGGACATCCCCGATTCTGTTCGCGGCACCACACGGCTGTCCACCATGTCCTCCGGCTACGCCCGCTGGCCCTGTCTGCCTGCCATCCGCCCCTTCCGGACATGGGGCGACTGCGGTATGCGACTCAGCGAAATGTTGCCCTCCGTCGGTGCTCTCGCCGACGAATTGTGCCTCGTCCGCAGCATGAAGACCGAAGCCGTCAACCACGCCCCCGGTGTCACCTTTTTTCTCACCGGTTCCCAGATCCCCGGACGCCCCAGCATGGGTGCCTGGATGTCCTATGGACTTGGATGCGAAACCGATAACCTCCCCGCCTTCGTTGTCATGACCTCCAGCGACAAAGGCAAAACCTGCGGCCAGCTCTTCTTCGACTACTACTGGGGTGCAGGCTTCCTCCCCAGCCGATTCCAGGGCGTGCGGTTCCGCAATACCGGCGACCCCGTGCCCTACCTCAGCAACCCCGCCGGCATGTCCCGCGAATCCCGACGACTGCTCCTCGATGACATCGCCACCATCAACCGCAGCCATCTTGAAGACTACGGCGACCCCGAAACCGAAACTCGCATCGCCCAGTACGAAATGGCCTTCCGCATGCAAAGCAGCGTGCCGGAACTCATGGACTTCTCCGGCGAAACACAAACGGTGGTCGAACGCTACGGCCCGGATGCACTCGCAAAAGGCTCCTTCGCCAACAACTGCCTCATCGCCCGCAGACTGCTCGAACGCGGAGTTCGCTTCGTGCAACTCATGCATGCCGGCTGGGATCAGCACGGAAATCTGCACACCCAGCTCGCCGAACAGTGCCGCGATACCGAACAACCCGCCGCTGCTCTGATCCATGACCTGAAAGAACGCGGTATGCTCGATGACACACTTGTCATCTGGGCCTGCGAATTTGGCCGCACACCCTTCGGTCAGGGTGACCCCGTCAACCCCAAAGGCCGCGATCACTTCGGCCGCGCCTTCAGCTGGTGGCTGGCCGGTGGTGGTGTCAAACCGGGAACCGTCTACGGCGAAACCGACGACTTCGCATGGAACATTACCAAAGACCCCGTGCACGTTCATGATATGCAGGCCACCATCCTGCACCTGTGCGGCATCGACCACACACGGCTCACCTTCCGCTATCAGGGTCGCCAGTATCGACTGACTGATATTCACGGAGAAGTCGTCCACGGACTGCTCAAAAACGGCTGACCTGCAGTCCGTCTCACCCCAGCGGACGGCCTGCCACCCAATCCTCAGTCTTCAGACGGATCTGAGAAATCGAGGTACACGATTCGGCCGGGAATCAGACGGACGAAGCGAGTGGTGTAAGGGGCCACATCCACCATTTCTTCCCGCGCTTCCACTCTGACCACCTGGCTGACCCCGGGATCAAGTGGGCGGCTGGATTCGAACAGCCAAATGCCACTTTTCAGGCGGAGTCCGCCCATGTTTTGCACGGTGACGACTGGATGTCGGCGGTTGTCGCGGACGGCCAGCATACCGAGACGGGGATGTTTGTCGGCGGGAACCGGGTGCGAAACCCGAAAATAAGTTGTTCCCAGTGTGCCGCGGGGAAAGCGCGGTTCGTTAACGGGGACCGGCGCACGCATTTCCGGGGGAGCGGCCGGTGGCAACGGCAGTGCTTCCGGAATACGGGGTGCCGCGGAAGTTGTTCCGCTCGTTGAACTGCTGCGACCGGAGGAGCTGGTGCTGCCTGACTTCGTAGAGGATGTCGATGATGAGGGCGATGAGGTTGATGACTTTGTGGACGTCTTTGCCGTAGTCGATGACTTTGGCGTTTGTGCTGGCTCGTCGAGTCCGTAGAGTGGCAGCATTCCTGAAATGAACAGAACAGCTGCGGCCAGGGGAAGAATGCCTGAGCGATAGCGGAGATGCATGTGAAGAACCCCGGGAGACGAACTGAAGGAACACTGGCGACCGCCTGATGCGGAGTCCAGCAGTTCCACAGAAGGTAACTCGGGGAATATCCGGTCTGCAGTCTGTTTCCGCAGAAATCTGTTTTTTGTGTCAGCAGAGTGTCGAATGCACCGTCGGGGCAACCGTGGCAGTTTTTACGGAGCCCGCATTACCTCTGGTTGGTGAGCAGGAATTCAAGAAGATCAGCAAGTTCCTGATTTGTGAGCAGGGTGGCGTAGCCGTTGGGCATGGGGGAAACTGTTGACGGCTGAATGGAAGTGATGGCAGTGCGAGGAAGGTGCAGCGTGCGGACGGCATCCGGCGCGAGCACCACTTCGGTGGCGTCTTCACCCTTGATAATTCCGCTGTGCACCTGACCGTCTTCCATCTCGATGGAGACCGGTTCATAGCCGCGTACAAGGCTGGCGGCGGGGAAGATAATGGCCTCAAGCAGATCGCGTCGATTGCGAACGCGGCCGATGCTGGTGAGGTCCGGGCCAAGCTGTCCGCCTCCGTAGCCCAGCTTGTGGCAGGTGTTGCAGGCCGCACGGCGGCTCATAAAGACCTCATGGCCGCGGCGAATATCGCCGCTGGGAAGCGAGGTTAACAGCTGTTCCAGCTGTGCCGTTTGTTCCTCGGCACTGGCATTGATCAACTTCAGCAACGGTTGGGCGGCGAACTGCACAGAGGCAGGGTAGCGCGCAAAGAGCGGCTGCAGGAGGTCAGTTCGCAGGCCTCGCAGACCGCTGGAATCAGGCAGCGCTGCTACCAGTGCCAGACCTCGAGACTCGGATGGATGCTGTTCGAAGGCGGGAAGCAGTCTGGGAAGTTCCATGGGACCGACAATCGCTGCGACTTCGATAAGCTCCTGCACCTGATCTGCGGTCAGGCTGGCGGATGCAAGACGGGAAGCGGCTGAGGTGCGTTGCTGGAGTGGCAGGTCCGGGTTCAGGTTGCTTTTCAGAAGGCTGAAGACATCTGGTGACAATGGAATTCCCGGTCCGGCAAGTTCCAGTGCCTGCAGTCGAAGTTCGGCGGGGAGCGAGGGCCTCCTGGCGAGGGTCAGGAGTGACTGGCGGAGCGCCGCGTGGCCCTCTTTTGGCTGGGGCAGACTGCGAGCAGCGTTGAGCAGTGCAGGCAGCGCTGTTTCGGAGGTCGCAGGCAGAAGTGCGGCGATGGCTTCAAGCCATCCGGCGGGTGCAGCAGTCAGTCCCCCGGCAGCGATGGATTCCAGAATAATATTCAGTGTCTCTGGCTGGGACGTCGCATCCACCGCGGCAGCGTTGCGAAGAATGTCGAGAGTGAGTGCCTGAACGGGCGGAGCTGAGAGCAGGCTTGACAGCAACTGAACCAGAACTTCCCGCTGACTTTCCGGAAGTTTCGAAGCCTGCTGCAGATTTGTGTCGAGGAATTCTGCGAGCGGTGTACCCCAGTCGAGGTGTCGGCGGGCAATCCAGACGGCAGCCGCGCGGACAGCTGAGCTGGGATGTGTCATTCGCGGGATCACATCCTGCGGGGTGAGCTGGCTCCCGGGAAGACATTCGAGAGCAGTCAGACTGGCGCGGATGGCGGAGGCGTTGCTGAGCTGGAGTCCTCGCCGAATGGCACCAGAATCGCCGATTTCGAAGAGCGCATAGATGAGTTGATGTTCGCGGATACGGGCGGATCCGTCGAAAGGAGCTCCAGTGGAATCGATGCGTCCAGGGGGCAGGCTGCTGATCAGGTCAAAGAGAGCCGTTGCTGCGGCAGGCTGCTTCAGCCGTCCGATAGCCTCAATGGCAGCGCGAGCAGGACCTGCTTCATCAGCTGCGGCCATTTTCAGTAGGGAGTCCAGTGCCGGCTGATGTCGAAACAGGCTGACGACGTGGGCAGCAGACTGACGGACCGCTGGATTGCTGTCCGTGAGTGCGGTGGATGCGAGGCTGCCCGCCTCTGGCAGGTCGATACCAGCCAGAGTCCAGAGGGCGCGGCGACGGACAGCGGCGTCAGGGGAATTCCTGAGTGTCGCTGTGAGGGGTTCGAGTGCAGCGGACTTCAGCTGTCGCAGGCCTGCCGTGGCGCGTCGCTGCACAAACAGCCGCGGATCAGCAAGCCGGGCCGCAAGTTCGCCTGGAGAAACGTTGTCGGTCCACGGGAGCTGCAGGCCGAGCGGGTCAGCAGGCGAATTGCTGCCGCGGCGGCGAATCCGGTAAATCGCTCCCAGTACATCCGGTTTTGCAAGCTGTGAAGTGGGGCAGCAGACCTTATACCAGCCACCCGTATCGACAACGAGCAGACTGCCGTCGGCATCCTCGAAGACATCCGTGGGATGAAAGTCGGGATGATCACAGGCCAGCAGATCCGTATCAACAGTTTGATACGTGGGGCCATCAGACACCAGCTGATGTCGCACCACTTTATGCAGGTTGAAATAGCAGGCGAATAAGGATTGATCGTGACCACCCTGGAAGAGCTGTTCACTGCCGGCGATCAGACCGCAGGGGGCGGCAGCACCCTGATGGCAGAGAACCGGCATCACGTCGCCGGTCATTGGATGAGCATAGATGGAGGGATGCTTCTTGCCATAAACACCGCCGTAGATGGCGTGAATCAGACCGTCCCGGCGACCAGCTTCGGGATTCTGAAAAAAAGTGCAGCTGAGAAAACGTTCGCCGTTGTTCAGGAAGGCGACATTGACCGGGTTATCCATGCCGCCAGTCAGCACAACTTCGCGTTCGCTGCCATCGGGGCGCGAGCGGAAGATGTGCGAGGACTGTGTGATCAGCTGGCGACCGTCGGCCAGCGAATGCTGCTGTTCCGCAAATGCCCCTTTGCACCAGTAGAGCCGACCGTCGAGTCCGAGGTAGGGACCGTGCAGATCGTTACCGCAGCCTGTGAGTGTTCGCCCGTCATACCAGACTTCACGGCGGTCGGCGATACCGTCGTCGTTGTCATCAGTGAGCTTCCAGATTTCCGGCGGTGCCGCGACATACAGTGAACCCTGAAACCACTGGCAGCCTTCGGGGAACATCATGCGATCGGCGAAAAGCGTGCTGCGGTCATACACTCCGTCGCCGTCTGTATCCTCAAGGCGTCGAATGCGATGCGGTTTCTGTGCCAACTGCTGTTCGGCACGCTCCGTCATGCCACCGGAATCCGTGACGTAGAGTCGTCCCCGCTCGTCACGAGAAACTGCGATCGGGCGTTCGGCGAGATGTGAGGGAACAGCCAGTGAAACTTCGTAGCCCTCGGCCACCCGCAGCAGTCGATCACCAATTTTTACTTCGGTGCCCGGAAGAACTGGTGGCAGCGGTAAAGTCTGGGCAGACGTTATCGTGGCTGTCATCAGCACGATCAGAAGCAGAAACAGTGGTTGGGGGTTCATGGCGGCAGCTTTCGCAAGTCAGGACAAATGTCGATTCCCTATCGTAATCTGATCGCCATCTGAACGCCAACGCAATCGGACCCGTGTGCGGTGCGGGATTTCACTTGGTTACCCGCAGACAGTAGAATGCGTCTACCATGAACCGTCCCGGTCAGCCACTTGTTGTTTCACGTTCACAGGAGCCGCATTGATGGACGTCCAGCTCTTTCGCGTTGGCAGAATCTTCAGGGTGGCCATGCTGGCGACGCTGCTTTCCGTGGCCGCGACGATTGTTCACGCAGCCCCGCTCCCAACTGCAACTGCTCCCCCAACAACCCCGCGCAACCTCGTCTTCATTCTGATCGACGACCTTGGCTGGGCTGACCTCAGCTGCAGCGGCAGCACCTTTCACGAAACTCCAAATCTGGACCAGCTTGCAGCCACCGGCGTCCGCTTTACCCACGCTCTCGCCGCCTGCCCGGTCTGCTCGCCAACCCGTGCGAGCATCCTCACCGGTCGACATCCGGTGCGAGTTGGCATCACCGACTGGATTCCGGGAAATCGCCCTTCTGCAAACTCAGACAGACGATTTCTTCACGTGGCCGACCGTGACTCACTCGCGCTGGAAGAAACCACGTTGGCAGAAGTCCTTCGCAGTGCCGGCTACCAGACATTCTTTGCCGGCAAATGGCACCTTGGCTCAACAGGTGCTCTGCCTACCGATCAGGGTTTCGATTTTAATCTGGGAGGTGCCGACTACGGCCAGCCACCTGGCGGCTATTACGCGCCCTGGAAGAATGCTTTTCTCAACGAACACCGCCCAGGCGAATACCTCACAGAACGCCTGACAGAAGAATGCATTCGCTTTCTTGAGAAACGAGATCGTAATCGTCCTTTTTTCCTCTTCCTGTCGCACTACGACGTGCACACACCGATTCACTCGGCTCCAAAACACATTTCGAGTTTTCAGCAGAAGCGGGAAACCCTCGGAGCCGGTCCCCCGCCCATCACCGAGCGTCGCGGAATGTCAAATGCACGTCAGGACAATCCGCAGTACGCATCGATGGTGGCAGCGATCGATGAGAGTGTTGGCAGCATCGTGGCGGAACTGAAAACACAAGGCTTGCTGGAATCGACAACGATCGTCTTCACCTCGGACAACGGTGGCCTGTGCACCCTGAAGCGTCCCGGGCCCACCTGCAATCTGCCACTGCGTTCCGGGAAAGGCTGGTTGTATGAAGGTGGAATTCGCGTGCCGCTGATTGTGGCTTCACCGGAAATCACAAATCCCGGTCGAGTCTGCAGTGATCCTGTGCTGAGCACCGACTATTTCCCTACATTTCTGGAACTTGCCGGACTACCACCGCGCGGCGACCTGGCGGTGGATGGTCAGAGCTTTGCAGGGGTGCTTACTGGCAGGCCGCTGAAGCAGCAGCGGCCGCTGGCATGGCATTACCCACATTATCACGGATCAGAATGGACCCCGGGTGCTGCGCTGCGAGATGGCCACTGGAAACTGATCGAATTCTACGAAGATGGTGACGCCGAACTGTACTATCTGGCAGATGATCCGGGTGAGCAGCGAGACCTTTCGGAGGCGAATCCGGAGCAATTGCAGAAAATGCGGGCTGCACTGACTGCGTGGCAACAATCTGTCAATGCCATCATGCCGGAGCCGAATCCGAACTGGAAACCGGAGTAACTGCGGGCGAATTGCGGGCTGAGGCGCCGAGACTGAGTCAGACAGCGGCCAGCTGCACGTCTTCCAGATCACAGGCGTCAAACGGATCCGTCCAGAAATCAGTGCCGTCGTCGGGGTCCTCGATGTGCAGTTGTACCAGGCCGCCTTCCACAGCCACGACCGTTACAATGAAGCGGTCAACACGAACTGAATCACCGGGAACGAGATCGAGCTGGTGAAGTTGCATGGAGAATCGGCTGCCTGTGAAGAGAAGAACGCCACCTGACTGTGCGAGCGATCAAGGGTGATCGGGGTGAGCAGAGCTTGCAGGAGAGGAGGCGAGGAAGAGAGGACAGCACAGCAGAGACAATGGCCTGGCAGACGAGCTGACGGGAGTGTGGATCAAAGAGCAATTGTCTTCGGTGCTGGAAAGCTGGGCGAGTTTATAACGCGGAATCGCGGCTTCATCAATCGCGACCGCCCTCTCTCTGAGAAATCTTACTGGACCTTTTTTTCTGAAGCAGTTTTTTGCCCCGCAGACTTTTCTTTGAAGAAAAAATCCGTAACGCGAATTTTCTCCTGCCCCGTAAACTTTTGATGTCTGCACTTCGCTCCCTGCTCACCTGCCGATACAACAACGAGGTCGTTCCAACACAATCCGCTCCTCATTTTCACGTCGCCACAGCCACACACACACCCGAATCATGACATCCAGCACCAACCCATTGCTCACAGAATCCGGTCTGCCACCCTATGACCGCATTCGATCGGAACACGTTCAGCCCGGCGCCACAGAAATGCTGGAACGCTGCCGACAACTCCTGCAGCACGCCGAACACACCCCGGCCGGCTCCTGGCAGTCACTCATGGAGCCGCTCGAAAAAATCGATATCCTCTTCGAATACGGCTGGGCACCCGTTGGACACCTGCTCAGTGTCGCCAACTCCGATCCGCTTCGCGAAGCTCACGATGCTGTTCTTTCCGATGTCGTCAACTTCGGACTGGCTTTGCGACAAAGCGAAACCGTTTATCGGAAATTGCTTGACATTCGCAGGTCAGCCGAATGGATGGGATTCAGCAGCTCACGGCAACGGATCATCACCCGCATGATTCAGTCCGCTGAACTCTCTGGAATCGCCCTGCAGGGTGCTCAGCGCGAGCGATTCAACGTCATCGAGCAGGATCTTTCGCAGCTCGGTTCAGACTTCTCAAATAATCTGCTCAACGCCAACAAAGCATGGTTTCTGGACCTTCACCAGCCGTCCGATGCCGACGGCCTCCCGGAAACGCTCCGCCGCGTCGCCGCAGCAGCATGGTCCGCCGCCCCCGAGCACAAAGACAGTCCGACGGCAACGGCCACCAACGGACCATGGAGAATCACGCTCGATACTCCTTCC
>Ga0169931_10012021_pt1 | contig 12081 bp, 4 predicted proteins | sample Kivu_15m_20L_FD_129675 | JGI IMG/M metagenome (GOLD analysis project Ga0169931, IMG submission 129675) | Freshwater microbial communities from Lake Kivu, Western Province, Rwanda to study Microbial Dark Matter (Phase II) - Kivu_15m_20L... | ecosystem: Environmental > Aquatic > Freshwater > Lake ...
AAACATTATGGAGAATGGATGATGTTATGGAATGAAATGTTTAATATAAATGCAACTTTACCATCCTTTAAAAAAATGATAGGAGATATATCAGAATTAACTGATTTTACAAATGGTAAATCTTCATATAAAATATATATACCTTTACAATTTTGGTTTTGTCGTTCTAGTGCAAATGCTCTACCCTTAGTAAGTTTACAATATTCAGACGTTAAAATAAATGTATCATTAAAACCATGGTCAGAATGTATTATATTTAGTCCATCACATTATATCATATGCAGTGATAATATTACTGGATTCTATGATAATGAATATATACAACAAAATGTTGATGGTAATATTGTATATGGAATATTTAGATCATTCGATTGTTATTCTAAAAAGTTATATTATACTCTATTAACTCCTTCTAATTTTAAAACTGTTCCTTCTAATTCTATAGTAACATCTAAATATAAAATAATAGGTATGACATCAAAATTTGAAGTTACACCAGCAGTACAGAATTCAAATTCTATAACTATCAATCCCGCTAGTTATAAATATAATAAATTAAAAACATTAATTTTAGGGGATACATATTTATTAGTTAATTATATTTTTATAGATGAAGATGAAAGATTACAAATTTCACAAACAAAACAAGATTATATCATAGAACAATTATATTATACTGAATATAATCAAGTTATTGGTCCAAGTGAAACTATAAAAGTAAATATTGATAATCCATGTAAATTTATTATTTGGGTTTTACAACAAAAATATATATATGATGCATTGGATTATTATAATTATACAAATACACCGAGACATAAAATATTAAAAGATAAAGATATAACATCAAATATTTATAATATTGGTGATCCAATTCCAACTTTTGATAAAGGGTTAGCTTTAAATGAAACAATATTATTTAATCACAAAGAACGATTAAGTTATAGAGATAGCAAATATTTTAAATATAATCAAATTTATGAAAAATGTGTAAATGTTCCACCTGTTGGAACAAATTGTTATTTCTTTTCACTAAATCCAAATACTTTACAACATTCAGGAACATGCAATATGAGTAAAATAGAAACAATAGAAATTAAAATGTCAATTAGTCCAGTATTATCTACGAATAATGTAGGTTTGTTTAGAGCATATGCTGAAACCTATAATATATTAAGAATTTCATATGGATTAGGAGCAGTATTGTTTGATAATTAAATATAAAATATTGGTGCACACATACCACTCATATAACGTAATATATTATAACCAAATGCCCAATATTCTATCTCAAAATTTAAACCTTTTGTATCTAATTCTTCTAAAAAGAAATTATTAAATGTATGTTCAATTATTACATCTTCAATATTTGTCATATTTGCTGAACCAGATGGTTGATATAATAATGGATATAATGCAAATATATACATATATTCATCTTCATTTAAACTTCCAACATATCTCATATGAGGATTAATTAAATTAAATAATTCAGATCCCCCTTGTTCTCTACTTGAGCCATTAAAATAAATTTTTATGGAATCAGTTATTTTATGTGGAATATAATTCTTATCAAGATATCCATCAATATTCCATGTATAATTATTTTGCATATTATTTTCATATATTATTTTTATTCTCCATAATATATATTTAGTAGGATCTGCTATTCGTAATTTTGTTATAATTTTATTATCTATTAAATTTTTTTTATTATATTTATATAAACCACAATATCTAAATTTTTCTATTAAAAATTCCATCTTAGATTGTGCTATCCGTTTTCTTTCTTCTTCTTCTAAATAAATATATTGAATAGTAGTTGAACACTTTATTTTGGGTTTTTTTATAATTAATGCTTTTTCATCATATATTAATAAGTCTTCTATTTTTCTTATTTTAAATTTAATAATCCCTTTAGTATACAATAAATTAATCATTGGTAGCGATGAACCAACATCTTTGCAAAAATAAAATTTTAATGGTATTCTTATATTTATATTACTTTTATCAAGCTCATTATATGTTATATTATATTCAGTATTACCATTTAATACATCAATTCCATGTTTATAATCTTCTATACCATTAATTTTATCTAATAATGATAAAAGATTAGAATTATATCCATCTATTAATAATTCATCCAAATAAAAATTACAATATTCTAATAAATAATATCCTAATTCACGTACCCAACAATATTTAACTGGATTTTTATAAATTACATTACGTAACCATGTATCTAATTCAGAACCATAATATATTATGTCTGTTTGAGTATAATAATCTGGAATATGATATAATAAATCAATAAATGGTAAATCAAATGAAAATTTAATTTTATCTTTATTTGTAATTATTATATCAGAACTTCTAGGTATTGTAATATTCATTATTGTATTAAAATAATTTAATTTATATTCTGCATACCAATTTGATACTAATTTATCATATAATTCTATATTTAAATTTATTATATCAGTTACAAAAGGAGTATCTAAATTATTTGTATTAATATCTTTCATAAGTATATAAATCATAAATTTTATAAGGTCTGATTTTTGTTTAAATCCATTAAAAAAATTTTCACCTATATTTGAATTTATATGTTCAAATAATATATTTATTAAAGCATTTGCATAATTTTTAACATTTTGTTTTCTTATAGAATCATAAGTAACAAAATCATTAAAATAATAATATGATGGACTATAATATGGATTTGAAATATGACTTGTATTTCCGGATGCATCTATATCTTGCATATATTGAAATTGTTGATTATTTATCGGTTGGATTGGATTTTGTGATAAATCCGTAAATTGTGTTATATATTCCAATATAGATATGGATTCTGAATGATAAGTATTATAATTCCCGTTTAATAATCTAATTTTAACTCTATCTGCAATTTCTTTTTCAGCTGTTGAATAATATTTATAAACACCATTTGAATAATCATTAAAATAATCAATAATTTCAGATAAAGATAATTTTGCTATTGCCGGGTCTTTATATTTATTTCGGATACGCATTAAATTAGAATAATATGGTGTCATCTGTGCAATGTGTGTTTGATTAAATGCAGGTAATGTATAAATAGTTTGATTAAATGATTGTGTTTGTAAATAAAAATTATAAGGATAATACGGTTCTGTTCCTGCCAAATTACTTTGTCTCATATCAATACTTAACATTAGTGAATTTATTGTATAATACCAATCAATTAAAGTATCTGTTTGTGTTAATGGATTAAATATAGTTGAAAAATCTAAACTTGTTACTGTATATGTATAATTATTACCTGAAATATCAAATGAACCAAAATCACCAATTGCATAATAATCAAAACCATAAGATTCAACAGGATAAGATAAATTTGAATTATTTTCTATTTCATAAAAATTATTTGTTTTATAATTTTCATAAATATTATAATCTTGATTAAAATTTATAATACTACCTGAACAATTTATATTATATGAATAATAATATTTTGCATAATCTGTTTGAAAAAATATTGAACTTGTTGGATAAGAATTTGTTAGGTTAATATGCATTAATTTAGATTTAAATTCAAAAAAGACATTATTCATAAAAGAGCCTAAATTATTATGATAATATTCTGGAGATATTAATGTTTCGTTAAATAATTTATTATATTGTCTTATTTGCATTTTATTAATATATGACCATATTGAACTTGGAGCATATATATATTTTTGTGTAGAATTTGTATTTGTATATGTATTCGTATTATTATTTAATATTTGTGAAATTATAGAAGTTATAGAATTTGCAGAATTATTTGAAAGTATATTATATATATATCCATTATTTCTATACGTAGAATATGAATATTTGTCTAAACCTATATTACTTATATTATCATATACAATATAATTATCAAGTATAATATTTAAATTATTCATTAAATCATCACAAATATTTTGTATTGTTGTAGTAGAATAACTTAAATTTAAAGGAAAATCAGTATAAATTATTGATATTAATTTTATTCTTATTCTTTCAATAATACCTCTAATTAAAGGAGCAAATAATTTTTTACTTGTGAGGATTTGTATTGGATTTCCACTAGTATCATATTGTATATTACCATTTACATCAGTTTGTAGTGTATAAATTTGCACATTATTAAAATCTTTATTTATATCTATTAAATTTTCTGGTCGTGATAATCCAAATAATGCAATTCTATTTGAATTTAAATAATTATTTACATAAGATGTTAAATATTCATAATCAGCTATTTTAAATAAATTTTGTTCAAATATTTGGTTTTGAAAATCTATAGTATTATCTATAGTTGATTGATTATTAACCTTTAATAATACATTTAAAATAAATGTTCGATATAAATCATTTTTAAAATCAATATTATTTTTTATTTGATTAAAATTTGCAGACGACACTGAAGTTGGATTATATTGATCAAAATCTCTAAAATCAAATAAATATAATAACTGTTGTTGAGATAATGAATAATTTGTATTTGTATCTACATAATTATAATTTGTTATGTAATTATATATATTTGTAAAAACATCTCTAATTAAGTAAAGTGGAGTATAATTTAAACATATAATATTTTCTTTAATAAGAGTATTTAGAGGATTTATAAATTTGTTATAAATACTATAATCGGGATTAATATATCCGTTACCAGAAGGTGAAGTACTTCTTGAATATATAGTATTGTTGCTACTATCAAAATAATATCCAAATGAAACTATATTTCCAGATTCATCAAAACTTAAATTTTCTAATATATTTTTAGTTTTATCTGAACTCAATAATAAATCTTTCCATAAATTAATATCATTAAAATAATCAATTAAAAAATCAGATTCATATATTCCTTGTATATTATTATTAAAATTTGTTATATTATTTACTATTTCATTCGCAAAATATATTTCATAAACATTATCATTTTTTATATATTTATCAAATAAATATATCATATTATCATTTAATCCTGATATTTTAGAATTTATTATAGATGAAAATCTATTTGTATCAGATAGATTATTTGTATATGTTTTATAAAATATAAATTTATAATAATCATTTTGCATATCATAAATAGTATTTAGTATTTCATTATAATTTATATTATTTTGTATATTTTTTATTGAAATGTTATGATGAGATGGACATAAAATAGAATTTAATATTGTTGTATAAAAAATATCAATATTTGCATATTGATTTTGTCTTAATGTTTGAGTTAAATTAGTTATAAAATTTTTTGAAAAAGTACTAGAATCGTATATAATATTTGAACTTGTTAAAAATTTATTTAATATTTTATAAGTATCAATATCAGTATATTCAACTGAACTAGATGGATTATTATTAAAATTTAATATTGATATATATGGATTATTTTGACTTTCTATTATGTTGTTAAAATAATCTATTAATTTATATCCATAATATTTAGATATATCACTTAGATTTCCCATATAATTTCCAGAAATATCAACATAATTAAAATTATTTGGTATATTAGATTCTAATATATGTAATAATAACATACATTGATATAATTTTTGTAAATATATGAAGTATGTTCCATCTGAATTTTGTGTATTTGGATTACCAATTTGATTTCTATATAAAAAATAATTATTATTTAATGTTTGAGTACCAGATGCATTAGAATAATACATTTGTGTTCCTATTAAATTATAAGTTAATTCTTTTAAATATTCATTATATAATATATCATTTATTTTATTAATATCATAAATTTTATCATCGTTTTTTTGTGTATTAATCAAATCAATCATATGTGTTCTTAAAATTTCTTCTAAATCAAATTTATATTGAATATTACTAATATCGTAAATATTATTTTTTGTAAACATATTAAAAAATTTAGATTCTTCATGATAATATAAATTATTATATACCGTATTATTTTGATTCGAATCTAAAATCATTGTGATTATATAGTTTGCAAGATTATAATAATCATTTATTATTAATCCAGTTTTAATTACAATATTAGGTGTAATATCAATAGTAGGTTTAAAAATATCATTATTATAGTATAAATCGTATATTGTATTATATATTTTAACTAATTCATAATAAATTAAATCAATTAAATTTTTATATTGTATTTTTAAATAAATTTGATTTTGTAAATTATAATTTAAATTATCTATATTTGTATTTAAATATTTTATTAAACTTAATAAATAATAAAGTCTATCAAATTCAAGAGTTGTAATATTATTAGGGTTATATCCTAAAATTATATAAAATAAATTATTTGTTAATATATTTTTTAATGTATCAATAAATTTATTATGATACATTTTGATATTATTAATATTATTGTCATCAGAGTTAAATAAAAATATATTTTTATTATTTTCCATCAAAAGACATTCTCTTACATACTTATCTAAATCATTTATTGCAAATTGAGTAATAATATTATTATTTTCATTATTAGTATAATTTTGTTCTGAAGATCTATTTATTGCATATGTATAAACATTATTAACTTTATCACCGTGTTGATAACCATATATTAATCCTAATGTATATTCTGGATTAGTATAAAAATCATGATCTAAATAATAATAATCCTGATCAATATCTGTATTTAAGTTTGATGAATTTGATGAATTTGATATTATTGATATTTGTGCGAATATCATTTTAAGTGTTAATAATTTTACAAATATATTAAATGGACATATTGGAATATTCTCCCCATTTATAGTTGAAGAATGCATATTTGGTTTAATATTACCACTTGAATCAAAAACCTCATTATAATACGAATCATATAATGCCTCTAATTTTAATTTAAATATATTAATAATATTTGTTTTTTGCGTATTAATATTTGAATCATCGTTATATTCATTGTTAAGTTTAATTAAATCAATAATCTTATTATTTTTATCAACTTCATCCTTTATAAATAAATTTATTTCATTGATAATATAATTATACTCTTCCGGAGTAATAATAGTATTATTATTTCCATTTGTTTGATAATTTATAGTAAATCCATATTTTGCACAAATTTCATTGATATATTCTCTAGTTGGTGTACCGTATGATAATTTTAAATTTGAAATGTTAAAATTAAGCAAAACTTTATGTATACAATCTGCTTCTTTTTCCAATATATAGTATCCTTCTTTATCAAAATCTGTAAGATTTTTTATTTGTTTAGTCCTTGTTGTTAAACTAAAATTTGTATATCTACGATAAACTGTTTTAAATAAAGTTATTGATGGATTTGAAGTTAAAAATATACTGTCTATGCCAACAGCAACTAATTGTAATAAACCCCCGGTCATTTATTGTATATATTAATTTAATATATAATTTATTTATTAAATAATTTTCTAATAAATAAATTTAATTAAAGCTAAAAGCTAATCCAGAAAATCCTCCATTAATTCTAATAACATTATAACCTTTTGCAAATAAATTAAATACAATATCCGTATATAAATATTTCTTATAAGATTCTGATTCTATAATATTTTGGTCTAAATCTACTTCTTCTAATTCATCATATTCAATTTCTATTTTTTGTGGAGGTATAATATTTGGATCTATATCTGAATTTGAATAATAAAACATATTTTCATCTAAGACAAAATTTAGTGATTGTCCACCAAATCTACTAAAATTACATGCACCGGACGGTTGTATTTCTTCTGGAAAAATACCAAATGAATATGCATAGATTCCTGTATTAGGAATATTCGTATTATGTTGGTAAGGTTGTATTAAATTATAATATTCTCCTGTACCTAATTTTTTATTCATTCTATCATATCCATTTAATGTGATATTTGCATTTTGTAAAGGATTTTTATTTTCATTAATATTTATAGAATAATTATTATAAATACATTTTAATAATCCATTTTTGTCATCTAAATATTTTTCTTTTTGAAAACTCCAAATTATTTGTTTACATGGATGTTTTAAATCTAAATCTACACTCATCGAAATCATATTTGATATTATCAAATCAGTTTTTAAATTATCTTGATTAATTTGACTTTGTAAATTACTTAAATTATAAGTGATTGTTTGATAATTTTCTATTAAATATTCATGAGAAGATTGGGCAAATTTTTTTCTTTCTTGTCCATCTAAAAAAATATAATCTACCAATAAACTTACTTCTAATTTATAATTTTTATCATTCCATAAATCTTCTAAACTATATGTTTCACCAGATACACTCTCAATTAATCCACATTGATTAATATTTCTTAATTTTAATTTCATAGCTAAATCAGAATACTGTGATGCAATTAGTGGGAATGCTGAACCCATATTTTTATTAAACCAAAAGTTTAATGGTATATTTAATATATATGATGGTTTTATTGTTTCATCATATGTAGTTAATTCTGGTAAATTTCCTATAAGTTTATTATATACCATATCAAGATTGGAACGATGTGTCAATTGATAATTTAATTCAAATAAATTTCCATTATGTTTATCAATCTCTTCTCCCCCCAATGTTACATTAATATAATCAATTAAGTTATGACCTATATTTTTATTCCATGCAAATTTTAAATTATTAGATGCTCGTATTGTATAAATATTATATTTATATTCATAAATTTCCCAGAAATATTTTATAGTTTTTACAGAATTTATTACTGCTAATTCAATTAAGTTGTATATATATTTAATATCTGAATTCGTTAAATTTGATATTTGAGAATTATATTTTAAATAAATATCATATATTGATGCATTATACATAATTGAATATATTCTTTCATTTTTATTTTGATTTTTTCTTAAATCGTTATATTCTGTATATGCTGTTCCATTTCCTGCAAATTGATCACCGATATCTTTTAAAAATTTTTGTATAGTCATATTTTTAACATTTACATCATCAGTTGCAACTCTATACGCCTTCATATTATAATCCATATATGTTTTTACTGTATTATAATTATTTAAATCTTCAGCAGGTGTATCATTATATGGTGTATATGGTAAAGAAAATTCATCTCGATTAAAATACACTTCTGGTAATTTTATTTTTAAATAACATTTTCCTACCAAATCACCAATCCTATCAAATATAATCTGATATTCGTCTTCAAAATTTATATTTGTATTTAAACCAATCTCAATAGATTCTATTGAAAAATTTGTGTGTCTTCTATAAACTATTTTAAAAAAACTAATTTGAGGGGCTCCAGTTAAAAATAAATCTGTAGAGCCATATGATAATATACTTAATAAACCTCCTGGCATATATGTAATATAATAATATTATGTTATATTTATTTTTATTAATAAACAAATAAATTTTTATTAGATTGTATGTTGATGGAATATAAACAAACAATCAAAGCCAAGCCTAAGCTCAGTTTTGCTTAAAGCGACGACCACGACCGCGCTGGCGAGGGGGTGCCTCAACTCGCTGTCCCTTCTTGTTCAGAGGAACGGTCTTCCACTCATCGCCCTCAGCATCCTCATCGCCCTCAGCATCCTCTGCAACCTCTGCAACCTCTGCAACCTCAGCATCCTCTGCAACCTCAGCATCCTCTGCAACCTCAGCATCCTCTGTCTGAGCCGGCTCTGTCTGTTGTGCTTGCTTCTTGCGAAGAGCCCAAGCATTCTCGGCAGGCGGGGGAGCAGTCTTCACTGGAGCCTTGGGGGTGGGCTTGACAGCAGGCTTGACCTCGTTGAGGGTCTTCTTCTTCTCCGCAAAAGCCTTCTGCTTTGCCTCAGTGCGAATCTGGTACGCAACACTGGAAGCAGTGCGGAAGATAGAAGAGAACTGTGTCAGATCCTCATCGAACGTCTCGAGGTAAGTGTATGCATCAAGAAGAAGCGTACAGAACTCAGTGTACTCGAGGCTCGTGCGAACATGATCACCGACACGATAGGTTGCGCGCTGAGGATCACAAACCTTGAAGGTCTGCTTCACCTGCTTGCCCTTGACAGTGCGATCGACAGTCTTGGTCTCCGTGGCATCGTAGGTACGCCACACACGATGACGCATCTCATCCAGCGTGAACCGCAGAGCGCGGAGCTTCTCGCTAAAGTAGATGGTTCCCAGTGGAATACCACGAACACCGCGACGGGGACGATAAGGAGTCTCCTCCTCAGTCTCAGTCTGGGCAGTCTGGTCATCCTCGTCACCGAGCCAAGACTTCACTGTCTTGAGCAGTGTGAACTTGGCGAAGTCGGCATCGTCAAAGTTCATCAGAGGCACAAGCGTGTTCTCGAGGAACTTGGGAAAACCCAGCGTGGTCAGTCCTGCAAGCACTTGCTTGTTCTTCTCTGCCTGCGCAGCGTCCTCGACAGAAACACCAAGCCAGTGAATCTCAGCACCAAGCATGGTAACCAGACCACCAAACCGCGCGTAGCGCAGAGGTGTCTTGCTAAGACCCAGGGTCGTAGCGTTCTCAGCGAGCTGAGAAAAGGTAGAACGTGTAGCCGTAGAAGTCGACATTGTATAAAGTGATATATATCAGAAGTTATTGAAACTTTCAGAGACTTCAGATTTCAATTTTTTTTATTTTTTATATAATATAATAATATATGGTATTATTAGATACTAAAACTGATATTATTTATAATAATAAAAATTATAGTATTATAGGATTTCCCTATAAAAAAATAAAGGTTCCAATAGTAATGAATAAAGATATTAGTGATATTATAATAAAATATGATAAAAATTGGTCTATAAATTCATCTGGTATGATATATACAAAATTAAAAGAGAAAAATGTATATCTTAATGAGGTTATATATACTATAAAAAATAAAGCTTTTAAATATCCAATTTTACATTTAAATAAAATTCCTTTAGATTATAGAATAGAGAATTTGATACAAGATGAACCAAATAAAAATATAAAAAAAAATCTAAATAAAAAACAAAGAACTATCAAATTAAAAAATATAAATGTAAATAAAATTCCATCATTTATATGGTATATGAAAGATGATGGAGTACACGGAGAAAGATTTCAAATAGAATTAGGTAATATTAAATGGAAAACTACGAGTACTGATAAATTATCATTAAGATATAAATTAGAGGAAGCTAAAAAATATTTACGTCAATATAAAGAACAAAATAATGATAATTTTTTAGAAAATTCAATGAATTCAGATTTAAATATTCATGGTATAAATTTAAAAAAAGAATTTTATAAAATCCTTGAAAAAAATAACATGAATTATAGATATACTTTTAGTAATAATACTGATGAATTATTAAAAGAAAATTTTAAAGGATTAACAGAAATTGAAATAAAACTATTAAATGACTTTAATATAAATAATGAACAATCAACTTATGAAAGATTAAAAATTTTATTAAATTTGAATTGATTTGTGAACTAAATTATTTATAAATGGATTTTCATCGAGATTATATTTAGTAAATTCATTCATTCTAGTATTTCGTACTGTTCTACCATCCGGTACATTTGAAACAATAAATGGTAATTTATCATTAATTTGTATAGTTGATGATAATAAATCACGTTTTATTTGTATTGGTTCACATAAGCTTACCGTTGTATAATCCATAGATGGACCTTTACTATAGTTAGATGTAGTCGGAGCTCTACCTTTTGATATATTTTCTCTTACTTGATTAACATATGAATTTTTAGCATCGTCTCTTGTTCTAGTTGCATAGTATACACCATTTGCACCAGCTTTTGCTCTATCTAATTTAGAATGCATTTCACGCATTGTTTGATCGGGTGTTGCATTTACATAATCTAATGCATAATTTTGTTGAATATCTCCATTTAAAAATCCTGCTCTATCAGTCTTATCGTGAATATTACGCATTGTAGGATCTGGAGTAAATAATTCATAATTTATAGTATACCCATTTTGCGTATCACCATTTACAAACCCTGCTCTATCTGTTTTAGCATGGACATTACGCATGTTCTGCTCTGGAGTTGCATTCGTATAATCTAATATATATTGATTTTGTCTATCACCGTTTACAAATCCTGCTCTATCTGGTTTGGCATGAACATTGCGCATGTTATG
>Ga0169931_10012023_pt1 | contig 12080 bp, 8 predicted proteins | sample Kivu_15m_20L_FD_129675 | JGI IMG/M metagenome (GOLD analysis project Ga0169931, IMG submission 129675) | Freshwater microbial communities from Lake Kivu, Western Province, Rwanda to study Microbial Dark Matter (Phase II) - Kivu_15m_20L... | ecosystem: Environmental > Aquatic > Freshwater > Lake ...
CGCGCAGAGGGCCAGGAACTGGCTCCGAGGCAGGTCCGCCCAGCGCGCCGAGAGGTCCACCCACGCCTGGTGCACCAGGTCGGTGGGGTCGAGCTCGGCGGGGCTCCTCGCGAGCGCGCGGCGAGCGATGACCCGGAGGGCTTGGTAGACATCGTCGGCGAGGTCCATGGGGCTTGGGCGACCCCTAGGACATACCCGGAGTGGCGCGGTGTCCCGGCCCCCCAGGCGCCGCGCACTCCGCTCGCGCGGTCAGGCCGGGCCGAGACGGGCAAAGTACAACCGGTTGCGGTCGACTTTGCCGCCGGGAAGCCCCGAGTCGGCGAAGAGCTCGGCCGTGAAGCCGATGCCGCGGGTCGACCCCTGCGAGCTCAGGTAGTGGAGGCCGACCCGCTCTTCGCCGAGCGTGATCCAGCCTAGGAACAGGACGCTGTGCCCGCTCTGCTTCGCGCCGACGCGCCAGAGCTGCGCGAAGTCACCCGCGAGCGCCTCGGCGTGGGTCACCTCGCGGCCGACCGCGAGCTCTCGGACCGCGTCGGCGCACTGCCGCTCGGCGGACTCCCGGGTCGCGCCGTACCAGGTCTTCTGGAAGCTGCGCACCTGAGCGACCGAGCGGCCGTCGAGGAGACTCGCGCCATGCAAGGTCTGCATCGCCGCAGCGAACGTGAAGCCGCAGCAGTACGTGCCTTTGGTCGAGCGCGACAGGACCTTCTCACCCGCATGGGCGATGTCGATCGGCACGCCCGACGAGCCCCATGCGGAGTCGTAGCCGCCCTCGCGCGGCAAGGACAGCGCGGCTTCGAGGGTCTTGCGCGCGAGCGGCGCGCGCGGCCCATCGGCCTGCAGCGCCGCCAGCGGCGAAAGCCCCGCGAGCTGCAACAACGTCCGTCGTTCCATGGCAAACGCGTCAGGCGAGGCCCTGGAGCTCCCCGGTACTGTCCCCGAACGACGGGTCCGCGAGGCCGAACGCGCGCTCGATGCTGAGGTAGAGGTTGCAGAGAGGCGTGAGCGCCGTCTGACGGAGGTGGCGCCCACCGCGGAACGGACCGCCCGCGAGCACCAGAGGGAGGTCATCGGGGACGTGGCGGTTCCCGTCCGCGAGCCCGGAGCCGTACAGCACGACGGTGCGCGCCAGCAGGTCGGAGTCGCCCTCGGAGGTCCGCGCGAGGCGCCCGAGGAACCGCGCGCACTGCTCGGTGTGCCAGCGGTTGATTCGAGCGTACTGCGCCTCCAGCTCGGGGCGATCCTCGTGGTGCGAGAGGTGGTGGTGACCGCCGTCCACGCCGTCGAGGAATGAGAAGTCCCGCCCCGACACCGCGTTCCCGAACATGAACGTCGCCACCCGCGTCAGCTCGGCCTCGAGCGCGAGCGCGACGAGCTCCAACATCAGGGCGACCCGCTCTTGGAATGCGACGGCGTCGTCGGCGGGAGCCTCGGCAGTCAAGCTGCGGCGCTTGCCTTCGAACGCAGCGATGCGCGCGTCGAGCGCATGGACCGCAGCGAGGTATTCACCCAGCTTGTGGCCATCTGCAGCGCCGAGCCGCCCATGGAGCGTACGCGCTTCTTCGCGCACGATGTCGAGGACCGCCCGTCGCTGCGCATCGCGCGCGCCGCTGCTCCAACGTACGAGGCGGTCGAAGACAGCGCGCGGCGAGAGCTCGCGGGTCGCTGGCTGCGTCGGCGAGAGCCAAGAGATGTGCGCGCCGTAGACCGTGCTGTAGCCCATGTCGACCCGGTTCATCGGGGGCTCGATACCGAGCACGAGCGAGTCGATCGGCGTCGTCCGTCCGACGCGCTGCGCGAGCACCTGGTCGAGCGATGTACCGACCTGCAAGTCGCGCCCGCCCGTGCGCCGCACTGGAGCGCCCGAGAGGAACGCCGACAGCTTGACGTAGTGGCCCTCGCCAGCGCGGCTCTCGCGGTGGAAGAGGTTCCCGAGCACGACACACCTGTCCTGCACCGGCGCGAGTGGCGCGAGCGTCGGCGAGAGGGCCTCTCCCTTCGGGACCCAAGCGCTGGGCAGCATGCCATTCGGCACATAGAGGCACACGAATCCGAGCGGGCGCTCGCCGGGGCCGCGCACGGGCGCCATGGCTTCGAGCCAAGGCAGAGCGAGCAGCGCGCCGCTGCCGCGCAGGAACGTGCGCCGGTCCAGCGGCTTGCGGAGGGTCGAGGCTGTGGAGACGAGGGCCATGGCAGCTCTGGATCCTATCAACACGGCTCAATCCTGCCCGCGCCGCACGAACGCGGGCGCGGTCACGATGCCCCGGACGAGCGCGGAGAACCGGTACCCCTCGGCCTCTGCCGCGCGGACTGCGGCCTCCAATGCTGCGCGGTCCCCGAGCGCGGGCGACCGCCCCACGGCGTAGGTGAAGAGGTGCTCCGCCATGGCGCGCACGAAGCGGCGGGGCCGCGCGCGGAGCGCGTCTTTCAGCCCGACGAGCCCTTCGACCTCGCGCCCATCGGGGAGCACGACGCGGAGGTCGACCCCAGCGTCGTCCCGCGCGCGCCCGAGCCCATCGAAGCCCTCGAGCGCAAGGCCGTAGGGGTCGATGCGCGCGTGGCAGCCCGCGCAGGCCGGGTCGGCGCGGTGGCGCTCGAGGCGGGCGCGCAGCGAGAGGCCGTCCGGTTGGCGGTCATCCTCGGGCAAAGCGCCCGCGTTGGGCGGCGGCGGCGCGGGCGGCGCCGCGAGGAGGCGCTCCAGGATGTAGCGCCCGCGCTTGACGGGGCTCGTCCGCAGCGGCTCGGACGTCAGGGTGAGGAAGGCGGCTGTGCCGAGCACGCCGCCGCGCCGTCGGTCATCGATCGGCACGCGCCGAATGTCCGCGTGTTCGACCCCCGCGATCCCGTAGTGCCGCGCAAGGCGCTCGTTCAAGAAGGCGTGATCGCTGTCGAGCAGCTCGAGGACGCTGCGGTCCGCCTCGACCAAGTCCGCGAAGGCCGCTTCGACCTCCGCGCGCATCGAAGCGCGCAGGTGTTCGTCGAACGCTTGAAAACGGCGCACATCAGGGGTGATGTGCCGTAGCTCGGACGTCCCCAACCACTGCGCCGCAAAGTCCTCGGCGAGCCAGCGCGCGCGGGGGTCCGCCAGCATGGCCGCAAGGAGCCCGCCGCGCGCGGGGTCGACGGCGCCCGCCGCAGCCAGGTCGAGCAGCGCTGGGTCGGGGCCAGAGCCCCACAGGAAGAACGACAGCCTTGTCGCGAGCTCGAATCCGTCGAGGTCGCGCGCGCCTTCGCCCGCCGCAGCCTCGACGCGGTACAGGAAGTGCGGCGAGAGCAGCGCAGCCCGAATGCCGAGCAGGAACGCCGCGCGTGGCGGCGCGCCATCGGCGAGCGCGGCGCGCATCATCCGCACTCGGGCGCGGACCTCGTCGGGGGTCGGCGGCCGACGGAACGCGCGCAACAGGAAGCCCTCGTATGCGGCCGCTGCTGCGGCCTGATCGGCTGGGACCGCGAGCGCCGCAGCAGCGAGCGGCGCCGCATCGAGCGCTTCGGCGTAGAGCTCGAGCCACCGCTCGGAGAGGAACAGCGTGTCCCCCGTCGTGTCGAAGCCGTAACCCGCTGCATCGTCTGGCAGAGCGCGGGCGAGCTCGACGTCGACGCCGAGCAGGTCCTTCAGCGTGCGCGCGAGCTGCGTGCGCGAGAGCCGACGCAGGGTGGGCCGTCCCGGCTCGCGCGGGTCGATGCCGAGCGCAGCGAGCACACCCGCTGCGAGCTCATCCCGCTCGGCGTCCGTGAGCTCGCCCGTCGGCGGCATGACGCCGTCGTCCGCTGCGTCGACGGCGCGCTCCCAGACGGCGCGGTGTTCGGCGGGCCGCGCGAGCGCCTCGACGAGGTCGACCCCGCCCTCGACCCGGGCCCCGCCGTGGCAATCCACGCAGACGAGCCCGACGAGCTCGCGCCAAGGCTCTTCGCTGGCCAGCACGAGCGCCAGCATCAAGGCGGACGGGGTCCCCATCGCCCGGAGTCTACGCTCGCAGCCGAACGGCGGAGGAGCGCGCCCAGGAACCGGGCTCGGAGCGCACAATGGGGCCATGCTCTCGACGGTGATCTGCACGCTGCTGACCCTGGCCGTTGCCCCCCAGAAGCTCGCCGCCGACTGGCCGCAGTGGCGCGGCCCCGCGCGCGACGGGTGCTCGGCCGAGCGTGGCTTACTGCAGGAGTGGCCCGCGGAGGGGCCGAAGCAGCTCTGGCGCAGCGACGAGCTCGGCCTCGGTTACGCCGGCCTCGCCGTCGTCGGCGACGAGGCGTTCACGCTGGGCCTGTTCGGCTCGAAGGAGTTCGTGGTCTGCCTCGATGTCCAGACCGGCAAACAACGCTGGTCGGTCGAGGCGGGGCCCGAGTACAAGAACGCCTTCGGCGACGGGCCCCGCTCGACCCCCACAGTGGTCGGCAATGCCGTCTACGCATTGACGGGCTCCGGGCACCTCGTGAAGGTGCCGCGCGCCGGTGGCAAGGTCGCTTGGAAGGTCCGCCTCGTCGAAGACTTGGGCGGCGCCGTGCCCGAGTGGGGTTACTGCGAGTCGCCGCTCGTCGTCGACGAGCTCGTGGTCTGCACCCCAGGGGGCTCCGACGGCACCCTCGCCGCCCTCGACGCGCGCACCGGGAAGGTGCGCTGGCGCTCGAAGGAGGTCACCGAAGGCGCGCAGTACGCCTCGCCGATCCTGGTGGCGCACAGCAAGGGCCCCCAGATCGTGCAGCTCGTCATGAACCAGGTCTTCGCTGTCGAGCCAGAGCGCGGCAAGCGCCTCTGGACCGCCGAGTTCCCGGGCCGCACCGCCGTGATCCCGACCCCCGTGCATGAGGCCGGTGTCGTCTACGTGACGGCGGGCTACGGCGTCGGCTCTGCGGCGTTCCGCATCGCCCCCGACGGGCGCTCCGTGACGGAGGTCTATCGCAACCGCGTGATGAAGAACCACCACGGCGGCGTCGTTCGCGTGGGTGCGCACATCTACGGCCACTCCGAGGGACCGGGCTGGATGTGCCAGGATTGGGCAACCGGCGCCGAAGTCTGGTCCGAGCGCGGCTTCGGCAAAGGCGCGATCCACTACGCGGACGGCCGTCTCTACTGCCTCGACGAACGTACCGGCGAGGTGGTCCTAGTCGAAGCCGCACCGACGGGTTGGAAGGTGCATGGGCGCTTCACCCCGAGCACCCTCTCCTCGCGGCGCAGCCGCGAGGGAGGGGTCTGGACCCACCCGATCGTCGCCGGCGGTCGCCTGTTCGTGCGCGACCAGGAGCTCCTGTACTGCTTCGACGTCCGGCGCTGAGCGGCGAGCTCAGCGGCCCTCGAAGCGCTCCACCCAGGGCAAGTTCGCGGGCACCTTCCACCACGACCCGGTCGCAGTGCCTTCGGTGCCGCCGCCGTAACCCAGGGCGTCGAGGCTCGCACGGGCTTCGCTCGAGAGCTCGACCGCTTGCCCCAGGCCAGTGGGGTCGGCTTCCTGGAGCCACTTGATGAGAGCTGCGCGCATCTTCTTGGCACGCGGGAACTCGCGCTCGACGACGTTCTCGAGGCCTTCAGGATCGTTGCGGAGATCGAAGAGCTGGACCTCTCCCTGCTCCCAGACGTACGAACCGATCGGGAGGGGGTACTTCACGATCTGTAGCGTCAAGAGCCACCCGTTCAACTCGATTGCGGCGCTCCACCCGTGAGACGCGAGACCGAAGCGCGGCTCGTTCACCGCGCCTTTCTCGAGGGCGCCGAGGAGGCTCTGGCCAGGGAACTCTGCGCGGATACCGGCGAGATCGAGCAGCGTCCGGCCGATGTCGATCTGCTCGACAGGAGCAGGGACTACGCCGGGCTTGCAACCCGGCCAGGACAAGAGCATCGGGATGTGCATCGTCGCCATGTTCAGGTGACTGTGCTCCCAGAACACGCCATCACGCCCGAGCGACTCGCCGTGGTCCGCCGTGAACGCGAGCGTGGCCTGCTGCATGCGGGGCAGCGCCAGGAGATCACCAAGCCCGACGTCGACGTAGTCGACCGCGGCGCGATAGCGGGCGTTGATGTAGTCCGGGTCACGGTAGCCCGGGTCCTTGATCCAGGCCGCGATCACGTCATCGGGACCGCCGAGCGACTTGCTCGGGTCCTTGGGATCCTGGCCACTGGGCCAGTAGCGCTCGATGAGGTCCTGGGGCGGATCGTAGGGCGCGTGTGCGTCGTAGACATGCAGCCAAACGAAGGTCGGGTGCCCTTTGGCGTCGGGCAACCAGTCGAGCAGGCGCTGGATCGCGACCCGGCCGTCGCGCTTGCCGTCGAACGGAGCGTCGTAGCGGTCGAAGCCCTGCCCGAGGCCGCTCTGTACGCGGGTCAGATGCATGACACTCGTGGCACCGAAGGTCCGGTAACCGTTGGCGCGGAAGACCTCGGCGAGGGTCGTGGCACGGCTGCTGAGCGCGGTCGCGTTGTTCGCGATGCGCGTGTCGCGGACGTGCACTCCCGTCATCAGCGCGATGTGCGAAGGGTTCGTGACGTTGGTCGAGGCGAAGCAGTTCGTGAAGAACAGGCCCTTGTCCGCGACGGCGTCGAGGATGGGCGTGCGCACGAGCGCTCCCGCTCCGAAGCGACCGAGATGGTCCCCCCGATGGGTGTCCGAGGTCACGAGAACGACGGTCGGCGCAGCAGCGCTGCGCGAGACGAGCCGCAGCTCACTGAGGAGCACCTCGCCGCTGTCTGCGTCGGCTTCGACCGTGCAGCGCACCTCTCTGGCGCTCGCCTCCACGGGGACGCGGACCGACCGCCAGCCAGCCGCTTCCGCGTCGCTCCAGGTCGCAGGTTTCGCCCCCCCGAGGTCGATGCGGGCTCGCCCGCGCTCGGGGGCCGACAGTGCGGCGATGACGTCGAACGCCTCGAAGCCGGGCCCCTGGCCCTTCGGCAACGGAATGTCGACGACGAGCTGAGCGCCCGGGGTCAGCGCCACCGCTCGGCGCTGGTCGTGCGCGGGCCCGCGGAGGACCGGCTCGACGCGCTGCTCGCCGCCCGAGTTGCGCACGAACTCCACCGCCATGACCCCGATCACCTCTGCGCTGCCCGTGAGCTCGAGCGCCAGGAGCTGCGGGTCGACGACGGATGGCAGCGGCACCAAGAAGGTCGTGACTTGATTCGGCGCGTCCAGGGTCTGGCGAGGAAGTGCCTTGGACGTCCTGCCGATCCAAGCGGCTTCGATGTGTGCATCGCCGCCGCCTTTCGACAACGCGAGGATCCGGACGTGGGTCGCGTCGAACTCGTCGGGCAGCGGGACCTGGATCGTGCGCTGCTTCGGACCGCGCAGCATGGTTGTCAGCCGATCGAGCCCTTCATGCAGCACATTCTCCTCGAAGACCCCTGAGCCAGAGCTTGGGGTCCACGACCCCCGGGTCGCACGCTTCGACTCGAGGAACGTCCCGCTGGCACCGCGCTCGACACGTGCCCGGGGCAAGAGGTCCTGGTGGACCCAGCTCGACCCACTGGCTGGCGCGGGACCGCCCTGGTCCTTGCAAGAGACATTGTTGAGGACAGCCACGAGCGCGAGGAGCACGGGGCTGAGACTCGAGTTGAGGGGGAGAAACGGCAGGCGCGTGGCAACCGGCGGATTCGAGGTCATCTTCCTTGGCAGTTGGGGGGCTCGCGCTCGTTCCCGGTTCGCCGACGCCCCGAGGCCATCCGCCCTGGGGCGGCTCGACCTGACGGGGCCCGTGTGAGCCGGACTGTCACAGAGGATACCTCGTGGAAGCCCCACACGCCCCCGGGATCAGCGGTCCTTCTCATCGTGCGAGCCGAGGAGCGCGTCCAATGTGCCGCGGGACACGGCGTGGTAACGCGGCCGCGCGACGCGGTAGAAGGCGCGCGCATCGGCGAGCCCTTCCGGCGTCGACGCCCACTGTTTGTAGAGGGGAGTGAGGAACTTGCGGCGACCGACCCCGAGCAGAAAGCGACGCAGCGCCGCATCTGCTGGGGTGTAGCGGTGTTGCAGCGTGAGACGGAGCCAAACGCAGAGCACCTCCGCGTTGCCGCTCGACGTGAGCTCGAAGCGGCGGTCGAGCTCGCCCATGCCGCGGGCGTCGAGTTCTGGCCCGAGCGCCTCGAGGAAGTGCAGCCACTCCTGCGTCGACCAGGCGCCGGTGGTGAGCACATCGGCGCGCGGCTCCGTGCGCCACCGGGAGACCTGCTCGTCGACGCGTGTGAGCAATGCAGAGCGCGGCGCCGGTGCGTCGTCGGGGAGGCCCGGCCCGGTGATCCAGCGTTCGACGTCGAGGGTGAGTGCGCTCGACGGCGCCTGGCCGAGCAGCTCACCCTCGAGGAAGCGCCGGAACGTCGACGTATTCACACTTTGAAACGCGTGCGCATCGAACCAACGGCGCAGAAATCGGTCGAACTCTGCACGGCCGAAGAGCTCCTCGAGGCGCTCCAGGAACAGCGCCCCCTTGTCGTAGGGCACGCTGCTGAAGCCATCATCGGGATGCCGGCCGCTCAGATCGGTGTGCAGCACTTGCTGCCAAGGCTCCATCTCCGCCATGTCACGCACGAGGTCCGCGCGCGCGAGCTGGCGCTCCATCGCCGCGCGTTCTGGTCCGTAGACGCGCTCCATGATGCGCCGCTCGAAATAGACCGTGAAGCCCTCGTTCAGCCAGAAATCGCGCCAAGTGGCATTGGTCACCAAATTGCCCGACCAGGAGTGGGCGAGCTCGTGCGCGACGAGCGAGACGAGCGACTTGTCTCCCGCGAGGATCGTCGGTGTCGCAAACGTCAGGCGCGGGTTCTCCATGCCGCCGAACGGGAATGACGGCGGGAGGACGAGCACGTCGAAGCGCCCCCAGCGGTAGGCGCCGAAGAGCTCCTCGGCGGCGACGACCATGCGCTCCATGTCTTCGAACTCCGCGCGTGCGCCGTCGACGACGGGCGGCTCGGCCCAGACACCGCAGCGCTCGGAGATGGGTCGAAACACGACGTCACCGCAGGCGAGCGCGATCAGGTAGGGCGGGATGGGCTGCGTCAGCCGAAAGAGAAAGCGCCCCTCCGCGTCGCGGCCAAGCTGCTCCGCCGCCATGAGCGCGACGAGGCCCTCCGGCGCCGCGATACGCGCGCTCGTCGTCACGCGGACTGCCGGCGAGTCTTGCAGGGGAATCCAGGTGCGGGTCAAGACGGACTGCCCTTGCGTGAAGAGGAACGGCCGCGCACCGCCCGCCGTCTGCGTCGGAGCGAGCCACTGCAAGGCCTCAGCGCCGGGGCGCGTCGCGTAGTCGATCACCACAGCGCGATCGGCAGCGGCGAGGTCGATCACGAGCGCTTCGCCGAGCCCCTCCGGCAGGCCGCGCGCCTCCGTGCGGTGCACCCGCGGCGTGCCGTCGAGGCCGCGGACCGCGGCGACTTCGAGGTCATGGACGTCGAGCACGAGCGGCGCTCCGGGGTCCGTCCGCTCCAGCTCCAACTGCACCCGCCCTGCGACGACCTGCGTCGCGAAGTCGAGCCGCAGGTCGAGGTCCACGTGCCGCACGCGCACCTGGTGCGGGTTCGCATGGCTGTGCGGATCGAGCGCGACCTCCGCCGGCGCGCCGGTTCGGCGCTGAGCACAGGCGAAGACCGCAGCGGCGAGGGCGAGGCCAGCGGCGGCGCGCAGGAACGGACGGTGGGGCTTCGACATGGGCGCGAGCGTCGCGTCCGCAGGCGCCCGGTGCAAGGGCGCGCGACGGCGCGGCCGCACGGGCTTGCAGAGCACAACCGCACACCTGTGCCGCATGCGGAGCCCGCAGGCGGGCTACGGAGGCCCTGGTACGGCGCTTGCCTAGAGGGTCGCTGTCACTGATTCCGACCCTCGAACATCCGAGCCAGATATGACCAGGACCTTCTCGGCGCTCGCCCTCGCTGGCGCCACCCTCCTCACCCCGAGCTCCGCCCAGGATTGGGTCATCCCCGCCGGCACCACCGTGCACTACGACACGACTGGGACGGCGCGACCGCTGTATTTCGGGCGGGTTGTCATCGAAGCCGGAGCGCGGCTCGTGGTGCGCGGCGACGAACCGCTCTCGCTCGTCTGCGCGGAGCTCTCGATCGACGGCGTGCTCGACGTCTCGGGTGACGACTCACCCGGAGTGTTGACCCTGAATACGACGAACCAGCCGGAGCTCGGTGCGCCGGGCGGGCCGGGGGGCGGGGCCGGCGGCACCGGCAGCGTCAACACCACGGCGCAGACGCCGATGGGCCTGCCAGGCCTCGCGTACCGCGGCCTCGGCAGCGGCGGCGGCGGCGGCGAGAGCGCCTACTCCCTCGGCGTGGCGGACGGCCGCCGCGCGGCCGGCGGTGGCGGCGGTCGCCTGGCGGCGGACGTGCTGCTGCACCCTGACCCGCTGAGCCCGGTGAACCGCGGTTACGTCGCGACGGCGGGCTGCGACGGCAATCCGGCCGGGCTCGGGGCGATCTCGCAGGCCCACCCCGCGGCCGGGGGGCCTGCGGGCCTCGCCCTCTTCTTGGACAACGACCCGAGCAACGACTTCTGGGGCGTGCGCGTGACGCCCGCCGGGGTGTAGCTCGGCGAAGCCCCCCGCCCGATGGGCGGCCGCGGCGGCGGCGCCGGCGGCGACGCGAGCCTTGGCGCGACGTTCCCCGGGGCGCTGTTCCAGCCGGGCGGCGACGAGAAGGGCGCCGGTGGCGGCGGCGGCGGCGGTCTCCTCCTCGTGAACGCGCGCGTCATCCGCGTCGGCCCGACGGGCAGCGTGCGCGCGGACGGCGGCGACGGCGGCGGGGGCGAGAACACCTTCTTCTTCGACCGGATCGGCGGCGGTTCCGGCGCGGGCTCGGGCGGCTGGATCATCCTCCAGGCGCTGCAGTTCGACCTGAGCGCCGCGGGCCCGGATGCGCTGCGAGCGCTCGGCGGGCGGGGCGGGCGCGGACGCAACGATGTGCACGACGTCCAGGGCGCGGGCGGGAACGGCGGCCCCGGGGTCATCCAGCTCCACACCCCGGACGGGACTCCGGGCGCGCTGCGACTCCCGGCGGGCCTCGGGCTCGCGGACCTCACCGCGCCCGACGCGGTCGTGCTGCTGCCTGCCCTGCGCTGACGCCGACAACGTGAGAACGCGAGGAGACCGGGGGCCAGTTGACGGAGCCCTTACACTCCTCGCGAGTGGATCCAAGGGCGGGCCGCGCACGTAGAGGTGCCCATGCCCCGCACCGCCCTGCTGCTGCTGCCCGTCCTCGCCCTCCTCGGGGTCGTCGCGTTCTTCGCCCTCGGCCAGCAGGGCGGGGGGGACGGGCCCGCGCCGCTCGGCCTGGAGGGTCCGCTCGATGCGCTCTCCCCCGACGAGGCCCAGGCCGCGGACCTCGCCCTCGCCGAAGCCCAGGGCAGCGAGCGTGCCGCGGCCGCTCGAGCGGCGATCGAGCTGTCCCGGGCCGCGGCGGCGCGCGAGCGGGCGCAGGAGAAGGGCGTCGCCGTACGCCTCGCGACGGGGCCGCTGCGGGGGCGCCTCGTCGACACCGCGGGCGCGCCGATCGCCGACGCGGCCCTCGAGCTGCGGCCTTGGAGCGAGCGCGAGGTGCCGCAGATCCGGTTCGGCGTCATGGGCCCGAAGCCGTGGCCGACGACGAAGACCGGCAAAGACGGTCGCTTCGTGGTCGCGCACGACGATCGCCTCGGGCGCTCGCTCGCGGTGATCGCCAAAGCGCGCGGCTACGTGGACCAACCCGTGCAGGCGCTCGTCGAAGACGCCGCCGAGCCGGACTTGGGGGATGTCCGCATCCCGCGCGGCGTCATCGTGCAGGGCATCGTGCGCGACGACCGCGGCAGCCCCGTGAGCGGCGCGAAGATCCAACGCGGGCGCGGCGAGGACGAGCGTGTGGCACGGGCTGCACGCCAGATGGGCTTCGGCGGGCTCTTCACGCTGGCAGAGACCGACCAACAAGGCCGCTTCGAACTGCCCTACGCGGCGCCCGGGACATTGAGCCTCGTCGCAGCGCACGATGAGTACCGCACGGCCAACTGGAGCGGCGACGTCGGCGCTGCAGGCGCGACGTTCCCGCTCGTCGAGCTGGAGATGGCGCGCACGGGCTCGATCCGCGGCACTGTCCTGGGCTTTCCCGCCGAGCGTGTGAGCGTACGGGTCGAAGC
>Ga0169931_10012024_pt1 | contig 12080 bp, 8 predicted proteins | sample Kivu_15m_20L_FD_129675 | JGI IMG/M metagenome (GOLD analysis project Ga0169931, IMG submission 129675) | Freshwater microbial communities from Lake Kivu, Western Province, Rwanda to study Microbial Dark Matter (Phase II) - Kivu_15m_20L... | ecosystem: Environmental > Aquatic > Freshwater > Lake ...
AGCGTGCGAACCAGGGCCGAATCGTCGACCGTGACCACCTGAGCCACCCGTTGCCGGATCACCTCGAAAGTGAGCAAGCCTGGAGCCTGCGTCTGGGCGCCATCGGCAATGGTCTGAGGCACAGGAATCTTGACGCGCTCGCCGAGAGCGAGCGATTGCCTTACGTCGTCACCCGCTTCGGGCTCGACGCCAATCACCTCGCAGTCCGGCGCCAGCGCATGCGCGGCAGTCGCACACCCGGAGATCAGCCCGCCACCGCCAAGGCAGACCAGGAGCGAATCAAGCGGACCCACATCCTCGAAGAGCTCGATCGCCGCCGTACCCTGCCCGGCCATGACATCGACATGGTCGAAAGGCGGCACGAGCGTCATGCCACGCTGTTCCGCGAGGTTCCGGCCGATCGCCTCGCGGTCTTCGGTGTATCGGTCGTACAGGACAATTTCGGCGCCGTGGCTGCGGGTGGCCTCGAGCTTGACGGGCGGTGCGTCGGTCGGCATCACGATCAGGGCAGGCATGCCGAGGATGCGCGCTGCCAGCGCAATGGCCTGGGCGTGGTTTCCAGATGAAAAGGTGATCACACCCGCTGCCCTTTGGGCGGCATCGAAACGGGTGAGTGCGGCGAGTGCCCCTCTGAATTTGAAAGCTCCGGTGCGCTGAAGGTTTTCACATTTGAAGAAAAGTTGGGCGGCTGTCAGCTGATCGGCCGCGTCGCTGCGCAGGACAGGTGTGCGGACCGTGAACTTGCGGATTCGAGCCTGAGCGGCCAAGACATCGGCGTGATCGATCGGCAGCTTCATGAGCGGGCACCTCCCGAGCGGCGAGCCGGGCTCGCCTTGGCTTTGGCGGGCCGCGGTGCGAACTCGAAACCGATCTTGCCACCGGGTTCGCAGACCAGACAGGCCTTGAATTTGCGACGGGTGCGTGACGATACAAACCCATCGAACAAATCGGTGCGGCCATCGGCCAGGAGCTTACGCATCTGAGCGGGGGCAACCTCTTGCTGGAGAATGACCTTGCCAGAGCGAAAATCGCAACGCAACTCCGCTCCGACAGTGTGTTCGCAGACATAGCTCATGCCCTGATCAAACACACGGCCGCCGCATTTTGGGCAGGCGCCTAATGATTCCTGTCCGGAGAAATCGATCTCGCCGGCTTCGCCCGCATCGTTTGCGGACTGGCCGAAATCAAACTCAAGCTTGTGCTCGGCGGTGAGCTTGAGGATCGCTGCGAACGGACGGCCCATCTTGCTGCGAAAACCCTGGAGCGGTCCGATCGCCCCGTCCTGCAGCAAGGCTTCTGCTTCTGACACCTCGAGTTGCCGGGCACCCGGGATCTTGCTGATCGAGAAGTCGCATTGGGTGCAGGCGTACCGGCGGTAGTTTTCCTGGACCACCCCGCCACACTTGGGGCACGGCGCCTCTAGCCGAGCGTAGTTGCCTGGAACGGTATCGGCTTGGTAGTTCTTGGCGCGATCGACGATCTGGCGCGTCATCTCCGCGATCTCGAGCATGAAGGCTTCGCGATCGAGCCGTCCCCGCTCCATCTCGGCGAGCTTGAATTCCCATTCACCGGTCAGCTCAGGCGCGGTCAGTTCGGCAACGCCCAACCCGCGCAGCAGCGTGAGCAGCTGGAAGGCCTTGGTGGTCGGCACCAGCTCCTTGCCGTCGCGGACCAGATAATTCTCCGCGATCAGGCCCTCGATGATGGCGGCCCGCGTGGCAGGTGTGCCCAACCCTTTTTCACCCATGGCGGCGCGCAGCTCATCGTCATCGACCAGTTTGCCCGCCCCCTCCATGGCCGAGAGCAGTGTGGCCTCGTTGTAGCGGGCGGGCGGCCGGGTCGCAAGCTCATTGAGCGCAAGCTCACTCACCACCACGCGCTCGTCAGCGGCCACGGGGACGAGCGTGTCGTCGCTGCTTTCCCGGCCATAGATAGCTTGCCAACCCGGGTTGACCAGCACCTTGCCCTCGGTCTTGAAATGGTGTCCGCCCACCCGAGTGATCCGGGTGGTGACCATCGACTCGGCCGCAGGAAAGAAGACCGCGAGGAAACGCTTGGCAATCAGGTCATAGACGCGCTGCTCAGTCTCCGAGAGCGTCTTGGGTGCGAGCAAGGTGGGAATGATGGCAAAGTGGTCACTCACTTTGGTGTTATCGAACACCCGTCGGTTGGGCTTGATCCAGCCTGATTTGAGGATTTGCGAGGCGAACGGTTGGTAGGCGCCCGTCTGGGTCAGCGCTTCCACAGTGTCGCGCGCGGTCGCAAGATAGTCCTCGGGCAGGGCCCGTGAATCGGTCCGGGGGTAGGTGATGAGTTTGTGACGTTCGTAAAGGGCCTGAGCGATCGAAAGTGTGGTCTTGGCAGAAAAGCCGAAGCGACCATTGGCCTCGCGTTGAAGCGAGGTGAGATCAAACAAGGGCGGTGCGAGCTGTGAGCGCGGCTGCGCCTCTTCGGTCACCGTTCCCGAGCCACCCGTGCAGTCTGCGACGATGGCGGCTGCGCGCTCCCGCTCCCAGATCCGCTCGGCGCGGCCTTCGGGGTCGGCATCGCTCTTGCGAAAACCTGGATCGAACCAGCGGCCTTCATACTGCCCGGCCGATGCGGCGAACTGGGCACGGACCTCGAAAAACGTTCGCGAGACAAACGCCCGGATGCGCTCTTCGCGTTCGACCACGATGGTGAGTGTTGGGGTCTGAACCCGACCGACGGTGGTCAGGTAGAAGCCGCCTTCGCGGGAGTTGAACGCGGTCATCGCGCGAGTACCGTTGATGCCGACCAGCCAATCGGCCTCAGAACGGCATCGGGCTGCATCGGCCAGCGGCCGCAGCTCGACATCGTCTCTCAAGTGCGCGAAGGCTTGCCGGATCGCGGTGGGCGTCATCGACTGGAGCCAGAGACGGCGAATGGGCTGCTTCGCCTTGGCATGCTGGGCGATCAGCCGAAAGATGAGCTCGCCCTCGCGGCCCGCGTCGCAGGCGTTGATGAGTTCGACCACGTCCTTGCGCCGGATGAGACGCGTAAGCAGTTTCAACCGGTCCGCCGTTTTTTCGATCGGAATCAAGTCGAAGTGAGGCGGAATGACGGGAAGATTGGCAAACGACCATTTGCCGCGCTTGACTTCGAAAGCCTCGGGGGCAGCGATTTCGACCAGATGGCCGATTGCAGAAGACAGCACGTAGTGCTCGGACTCGAAGTAGTCACCCTCGCGGGTGAACCCGCCCAGCACGCGCGCAATGTCCGCGGCAACAGAGGGTTTCTCCGCAATGATCAGTGCCTTGCTCATCAGGTCTCGCGATCGTCAGGAAAAGGGTCGGTTTGTGAGGTGCACGCAAGACCAACAGGTATGTCCTGGCATCACCAAAGGGCGGCTCATGATACGGGCCGCCCCCCCTCGGTGCAAGCCACAACCGTGGCGACGCAGGGCAGTTCGCTCAAGGACCGCTCGCTTGTCCGCTCATCGCTCGACGCGCTGCAACCGTCCGTCGGCGAGCCGCTCGATCGCGCCGTCGAGCTCGAGCTCGAGCAGGATCTGCGCGGCCTGTCCTGCTGTGAGCTCAGCGTGCGCGGCAAAGGCTTCGGGTTCGAAGGGACACCAGCCCCAGGGCTCGAGCAGTCGCCTGCCCGGATGTGCAAATGGGCCCGAACCAGAAGGCGCATGCTCCAATGACAACGCACCGTCCTGCCGGGCGGGTGCCGTGACCGCAGCCGGGTCCGAGCGGCGGCCAAGCCAGCCTCCCCCGATCGCCTCCCAGATGTCTTCGCTGGATTCGACCAGCGCGGCGCCTTCCCGCAGCAACTGATGGCACCCCTTGTGAAGCGGCGATTGGACGGGTCCGGGGATCGCCATCACTTCGCGTCCATAATCGAGACCCAGGCGGGCAGTGATCAGCGAGCCCGAGCGGCGAGCGGCCTGCACCACGAGTATGCCCGCAGACAGCCCCGCGATGATCCGGTTTCGGCGTGGAAAGTGATGCGGCAGAGCCTGCGAACCGAGGGGCAGCTCTGAAATGACTGCGCCGCGTTCGGCGATCCGAGTGGCCGTCGTGCGGTGCGCGCTGGGATAGCACTCGTCGATGCCGGTACCAATCACTGCCAGACTCACACCCAGCGCATCGAGAGCGCCGAGATGGGCAGCGTGGTCGATGCCTGCGGCGAGCCCGCTTGCGATCGCCAGGCCCTCGCGGGCCAGTTCGCTGCTCATCGACCGCGCGGATCGCAGGCCATCAAGCGTCGCATTTCGGCTGCCTACGATTGCGAGCGCGGATTTTTTCAGCGCATCGCGCTGTCCATGCACGTGGAGCACCGGCGGCGGATCGGCGATCTGCCTCAACAGCGCCGGATAGTCCGGGTGGTCGAGGGTGATCAGATGGCAGTCATGACCGAGCGACCAGGCGAGTGACGCGTCGAGCGCTGCGCGAAGCGCGTCCGGCGGAGCGATCAGGGCGCAGGCGAGGCCGGCGTTGTGGGGCGCCAGACGCTCTGCGAACGCATGGAGATCCCGCGGGGTTTCGGGCTCATCGATCAGCGTTCGAACGAGCGCCCGGCCGATGCCGGGGGTGAGAGCAAGTGTGAACCAGAATCGCACCGCGTCGATCGTGGGCTCGGATGTTTTCATGTCCCGGGCTCGTGGTTTGAGAAGCCTTCGAGCCTAAGTGGTCGGCCGGTACAAGCCCGCCTACTCCATAAGTCGTTTGCATGGGCCAAAAGGAGGTGGGGTCTCTGCCGCCTGAAAACACCCAGGAAGCGGGCCCGCGCGGCGGGGCCTGGCGATTGCGCAAGCGGGCTTGGCCACGACGCCCGCCCGACGGGCTGCCTTGCGTGCTGGGCGCCCGATTCGGTAGCATTCCGCACATGACGATCAGAACCATTCTCCGATATCCGGACCCACGCCTGCATCAGCGCGCTCTGCCCGTTGTCACGGTCGACGACGAGGTCCGCTCGCTGGTGGCAGATATGGCCGAGACGATGTACGACGCACCAGGCATCGGGCTGGCGGCCACGCAGATCGACGTCCACCTCAGGGTGATCGTCATCGACCTGTCTGAGTCTCGCGATGCGCTCCAGGTTTTCATCAACCCCGAGATCCTTGGGCGCAGCAGCGAAAGCGACCGTTACGAGGAGGGCTGTCTGTCGGTGCCCGGTGTGTTCGAAGACGTCGAGCGGCCGACGCGGGTGACGGTCCGGGCCCTCGATGTGCAAGGCCGCCCCTTTTCCCTGGAGGCCGAAGGATTGCTCGCGGTCTGTCTGCAGCATGAAATCGACCATCTCGACGGGAAAGTTTTCGTCCAACATCTTTCTCGACTGAAACAGGGACGGATACGCGCGAAGTTCTCCAAGCAGGATCGCGCGCTCGCCTGAGCCCTTCTTCTCTTTCAGCTGCGCGTCTTGCAGCACCACGCACGACCCCTCACGCAGCTTTCTGCAGCCGGAGCCAATGCTTGAAAAACCCTCCGCTCAAACTGGTGTTCGCCGGCACGCCAGAGTTTGCCGCAACCCTCCTCAACCGGATCGCAGGCTCGGACCATACGATCGCAGTCGTGCTCTGTCGTCCGGACAAGCCTGCGGGACGCGGCCGAGTCGTGCGAGCGCCTCCCGTCAAGCGTTGCGCGCAGGATCTCGGGTTGCCGGTGCTGCAGCCCGCCACATTGCGTGATGCCTCGATTCAGCAGACCCTTGCAGCGCTGGCCTGCGATGTCATGGTGGTGGCCGCCTACGGACTGATCCTGCCGCAACCGGTGCTCGCCTGGCCCCGCCTGGGCTGCGTCAATGTTCACGCGTCGCTTTTGCCCCGCTGGCGGGGCGCAGCGCCCATTCAGCGGGCGATCGAGGCGGGCGATAGCGAGACCGGAATCACCCTCATGCAGATGGATGAGGGTCTCGATACCGGGCCCATGCTCCTTGCGCGGTCGATTCCGATTGGCAGGGATGAGACCGGCGGCTCGCTTCACGATCGCCTGGCTGCACTTGGCGCGGAAATGATCGTGCACGCCCTTGACCGGCTGGCCGAGGGCCCGCTCGTCGCAACGCCGCAACCTGAGGCGGGCGTGACCTATGCCTCGAGGCTTCAGCGTGCCGAAGAGTGGCTGGACTGGTCGCTGCCTGCGACTGTGCTGGCTTACCGCATTCGTGCGTTCGATCCCGATCCGGGCACGCGGACCCAGCTGGCCGACAAACCCGAGACGCAGTTGAAGATCTGGTCCGCACGGCCGATTGCGATCGAGCACGGTGTGGCGGCCGGGACGGTGCTTGAAGTGTCGCGCACGTCCGTTCGCGTGGCGTGTGGCGTCGGCGCACTGGAGTTGCTGGAGGTCCAGCGTCCGGGCGGCCGCAGGCAGCCTGTGCGCGAATGGTTGCAGGCCGCGCCGATCAAGCCAGGGGAGCGGTTCGCGAGCCTTCCGCTTTCGTCGGCACATTCTGCGGCCGACGCTCATGAGCGCTGAGACCTCGCGGGCGGCGCTGGCAGTCGAGATGGCGGTCGCGGCGGCCGCGCTGGATGCGCTTCTGGCCGGCTCGAGGCTGGACCAGGCCCTGGCGGCCCCCACCTTGCTCGCCCGTAAGCTTCCCCCGGCCTCGCGGGGGCCGGTTCGCGACATGGCGAGCCACGCCAGCCGCACGCTCGGTCTGACCGGCGCGCTTGCGCGAGCGATCAATCGACAGCCGCCCTCACCACCATTGGGCGCGCTGCAGCAGCTTGCGCTTTCCCAGCTGCTCGATCCGATTCGTCATCCAGCGGTGATCGTCGATCAGGCCGTAGAAGCGGCGCGGCTCGCGGGTGCGAGCGCGGGCGCGGGCGCGTTTCTGAACGCGAGTCTGCGGCGTTTTTTGCGCGAGCGCGAGACGCTGATGTCGGCAGTGCTTGCGGACCCGGTGGCGCGCTGGAACCATCCGGACTGGTGGATCGAGCGGCTGAAGGCCGAGCATCCGCATCATTGGAGGCGAGCGCTCGAGGTCGCCAATGGCTTGCCGCCGCTCACGGTCCGCGTCAATCTGCGAAAAACGAGTCTGGCCGATTACCAGGTGCTACTGAAAGAGGCTGGCTTTGCAAGCCGGGTCGTGGCCGAACAGGCGCTCGTGATCGAGCCGGCCTGCGAGGTCTCGCGTTTGCCTGGCTGGCATCAAGGCTGGGTTACGGTTCAGGATGCGGCAGCCCAACTTGCTGCGGTCCTGATGCCGGTGCGAGCCGGAGATCGCGTGCTCGATGCCTGTGCCGCGCCCGGCGGCAAGACCACCCACCTGCTCGAGCGCTACGATTGCAGGGTGACCGCCCTGGACCATGATGCCCGCAGGCTGGCATCAGTCGCTTCGAATCTGGAGCGGCAGGGTCTGAACGCGAGCATCCTGGAGGGCGATGCGGCCAAGCCAGCGGCCTGGTGGGATCGAGAGCCCTTTGACCACATTCTTCTGGATGCACCTTGCAGTGCCTCGGGGGTGAGTCGGCGCGTGCCGGATGCCCGCTGGCTGCGCCGCCGTGGCGATCTGACGACACTCGCAGCGACGCAACTCCGGCTCCTGGAGGGGCTTTGGCCGCTCCTGCGCGCAGGTGGTACATTGCTCTTTGCAACCTGCTCGGTCTTTCGCGCCGAGGGACCGGCGGTGGTCGAGCGCTTCTTCGCGTCGCGATCCGACGCCCGAGCGATCCCGATCGCTGCCGAAGTTCTGCCCGGTTTCGACGTCCATCCGGTCAGTGCTCGGCAGACGATCGGCATGACGCTTCTGCCCATTGCCCGGCAGGAGCAGGATCACGATGGCTTTTATTACTGCCTTATCGGAAAGCACGCTTGATCGTCCGGCTCTTCGCCTTGGTATTCTGGGTGTTGCTCCTGGCCATGGCCTTGCCGCGAGGGGCGTGGTCGCAGGCTGACTCCGCCTATTTCGAGCCCAGCGTCGATGGCACGCGCTGGCTGCTCTCTGCCGATTTTGACCCGCCACTCACTGCCCGTCTCGAAGAAGTCGCCAGTCGTGGCATTCCCTTGCACTTCACCGTCGAATTCGAGCTGCTGCGCTCCCGGTGGTACTGGTGGCCCCAGCGCGTCTTTGGGCAATCGACGAGCAGGCGGCTCGCCTACCATCCACTCACGGGAGACTATCGGCTGAGCGAGGAGGGTGAGCCCGTACAGAGTTACGCACGTCTCGAAGACGCCCTGGTCCCGATCGTCCAGTTGCGCAATTGGCGGATCGAATTGCCGTCCGACCTCGAGCCGGGCCGCTATGTCGGACAGGTCCGGCTGCGGCTCGATTCGGGCCAGTTGCCCAAGCCCGTCAGGATGGATGCCCTGACCAATCGCGAGTTATACCCGCAGGCCGAATGGAAAAAGTTTCCGGTCAACATTCTGACGAAGACAAGCGCGCAGTAGGCCGCTTGCTGCGGTTCGCGCTCATCAGCGCTGTGGCGTGCGCGGTGGTGCTGCTCGTGCTTCTTGCCGGCGCGAGTGCGCGCTCGGGCGTGCTCGAACGCTACTACCCGAGCCTGCTGGCGGCGACGGTCGCAGTCGCTCTTGCGCTTCTCGGTCTGGTTGCCGAGCTCATGCGACGGCTCGTCAATCGCTACCGACGTCGCCTGTTCGGGTCCCGGCTGATGGTGCGACTCGCTGCCTCATTCATTCTCATGACGGTGGTCCCGGTCGCCTTGATCTATCTGGTGTCCTTCCAGTTCATCGGTCGCTCGGTGGAGTCCTGGTTCGCGGTGCCGGTCGAGCGGGCGCTCGACTCCGGTCTGAGTCTGGGCCGTGCGAGCCTGGACGCGCAGCTCGCCGAGCTGACCCAAAAGGCACGGGCGATGGCGGCCGCGCTATCGGATACCGCACCGTCGGCCTGGGCCTCAAGGCTGGACCGGCTGCGCGAGCAGCTTGATGTTCAGGAGGCACTGGTGGTGACGGGTGGACGCACCTTGGTTGTGGCGGTGGGTGCACGCATCACGCTGGTGCCCGACCTACCCTCGGCCGCTGCAATGCGTCAGGTCCGCCAGGCAAGGGCTTATGCGGCCGTCGAAAACCTCGAAGGCGGGCCGGCCAGTGGCGGCCCTGGGCTGCAGGTGCGGGTCATCGTGCCAATCAACGCTGCCGGGCTCAGCCTGGACGAGGGCGCCTTCTTGCAGCTGATTGCCCCGCTGCCTGCCACCCTGGCCGAGCACGTCCAGGCGGTCGAACAGGGCCGTCGTGACGTTCAGGCCTTGAGTCTGTCTCGCCAGGGGCTCAACGAGATCTTCAGCGTCACCCTGACGCTGATCTTTTTGCTGACCGTGTTTGCCGCAATTGCCTCCGCCTTTCTGCTCGCCGGGTGGCTGACCGGTCCGCTCGCCATGCTTGCGGCTGGAACCCGCGCGGTCGCCGAAGGCGATTTTCGACCGGTCAAGGCCTATGCCGGCCGCGATGAGCTCGGTGTGCTTACCCAGTCTTTCAATCGGATGACCGGCCAGCTTCAGGAGGCCAGGGAACTTGTCGAGCGCAACCGCCGCGAGCTCGAGGAGGCACGAGCCCGGCTGTCGAGCGTACTCTCCAATCTGACCGCCGGCGTGATCGTGTTCGATGCGGGCTGGGATCTGGTGCTTGCCAACCCCGGCGCGCAGGCGATCTTGAGAGTGCCCCTGCAGCGGGTTCTGCCCGCCCCGATCGAATCGATCCCCAGATTGTCCGGCATTGCTTCGGAAGTCCGCATGGCCTTCAACGAGCTCGAGGCGAGCGCGGCGGCCAGCTGGCAACGCCAGTTCGTGTTGCCGCCCGAACCCGTCATCGGCGAGCGCCAGGGTGGCTGGCACGCTGATCAGACGATTCTGGCGCGCGGCTCCATGCTGCCCGGCGAGGGCTATGTGGTGGTGTTCGATGACTTGACCGAAGTGCTGTCTGCTCAGCGCTCGGTGGCCTGGTCCGAGGTGGCGAGGCGTCTGGCCCACGAGATCAAGAACCCGCTCACGCCCATTCAGCTTTCAGCCGAGCGGCTGGTGATGCGGCTGGCTGACAAATTACCCGTGAATGAGGCCGAGTTGCTGGGCAAAAGCGTGCGAACGATCGTCGATCAGGTGGCCGCACTCAAGCACTTGGTCGATGAGTTCCGCGACTACGCGCGCCTGCCGTCAGCGGAGCTGCGCGCCCTTGATCTCAACGCCCTGGTCGACGATGTGTTGCGTCTCTATGCCAATAATGAGCGGCGGGTTGCGCTGCAGTGCAGTCTCGGCGAGACCTTGCCAGCCCTGATGGGCGATGCCCCTCAGCTGCGGCAGGTGATCCACAATCTGGTGAGGAATGCCCTTGAGGCGACCGAGCGTGTGGCCCAACCGGCGATACAGTTGAGTACCGAAGCGATCACGCTGCCTGACGGTCGCGCTGCGGTGCGGATGATCGTCAAGGATAATGGCGGAGGTTTTTCGCCCTCGATGCTGGCGCGAGCGTTTGAGCCCTATGTTTCGACCAAGGCGCGCGGTACCGGATTGGGGCTTGCGATCGTGCGCAAGATCATCGACGAACACGGTGCCCGCATCGAGGTCGCCAACATCACTGCCGAGGGCGATGGCGGCAACCTGGGTGCGCAGGTTGCCTTGCTATTTACGAAACTTGCCAAAACCGGGGACAATTCCGCTCCGGTGGCGATCTAGCTGACGAGAGAACCCTTCCCATGGCCGACATCCTCGTGGTCGATGACGAAATCGGCATCCGTGAGCTGCTCTCCGAGATCCTCGGAGACGAAGGCCACACGGTTCTGCTCGCCGAGAGCGCCCAGCAGGCCCGCGAGCTCAGGGCCGCCAACGACCTGGATCTCGTGCTGCTCGATATCTGGATGCCCGATACCGATGGTGTCACCTTGCTGCGTGAATGGGCCAGCAACGGCCTGCTCTCGATGCCCGTCATCATGATGTCCGGGCACGCGACCATCGATACCGCGGTCGAGGCCACGCGGATCGGCGCGATTGATTTTCTCGAAAAGCCAGTCACGCTCCAAAAGCTGCTTCGCTCGGTGGCAGCCGGACTCGCCCTGGCCCGCACGGGTAGGTCCTTTGCAAGGCGGGCCGATGCGAGCCCGAAGCCGGGTGCGCGGGTAGACCCGTCATCGGTCGTGTCAGCCGTGGCGCCGAACGCGGGTCTGATCGCCCAGGGTCGCCCCCTGCCGCCTGGAGGCCTCAGCACGGTGGAGGCGCAGGCACCGAGCGGCGACACCGTCTTTCAAACCGCTGCGGTTGCGGGCGGGGCTGTTGCGGCCGACCCCGGCCTGGCCCCGCGCGTGATGGCCATGGGGGTTTCGGGCGAGCCCCTCGAAACCGTCGAGGGCCCCTTCCTGCGCGAGCGGGATCGCGTCCCGGTGGTGAGCGTCCAGAGCCTGCCGCTCGATGGGCCGCTGCGCGACGCGCGCGATGCCTTCGAGCGGGTCTATTTCGAATACCACCTCCAGCGCGAACAGGGCAGCATGACGCGGGTGGCCGAGCGCACCGGGCTTGAGCGCACCCACCTCTATCGGAAACTCAAGCAGCTGGGTGTTGACCTCTCGCGTGGCGCCTGGCGAAAGCGCGAACCGTGAAGATCGTGATTCTCGGCGCGGGTCGGGTCGGCGCATCGGTTGCCCAGAGCCTGGTCTCGGAACAGAACGACATCACGATCGTCGATACCGATGTGCGACAGCTCGCCCTGCTGCAGGATCGGCTCGATCTGCGCACCGTGGCGGGCAACGGCACGCATCCTCCGGTGCTCGTCAGAGCGGGCATCGAGGACGCTGACATGCTGATCGCAACGGCCGCAAGCGATGAGACCAACCTGGTTGCCTGCCAGCTCGCCGCCCGCCTCTTCAACGTGCCCACGCGCATCGCGCGGGTGCGTGCACCGGAGTTTCTCGAGCATCCCGAGATCACCGGGCCCGACGGTTTTCAGGTCGATCACCTGATCTGCCCCGAGCAGACCGTCACCGATTACGTGGCGAAACTGATCGAGTTCCCCGAGGCCTTGCAGGTACTCGAATTCGCACAGGGCCGCGTCAGCCTGATCGCGGTGAGGGCCTACCAGGGGGGGCCGCTCGTCTCGCACCCCTTGCGCGAGCTCCGCTCGGTTCACCCCGACGTCGACGTGCGAGTCGTTGCGATCTTTAGGGGTGACCGCGCC